>Ga0209476_10001559_pt1 | contig 15394 bp, 15 predicted proteins | sample KloWWTrecipitate_FD_187179 | JGI IMG/M metagenome (GOLD analysis project Ga0209476, IMG submission 187179) | Active sludge microbial communities from Klosterneuburg, Austria, studying microevolution and ecology of nitrifiers - Klosterneuburg... | ecosystem: Engineered > WWTP > Aerobic digester... | reverse complement strand
CAAATGAAAAATAAGTTTCTTACAGTTTTAGCTATTTTAATGGTAATTGTATTCCTTTCAGCCTGTTCTTCGCAAAAATATGGCTGCCCTGGAAATCCTCAAGCAAGTTCAAAATTCAGAGGCTAATTCCAACATCAAAAAATCTGGTAATAATTTAGTTGGCAATGCTTTTTTGCCTTTTTCTGCTAAAAAAACGGCGGCGATTCTGTATTAATGCATCCCTATTTTTGGATAGATATACAGAATGTAATCCCATTTCCTGTATTTTACCTTTTAACTGAAATGTTCCCATTTGATCAGCCTTTAGATATTTGGGTAATTCAACCAGTTTAAGTACTGCATCTGAAACCAGTAATTCAGATGCTAATTCATGGCATTTACCCAGCATTCTTGCTGTAGCATTCAATACATCGCCATGATAGGCAATTTCAGATTTATATTTTCCAACTTCCGATACGACAACTGTTCCTCCATGTAATGCTGCCTTAAATTCTGGTACTCTTCCATATCTTTCTTCGTAATATGACTTGTATCTTCTTATTTGTTTTTGTATGGCAAAGAAACAACGGATGCAGACAGCAAATTTAATTCCCTTCTTAAGTGGCCATGTAACCACAGCTTCGTCTCCAACATACTGATATATTCTCCCAAAATAACGGGCAATAGGTTCGCTTATATCATAAAAATAATCTTGTAGAAAATGACTGTACTCCATCTCTCCCATTTCTTCTGCTATATCTGTAGAATTATTAAGATCAACAAAGAGAAATAAACGTTCCTCTTGTTTTACCTGGTGATATTTACCAAGCACAAGATTATAAATAGCATCCCTTCCCAACTTTCGATGCAATTCATCAAGAAAATTTGAGAAAATAGAAATGGCAAGTGCTAATCCTAGAAATTCAAACACTTTTCTTGTAGAAAAGAAATCATACAGGCTATGTGGAAAAATGGTTTCAAATGTATTGATATTTAACCACATCACAATTACCATGATGAAGAAAAACAAGACCATGAACCATACTACCAACCTGAATGTTCTTAAAAAAAGGTAAATCCAAAAACGGTTACGACGATGGCGCCGTCGAAACGCTTGTGATTGAGTTTCAAAAAAGGCAATAGCAAATCCTATGGGCAAGCTTACAATCAAAGAAGTTGAAAATCCAATCCAATTGAAACCATGCCTAGCAAACGAATAAAAAGCAAACAAGAAAACGGACAGATAAATTATATAAACGTTATTCTGCGAAATTACTTTCCAAGGCTGGAGCAAGTCGAAAGAAAATGTTTCCGTTCTACTAGAATAAGAACCTATTGAGGTTCCTAGATTACTGGATGTATTTTCCTTTTCGTTCGACATGTTAATCTAATTGGTAAATTTGATTATAAATCAATGGGACGAAAATAAAAATAAAAAGTAAAACTGCAGATTAATCTGAAAATACCATACTTTTGCGGTCAATCATGAGAACATTTACACATAATCATCATCATTTCTTACTCTTTCAGAGTAGGCCGTGAGGATATTATGTACTATACATAATCAAGGGCTTACTTAACGGTAAGCCCTTTTATTTTAAATAATACGAAATGAGTGAGACACTAAGAATTGCTGTTCAAAAATCTGGTCGCCTATACGATGGCTCCATGAAACTGCTCAAAGAATGTGGCATTGAAGTAAGCAATGGCAATAATCAACTACGAGTAATTGCTGCCAATTTTCCGGTAGAGATTTTCTTTTTGCGGGATGATGACATTCCAGAATATGTACAAGATGCTGTAGCCGATATTGGATTTGTTGGCGAAAATGTAGTGAAAGAGAAAAACAAAGAAGTGGATACAATTGAGAAATTAGGTTTTGGAAAATGTCGTTTATCTATTGCCATTCCCAAAACAGGTGCTTTGCAATCGATAAATGATTTAAATGGAAAAAAAATTGCAACCAGCTATCCTTTTATTCTTTCATCGTTCCTCAAAGAGAAAAATATTCAAGCTTCCATTCATGAGATAAGCGGCTCAGTAGAAATAGCACCAAAAATTGGTTTAGCTGATGCTATCTGCGATCTTGTAAGCTCTGGCAGCACACTATTTACAAATGAATTAAAAGAAATTGAAACAATTCTTTATTCAGAGTCTATATTAATCAGTAATAAAACCCTTTCTGCTGAAAAGAAAATTATTCTTGAAAGTTTGCAGTTTAGATTAAGTGCCGTTAAAAAAGCGAAAAACAATAAATATGTTTTATTAAATGCGCCAAACGAAAAATTAGATACCATTTGCCAATTACTACCTGGAATGAAAAGCCCAACAATTCTTCCATTAGCAGAAGAAGGCTGGAGCTCGGTTCACTCAGTAATCAGCGAAACTGATTTCTGGAATATAATTGAAAAATTAAAATCCAATGGTGCAGAAGGCATTCTTGTAATCCCTATTGAAAAGATGATTGTATGATGAAACAATATGAATACCCAGATAAAAAAGAATGGGCAGAAATAGTTGAACGACCTATTGCCGATTATTCTTCGCTTGAAAAAAAAGTGAAGAAAATGATGTTGAATGTAAAAAAGAAAGGGGATAAAGCTGTCTTCAGATATTGCAAAGAATTTGATGGAGTAAAATTGAAATCACTTGCTGTAAATCAGAAGGAAATTGACAAAGCTATTCTATCGGTTCCATTAGAATTAAAAACAGCTATTATACAAGCTAAGAAAAATATTGAACTATTTCATAATTCACAAAAAACAGAAGTAAAGAAGATTGAAACAATGCCTGGCGTTACTTGCTGGCGGCAATCAAAAGGCATTGAAAAAGTTGGCTTATATATTCCAGGTGGCACTGCCCCACTTTTTTCTACAGTATTAATGCTAGCCATTCCGGCACAAATAGCAGAGTGCAAAGAAATTATTTTGTGTACTCCTCCTGATAAAAAAGGGAAAATAAATGCAGCTATTTCATTTGCTGCACAATTATGTGGCATCACAAAAATATACAAAGTTGGTGGTGTACAGGCAATTGCTGCAATGACATTTGGTACGGAAAGTATTCCAAAAGTTTTTAAAATATTCGGGCCCGGAAATCAATATGTAACAATGGGTAAGCAAATGGCACAGCAGTATGGCGTTGCAATTGATATGCCTGCAGGGCCATCAGAAGTGCTGGTGATTGCAGACGAAACTGCTGATCCGGAATTTGTTGCAGCAGATCTTTTATCACAAGCCGAACATGGACCAGATTCGCAGGTTATCTTAATTACGACTGATGAAAAATTAAGTAAGCAAGTTAATAAAGCAATTACAAGTCAACTCCAACTTTTACCGAGAAAAGTTGTAGCAGAAAGGTCTTTAAAGAACAGCAAGCTTGTCATTATTAACAATATTGAAGAGGCAATTGAATTATCCGATTTATATGCACCTGAACATTTAATTATTATATGCAAAAATGCAAATGAAGTTGCACAACAGGTTAGTACCGCTGGGTCTGTTTTTATTGGGAATTATTCGCCAGAAAGTGCTGGAGATTATGGAAGTGGCACAAATCATACTTTACCAACCAATGGATATGCAGCTATGTACAGCGGAGTTTCGTTAGACAGCTTTGTAAAAAAAATAACCTACCAAGAACTAACAAAAGAAGGGTTAGAGAATATTGGCCAAACAGTAATGACAATGGCAGCAGCCGAAGGCTTGGATGCTCATAAAAATGCAATATCAATCAGATTAAAAAAGTAAAATGGAATTCAATTTAGATAATCTAGTAAGGGAAAATATTAAAAGAATGACGGCCTATTCATCTGCAAGACATGAATACAAAGGCGAAGCCAGTATTTTTTTAGATGCCAATGAAAATTCATTTGGATCACCGCTTCCAGTTAATTACAATCGTTATCCTGATCCATTGCAATGGGAATTAAAAAATAAGCTGAGTGGTATAAAAGGTGTTCCTGCAGAAAATATTTTTCTCGGAAATGGAAGTGATGAAGCAATTGATCTGTTATTCCGTATTTTTTGTACTCCGGGCAAAGACAATGTAATCATCTTCCCTCCTACGTATGGGATGTATGAAGTTTGTGCAGAAACAAATGATGTACTGGTTAAGAAAGTTCCGCTGTTAGATAATTTTCAATTGAATCTTGAAGCCATAGAAGAAAACATTGATGCAGATACAAAACTAATTTTTGTTTGCTCTCCAAACAATCCAACCGGCAACAGTATCAACAGAACAGATATTGAAGTGCTCTTGAATAATTTTGATGGTTTAGTGGTTATTGATGAAGCTTATATAAATTTTGCAAAGCAGAAAACATTTATTCCTGAATTAATGGAATATCCAAATCTTGTTATTCTTCAAACCTTATCCAAAGCATGGGGTCTTGCAGGATTAAGACTGGGCATGGCTTTCGCTGGCCAGCCAATCATAAACTATTTTAATAAAGTAAAGTATCCGTACAATATAAATACCGCAACACAGCAATTGGCGATGGAAGCATTAGGAAATATTTTAAGTATCAATAACTGGACGAAGACAACAGCAGAGCAAAAGGATTGGCTATCAGAAGAACTGGGCAAAATAAATTCAACTAAAATTGTTTATCCATCAGACGCAAACTTTATTTTGGTAAAAATGGATAATGCAAAAAAAGTATACGAATTCCTGACAACAAAAGGAATCATTGTCCGTGACCGTTCTAAAGTTATTCTCTGTGATGATTGTTTACGCATCACCATCGGCACTCCTGAAGAAAATAAAAAATTAGTATTAGCACTAAACGACTATTCGAAATGAAAAAAGTATTATTTATAGACCGTGATGGTACTTTAATAAAAGAAGTTCCTCCCACATACCAGATTGATTCATTTGAAAAATTAGAGTTCTATCCAGATATGTTTACCTGGATGAGCCGGATAGCTAAGGAGTTAGATTTTGAACTGGTAATGGTTAGCAACCAGGATGGTTTGGGTACGGATTCTTTTCCTGAAGAAACATTTACACCAGTACAAAACTTTATTTTAAAGACTTTAGCCAATGAGGGTATAGCTTTTTCCGAAATCCTGATTGATAAATCGCTTCCAAAAGAGAATTCTCCCAATAGAAAACCATCTACTGGTATGTTAACCAGCTATCTAGGAAACAATGAATATGATATTGCAAACTCCTTTGTAATTGGCGACAGAATTACAGATATACAACTAGCGAAAAATCTGGGTTGTAAAGCGATTTGGCTGAACAATGACCCAACACTTGGTTTGAATGAAATCAATACTGAAGAAGCCTTTCAAGAATCAATTGCACTTGAAACTACCAATTGGAAATCCATTTATGAATATCTCCGGCTTGGGCAAAGGATAATTCAACATGAAAGAAATACAAACGAAACCAAAATCCAGCTTTTACTCAATCTTGATGGAAAAGGTAATGGTGTAATTGACACAGGCCTTAATTTCTTTAACCATATGCTTGATCAGTTAAGCCGCCATAGCGGTATTGACATGATGCTAAAGGTGCAAGGCGATTTACAAATTGATGAGCATCATACAATAGAAGATACTGCCATTGCATTGGGTGAAGCGTTTGCAAAAGCATTGGGAGATAAGAAAGGAATAGAAAGATATGGCTTTACACTTCCGATGGATGACTGTTTGGCTCAAGTTGCCATTGACTTTGGGGGCAGAAGTTGGCTTGTTTGGGATGCGACATTCAAAAGAGAAAAAATTGGCGATGTTCCAACTGAAATGTTTTATCATTTCTTCAAATCATTTTCCGATGCCGCGAAATGTAATCTGAATATAAAAGTAGAAGGCGATAATGAACATCATAAAATCGAATCAATATTTAAAGCATGGGCAAAAGCAATGAAAATAGCGATAAAAAGAGATCCAAATAATATGCAGTTGCCAAGTACAAAAGGTACACTCTGATGAAAGTTGCAATCATAAAATATAATGCTGGCAATATTCAATCTGTTCTATTTGCTTTAGAAAGAATCGGGATACAGGCAACTGTAACCGACAATACTGAGGAAATAAGAACAGCAGATAAAATCATTTTTCCAGGGGTTGGCGAAGCAAGTACTGCTATGCATTACCTGAGAGAAAGAAAACTCGATCAGCTTATTGTTTCTTTAAAACAACCTGTGCTTGGTATCTGCCTTGGCATGCAATTGCTTTGCAGCCACTCCGAAGAAGGAGACACAAACTGTTTAAGTGTATTTGAGAAAATAAGTGTTAAGAAATTCATTTCAGTAAATAATAAATTCAAAATTCCACAAATCGGATGGAATACAGTTTCAAACCTCCAATCAAAACTATTTACTAAGGTTGCTGAGAACAGCTACTGCTATTTTGTACATAGCTATTATGCAGAAGAAAGCAAATTATCTATTGCAAAAACTAATTATATACAACCCTATAGCTCTGCATTAACTCATAATAATTTCTATGGAGTTCAATTTCACCCCGAAAAAAGTGCTGCAGTTGGCGAACAGATTTTAAAAAACTTTTTAGATTTATAACATGACAATCATACCAGCCATAGATATAATTGACGGAAAATGTGTACGACTTACTAAAGGAGATTACAGCCAGAAAACAATTTATAACAAAGATCCATTAGAAGTAGCTTTACAGTTTGAAGATGCTGGTTTACAACGATTGCATCTTGTTGATCTGGATGGAGCCAAAGCAGGCGATGTGAAAAATTGGAAAGTGCTGGAGAAAATTGCTGGTAAAACGAAACTCAGCATTGATTTCAGTGGCGGAATTAGTACACAAAATAATCTGGAGATCACTTTTAATTCCGGAGCAACTTTTGCCTCAATAGGAAGCATTGCAGTAAAAGATGAATTCACCTTTACAGGCTGGCTTTTGGCATATGGAGCAGATAAATTTATAATCGGTGCCGATGTAAAAGAAGAGCAAATTCTTATTAAAGGATGGACAGAATCAACATCACTAACGGTGTTTGAATTGATAGACAAGTACAAACTAAAAGGAGTGAAACAATTTTTCTGTACCGATATATCGAAAGACGGTTTACTTGAAGGCCCATCTGTTGATTTGTATAAGAAAATAATCAATGAGCATCCTTCCATTGATTTGATTGCAAGTGGTGGCGTTTCAACTATAAAAGATTTGGAAGAGTTAAGAGAGGTTGGATGTAGCGGCGCAATAATTGGTAAAGCTATCTATGAAAATAAAATTTCGTTAACTGATTTAAAGAAATTTCTATAAATAATGTTGACCAAACGCATCATACCATGCCTCGACATTAAGAATGGAAGAACTGTAAAAGGAACAAATTTTGTTCAGTTAAGAGATGCAGGCAATCCAATTGAATTAGCTATGCGGTATTGCGAAGAAGGTGCGGATGAACTCGTTTTTCTGGACATTACAGCTACTACTGAAAAAAGAAAAACACTAGCAACCCTTGTCAGAGAGATTGCAACACATATTAATATTCCATTTACCGTTGGTGGCGGCATCAATGCTATTGAAGATGTATCCTTTTTATTAGAAAATGGTGCTGATAAAATATCTGTCAATACATCGGCTGTAAATAACCCGGAACTGGTAAATCAACTTGCAGCTAATTTTGGCACCCAATGTATTGTTGTAGCAATAGATACAAAAATCATCAACGGCAACTGGACAGTTGTAACACATGGTGGACGAAATCCAACTTCGTTTAAAGCTATCGATTGGGCGAAAGAAATAACAGACAGAGGTGCCGGAGAAATTCTATTAACTTCAATGGAGAACGATGGCACAAAAACTGGTTTTGCAATTGATATTACAAAAGAAATTTCAACAGCAGTTTCTATCCCGGTGATTGCTTCTGGTGGAGCAGGAACTATGGAACATTTTAAGGATGTGTTTAAAATGGGTAATGCCGATGCTGCTTTGGCAGCAAGTATTTTTCATTTTAGAGAAATTCCAATTCATGAATTAAAAAAATATTTACAAGAACAAAGTATTCCTGTGCGGTTATGATATTCATTATTTTTATATCGTTGATAGTGATTGTCTTCCTGATTAGGCATTTTGAGCGAAAAAGAGATGAACGCAATGAAGCTAATTATGAAAGAAGAAAGGATGCATACTCCAACTTGCTAAATTCTTTAAAAGAAAAAAAATAAGTAACAGCAAACAAAAGATAATTCTAACACTGAAAATATATGAACCTAGATTTTTCAAAATATACAGATGGACTAATGCCAGTCATTGTACAAGATTCTACTACACAAAAAGTGCTGATGCTTGGCTTTATGAATGAAGTTGCTTTTAAGCAAACACAAAATGAAGGTAAGGTCACTTTTTATAGCCGCAGCAAACAAAGGCTTTGGACGAAAGGAGAAACTTCAAGTAATTTTTTATTAGTGAAGGAAATACTGATTGATTGTGATAATGACACATTATTAATCAAAGCTGAGCCAACCGGACCTGTTTGCCACTCAGGAGCTGACACCTGTTTTAATGAAACAAATAATTCATTTTCATTAAACAAACTTGAAAATATTATAGCTGACCGAAAAAATAATCCAAACGATACATCCTATACTTCTTCATTGTTTGGTAAAGGTATAAATAAGATTGCCCAGAAAGTAGGCGAAGAAGCAGTTGAGCTTGTAATAGAAAGTAAAGATGAGGATGGAGACAAATTTCTGAATGAAGCAGCAGATTTAATTTTTCATTATCTCGTTTTGCTACAAGCAAAAAACTTTTCATTGAAGGAAGTAGAAACTATTCTCGGAGAGAGACATAAATAATTATATAATCCCATTTTCTAGCGCATACCTTGTAAGATCTGAATTTGAACGCATACCCATTTTTTCCATAATACGGGAACGATAAGTGCTGATTGTCGTTGCACTTAAAAGCAACTGTTCTCCTATCTCAGTAACAGATTTACCGGACGCAAGAAGTTTAAATACATCAAACTCACGGTCAGAAAGGGTTTGATGTAAAGGTTGATAAATTCCTGTATCTAATGCTTCAGCAAGTTTCTCTGCAATTTCAGGGGTAATGTATTTCTTTCCCAGCCTTACTGTTTCAATCGCTTTTATAATATCCTCATGAATAGTTTCTTTTCCCAAAAATCCAGCTGCACCGGCTTTTAAAACCCTTACAGCGTACTGATCTTCGGGATGCATACTCATAATCAAAACTGGTAATTGTGGAGTTGATTGTTTTATCTGGTTTAGAGCGTCAAGACCGCTGCGTCCGGGCATACTCATATCACAAATTACGAGATCCCACTTCTCTTTTAATGTTGAAGCAATAAGCAAATCTGCAGTCTCAGCTTCTCCTATTATTGCAGTAGGGTATTGCTCAAGCAATATCTGCTTTAATCCTTTTCGAACAATACCATGATCATCTGCAATTAGAATTTTGAGCATCCTGATCTAAATTTAGTATATAATACCAAGCAAAAACTTTCGCTTACTATGTAAACTAAGAAATAAACAAACAGCTTTAAATAAGTAGTGAAGCTTGCTTAAAACAGTGTAATTGCTACAGATCAGATTACTGTAAGTTCGGCAAATTTTCGGTTTCCAAAAAAAAATCTTACAGGCCTTGTTCGTTGGTAAAGTTTACAAGGGCGGCTGTATTTTTCAAGTTTAACTTTTTAAGGATATTATATCGGTGTACTTCAACCGTTTTAATTGAGATATCAAGGTTAACAGCGATTTCCTTGGAGGAAAGGCCTTCCTTAATCAGTTTTACAATATCAATTTCTCTTCGGGAAAGAGAGTTCATATCTGGACGAACAATATCATGTTCCAATTCCTGTTGGGCAAGGATATTTTTAACTTCATCACATACATATTTTTTTCCATCATTTACCTCTACAATTGCAGTCATCAATTCATTTTTTGATGAGTTCTTTGTAACATAGCCCATTGCCCCCATTTGTAACATTTTGCGAGCATAGGCAGGCATGCTGTGCATTGAAATTCCAATGACTTTTGAAGACGGGGAATGTTTGCGTAAAAGTTTGGTTGCTTCAAATCCATTTACAGGAGTCATATTAATATCCATCAACACAATCTGAGGTCTTATTTCTTTTGCTAATTCGACGGCATCATTTCCATTACTGCTTTCCCCTACTACATTAAAACGGGCATCGCTATTAAGGATAAACGACCAGGACTCTCTGATAAGTTTGTGATCGTCAACTAAAAGTATGGTGATTTTTTCCATTAGACTTATTGGTTTATTGTTGGTAAAATGTGTTTCAAAAAGAAAAATTGGATTTAAAAACGGGCTATAAACAACTATACAAACTCTTAATTTGGGTATTCAAAATTAAACCCTCTAATCGTCCCCAAATTCAATTCAAAGTAACGATAGCTATTAGGAAGGGCAAATAGAACAGCCTATGATAATAAAGTAATAGAATACCTTGTAAATATGTAGTTGGATAGCTACAAATGCTTATTAAATCCTAAAGGAATTTACTAAAAAGCGAATACTTTTTTTAATGATAACATCTTATAAAAATGGGCAAACATTTATTGCTTGCCCATTGTGGAGGTGAGGGGAATCGAACCCCTGTCCAAACATATTCTTCAAAAGCTTTCTACATGTTTATTCAATTTTGTTATGTCGGGAACCAACTGGAAAAAGACAACCGATTAATTCCTTAGCTGAATAGTCTTGAGCAATCAGCACAGCCTATGATTGCAGCAACCTGTTTTGTTGTTGAGTCGGCGGCGGGGCATGGTAACAGATCAACCGGCCCGGCGGCCCATATGACTACTTAATCACTGATTAGGCAGCCATGGCATACTGTGTATTGCCATTTATAGTTTTCGTATTCAGATTAAACTGCTAATTACGCAACGCAGTACATGCTTACACTTCCAAAGATCTACGCTGTCAAAACCAGGCACCCCCGATTTGTTGCACAGCAACTTGCAAATCTACAAAATTTAAGTCGTTTGGTACATTTCATTTGCGCAAGAAGCAAAGAAACAAGTAGTTTTATTGCATGACTAAAAATGGTCCAAAAGAAAATTACGAAGCAACATTAATGACTCTTACAAAAGAATTAAAACAACTTTATCGGAATAGAAAAAACTTGTCATGGAAAAGACTTCTGTCATTCCTTGGTGCAATTGCTGCATTATGGGTTTTATCCGCTAATTCATGGATTTTAGCAATTGCTAGTTGCATTATACTCATAAGTCTGTTTGTATATTTTGTATTTAAAGATCTTGCCAATAGTAACTCTATAGAAAATAATTTGCTATTAATTTCCATTAATAAAAAAGAACAAGCTGCTTTAAACCATCAGTATTTTGATTTCCTAGATGGAACAGAATGGAAACCTCCTTTGCATAATTATGCGAATGATTTGGATATTTTCGGTAGAGCTTCTTTGTATCAATATGCAAACAGAACAACATCAGAGCAAGGGAATAAATTATTTGCCAATTGGTTACTTTCTCCGGAAAATGATGGTGTAATTAAAGAAAGGCAAGACGCTGTAAAAGAACTAGCACCGGAAACAGAATGGCGGCAACGGTTGCAGGCATTTGGAATAAATAATCGCCTGACACTGAAAACCGAAACAAATATTCTTGATTGGCTAAATGAAGAAAGTAGATTTATTAAGAATAAGTTCTGGGGAATCTTGAGGATTATTTTTCCTGTATTAAGCTTTACAGTTGTAGGATTATATATTGCCGATGTTATTTCCGTTGACCGCTTTCTTCCAATAATGTTGTTGTTTCTTTTCATTTCATACTGGGCTTCAAAACTTATAATTCCAGACTATATAAGGCTCGATAAAATAACAGGCGAGCTAGAAACTTTGTCTTCAAGCATTAGTTGTATAGAAAATAAAGACTTTAAAAGCCCTCTCCTTTCAACGCTGAAAAAGGATTTTAGTACAATAGAAACAAAAGCTTCCTCCACGATTAAAGGCCTGAAAAAGATTCTTGATCGCCTCGACTATCGGTTAAACCCGGTTGTGTTTATTCCATTAAGTGCTTTAGTCTGTTGGGATCTTCAACAAATTTTTGCATTGGAAAACTGGAAGAAGAAAAATAAAACGATCACTGCTTCCTGGTTTTCTTCGTTGGCAAATTTTGAAGCCATTTCAAGTATTGCCAATCTTTCTTTTAATCATCCTGACTGGAGTTTCCCAAAGATTGTAAATGAGGATGCCGTATTTATTGGTGAAAAAATTGGTCATCCATTAATTCCAAAAGAAAAAAGAGTTACCAGTTCATATGCTACTACAGGTGTAAACCAGATCAGCCTTGTTACTGGCTCTAATATGGCAGGAAAAAGTACTTTCCTACGAAGCGTTGGAGTAAATATTGTTTTAGCTATGATGGGATCTCCTGTTTGTGCTAAACATATTTCCGTTTCTCATTTAAAAGTAATGAGCAGTATGAGGATAAGTGATAATTTGGAAGAGAGCACTTCTACCTTTTATGCTGAACTGAAGAAATTGAAAGAGATTATTGATGCTGTGTATGCAAACGAGAAAGCATTCTTGCTGCTTGATGAAATTTTAAGAGGTACAAATTCTGCTGACAGGCATACTGGTTCTACTGCTCTTTTAAAACAATTAATAAAACACAATGCTGCTGGCATTGTAGCAACACATGATTTAGAGCTAGCAAAACTGTCAGAAGAGTTTCCTACCAACATTCACAATTATCATTTCGATGTAAAAGTGAATAACGATGAATTGTATTTCGACTATAAACTAAATAAAGGCATCTGCCGCAGCATGAATGCCTCTATTTTAATGAAGAAGATTGGAATAGAACTTTAACTATTTGCCCCAACCAAACCAGTCGTTACCATTGGCGTATAGCATCAAACCGAGTAGTAAAACCATACCGACAATTTGTGCATACTCAAGGAATTTCTCATTTGGTTTTCTTCTCGTAATCATTTCATACAAAGTAAACATTACATGGCCGCCATCTAAAGCTGGTATAGGCAGCAAGTTCATAAATGCTAATATGATTGAAAGAAATGCCGTAATGTTCCAGAATGCTTCCCAACTCCATGTTGTTGGAAATATAGAGCCAATAGCTTTAAAACCACCAACACCTTTATAAGCACCAGTTTTAGGGTTTAATATTAATTTAAACTGATCAATATAATCTTTCAGCTTCTCACCAGCTTTTCTGAAACCTGCAGGAAATGCTGCAAAGAAACTGTACTTGGTTTTTGTAACATCATACACTCCCATACTGTCGTATTGCTCATAGTTGAGCATATAAATGCCGACCCTTCCTTCTTCACTTACTTTGCTTACAAGGTTCACCGTATCCACTCCTCTTAAAACAGTAAGGTTAACAGTGCCTTTCTTATTTTTCTCAGCCACTTCATTTATCTGATCCATAAATTGGATTGGCTGCCCTTGCACAGCAATAATATTATCATAAGCCTGCAACCCAGCTTGCTTACCGAATGAAGTATCTTTTTCTGGAAACTCACCTACTATACTTGGCACTCTTTCAATAATGAAAGGTCTACGCTTCTTATCTCTTCTTGTTATTATTTTATCAATTACATCCACCGGCAAATCCAGATTCATTACCTGATTATTTCTTTCCAGCATTACTTTTCTGCCACCAATTAATATTTTAGGTTGCACATCTTCAAAATATCTTACTGAATCTCCATTAACAGAAATTATTTTATCACCATTTTGAAAACCGAGTTTGGTCATCAATGTATCTGTAACCCAAATACCATTCTTCACACTTGCAATTGGTGTTTTCTTTTCGCCCCATATCATTAAGATGAATGCATAAATTACAAATGCAGTTAACACATTCATAATAACACCGCCCAACATTACGATTAATCGTTGCCAGGCTGGTTTACTTCGAAATTCCCATTCCTGCGGTGGTTGCTTCATGGCCTCTTTATCCATGCTCTCGTCAATCATTCCAGATATTTTTACATACCCACCTAATGGCAGCCAGCCGATACCGTACACAGTATCACCAACTTTCTTTTTTACTAAAGCAAACCAAGGGTCGAAGAAGAGAAAGAATTTTTCTACTCTACAGCCAAACCATTTCGCAGTAATATAATGGCCAAACTCATGCAGAATAACCAATAATGACAATGCCAGCAATAATTGTCCGGCTTGCAATCCTACATTCGACCAGTTAATAGCTAATAAATTCATAGTAAGTTTATAAAAGAAATCCTATTTATATCAGGGAAAAATAAGTGTCTAAAGTTTAATTAAATCGGCAGCGAAGTTACGGGCCTCACCATCGCTTTCAAAATATTCCTCCAGCGTTGGTTTCTCTATAAATGGAACAGCATTCATTGCCTTTTCAATTACATCCGTCATGTCAAGAAAGTTAATTCTATTGCGAAGAAATGCAAATACAGCTATTTCATTTGCGGCATTCATAATGCAAGGAAGATTGCCAGCTTTGTTCAATGCTTCTTCAGCTAGAGCTAAATTTCTGAATGTTTTAACATCAGGCTCCTCAAAAGAAAGCGTCGTAATTTTTTTAAAATCCATTCTTGGAAAATCATTCTTAATTCGCTGGGGGAATGCTAAGGCATATTGAATGGGCAACTTCATATCGGGCAATCCCATTTGAGCTTTCACACTCCCATCCTCAAATTGCACCATGCTATGAATAATACTTTGCGGATGAATTACGACTTGCACTTGTTCAGGTTTAAGATTGAATAGCCACTTCGCTTCAATCATCTCTAATCCTTTGTTCATTAAGGTAGCAGAGTCAATGGTAATTTTTGCACCCATACTCCAATTGGGATGTTGCAATGCATGTTCTCTTTTTACATTGACAAGATAGTTTGGCTTACGACCGATAAATGGTCCTCCAGATGCTGTAAGAATCACTTTCTCTATTCTATTTCTTGTTTCTCCTACCAAACATTGAAAAATGGCAGAGTGTTCCGAGTCAACGGGAATAATTGGCACCCGATTCTCCACCGCTTTCCGCATAATGATATCACCGGCAACAACTAATGTTTCCTTATTTGCTAAAGCAATTGCCTTACCACTATCAATAGCTTTTAAGGTTGGCCTCAATCCTGCATAGCCAACAATAGCTGCTAGCATCAAATCATAGCAATCCATTGCTGCCACTTCTTCTAATGCTTTTTCTCCTGCAAATACTTTAATATCAGTAGAAGCTAATGCGTCTTTTACTGCTGTATATTTTTTATCATCACCAATTACAACAATATTGGGATTGAATTTTAAAGCCTGTTCAATTAACAACGTTTCATTATTATGTGCTGTTAATACTTCTGCAGAAAACATTGAAGGATTGTCAGCAATTACTTCAAGTGTCTGTGTACCTATTGATCCGGTAGAACCGAAAATGGCAATTCGTTTGATTGGAGGTGTTGAACTCATTTTATACTTCCTG
>Ga0209476_10001558_pt1 | contig 15395 bp, 8 predicted proteins | sample KloWWTrecipitate_FD_187179 | JGI IMG/M metagenome (GOLD analysis project Ga0209476, IMG submission 187179) | Active sludge microbial communities from Klosterneuburg, Austria, studying microevolution and ecology of nitrifiers - Klosterneuburg... | ecosystem: Engineered > WWTP > Aerobic digester >... | reverse complement strand
CTGACCTTGCCCGTGAAGTCCCTCGCCTTCGGCACCCCGAGCGCTCCTCACCAGGGCCTCGGCGAGATGGTCTCGGCGCTCGTCGGTTCCGAGATCCTGCGCATCGCCGGCGAGGTCCGGGCGCTCGCGGACAAGGGCCAGCCGGTCCTCAATCTGACGGTTGGGGATTTCGCGCCCAAGCAGTTCCGGATTCCGCGCGAGCTCGAGCAGGGAATCACCCGGGCGCTCGCCGCCGGCCAGACCAACTATCCGCCGTCGGACGGCGTCCCGGAGTTGAAGCGCGCGGTGACCGACTTCTACCGCGAGGCACTCGCCCTCGACTATCCGATGGACGGCGTCCTCATCGCCGGCGGCGCGCGACCGCTCATCTACGCCCTCTTCCGCGCGGTTCTCGATCCGGGCGACAAGGTGGTCTATCCGGTCCCGTCGTGGAACAACAACCACTATTGCCACCTCGCGGGGGCGCGCGACGTCGCCGTGGAGACCTCGCCGGAGAACGGCTTTCAGCCGACTGCCGCGGAGCTCGCACCGCATCTCGCCGACGCCCGCCTGCTGGCGCTCAACAGCCCGCTGAACCCCGCCGGAACCGGATTCTCGCGTGAGCAGCTCAAGGCGATCGCCCAGCTCGTGGTGGACGAGAACCGGCGGCGCGGTCCGGCGGCGAAGCCGCTCTTCCTGCTCTACGACCAGATCTACTGGCTGCTCGCCGCGAGCTCCGCTCCCCACACCACACCGGTCGAGCTCGTGCCGGAGGTGGCGCCCTACACTCTAATGATCGACGGCATCAGCAAGGCGTTCGCCGCCACCGGGCTGCGCGTCGGCTGGGCCGTCGGCCCGCCGTTCCTGATTTCGCGGATGAAGGACTTCCTCGGCCACGTCGGCGCCTGGGCGCCGCGCCCGGAGCAGGTCGCGACGGCGGAGCTGTTCGCCGACCCGGCGCTCGTCCAGACGCTCTCCGGCGCGATTCGCGAAGGGGTCAACGCGCGCCTCGCGGCGCTCGACCGCGGCCTCAAGCGGCTCGCCGGGAAAGGCTATCCGGTGAAGCACCTGCCGCCCACCGGGGCGCTCTACCTGTCGGTGCACTTCGACCTCATCCGGCCGGGGGGACAGTTCGAGAACAACCGCGCCGTCCGCCAGTTCCTGCTCGAACAGGCGGGCTTCGCGGTCGTCCCGTTCCACGCCTTCGGAACCCGGGCCGACAACGGCTGGTTCCGGCTCTCGGTCGGCGCCGTCGGCGTCGACGAGATCGCCCCGGCGATCGACCGCGTCGAAGCGGCGCTCGCCACCTGCCTCTCCTGAGCCGCTAGAGGCAGGACCCCGCCAGCAGGAGTCTCTTCGGCGCGACCGGCCGTCGGCGGCGTTGGCCAGCTGGGTAGGGCGGCGGTGGCGTTCGATTCGGATTCTCGGGCTTGCGCATTTGCGAGGCTCGCTGCCAAAGAGACACACCACCGTCCCCCGCAGCTGGCCTTTACCGAGAATCCGAATCGGACGCCACCGCTGACCGACGAGCTCGAGACCCCAGATCGAGCACAAAAAAACAAGGGACACACAGCGCAAGAGCGCCATGTGTCCCCGGAAGAGACGACAGCTTCAGCGCGACGACGTCAGCGCTTCTTGGCGAAACCCATGACCACCCAGCTGCCCGAACGCTCGTCCTTGCGCAGCTTCAGGAGGCCATTGCGCTCGGCGTCCTGCAGCAGCTCGGAGAAGGTCGAGTAGCCGTAGTAGCCCTCGTTGAACGACGGCTTCTTGCGCTTCATCGTCTGCTTGATCATCGAGCCCCAGAGGACGTCCTTGTTCTCGCGCTGGAGAGCCAGGATCGACTCGGTGAGCATCTGGAAGACCTCGGCCTTCTTCTTGGTCAGGCCGGTGAGCGCCGGGCCCTTCTGCTGGTCGCGCCAGACGTCCTCGTAGAAGATGAACTCGTCGCAGTTGTCGATCAGCAGATTCGACGACGAGTTCTTCACCCCGATGCCGATGACGTACTTGTTGTTCTCCTTGAGCTTCGACACCAGCGGCGAGAAGTCCGAGTCGCCCGAGAGCAGCACGAAGGTGTCGAGATGCTCCTTGGAGTAGGAAAGGTCCATGGCGTCGACGACCATCTTGATGTCCGCCGAGTTCTTGCCGGTGTAGCGCCGCTGCGGGATGTCGATGAGCTCGATCGCCGCCTCGTGGAAGGGGATCTTGAACTCGCTGTAGCGCTCCCAGTCGGCGTAGGCGCGCTTGACGATGATCTTGCCCTTCTCGACCAGGCGCTCGAGAACGAGGTTGATGTCGAACTTCTTGCTCTCCGAGTCGCGCACGCCGAGCGCCACGTTCTCGAGGTCGCAGAAGAGGGCGATCTTGCGCTCCTCCTCCTGGGCCTGGCGCTGCGACGAGACGGCGACCGGCATCGACATGATGAGTTGACGCGCCAGATCCTCGTCGTCGTCCTCCTCGTCTTCTTCTTCCCACTCGCGTGGCGACTCTTTCGCTCCGGCGATGCGGGCCTCGCCTTCGCCGGCGGCGGCCGGTGCGGCGGCAACGCCACCCCGGCTGCGGCCGCGGCCCCCGCGGCGGCGGCGGCGGCGGCCAGAGCGCTCGGCGGTCTCGCCGGCCTCCCCTGCTTCGCCACCTTCGGCGCTCTCGCTACCTTCGACCCCGTCGCCAGTCTCGTCGACGTCGGCATCTACCTCCGCCTCGGCGGCGGGATGGATCTCGAGCGCGCGGCGGGGCGCGAAGAAGCCGGCGCTTTCCCGGACCGGAGCGGTCGCCGTCTCGACCTGGGCGTCGCTGGCTTCGATGGCGGCGGCGTCAGCAGCGGCCTCGGCCTCTGCGCGCGCCTGCTCCAGCGCGGCCTCCTCGAGCGCAGCGCGCCCGCCGACCAGATCGGCGATCGACGGCACGCCGCCCGGCTCGTCCTGGGCGCTTCCCTTGCCGTCGCGGCGATTGCCGGCGGTCTCGGGTTCATCCGACTCTTCTCCCGGCGGACGCAACCACCAGGGGCTCACAGCGACACTCCAGACGACAGACGGTTTGAATTCACGAACACTCCTTGCACGAATGGGCAGGTTCTCTGAACCCCGAGGGCGCGAGCGGCGGAGGGCTGCGCCTCACTGCGGGACCGGAACGAACGTCAGTCTAGCACCGCGTGCCGGGAGTCCTCGGCGCGCCGCCGCAGGCGGCGTCCGGCAAGCCCTTTCCGCTTGCACCCGCTGGGCCAAGAGCGTACGATCCCGGCCACTTCTCAAACGCATTGTCCTTCCTGGAGATCGTTCCTTATGGCCGAGCCCGAGGCGCAAGACAAGAAGTTCCAGCCCTACATTCCGGCGTCGACGGTGATGCCGGAGTTCACCCTCAAGGCGATCCTCCTCGGATCGGTCTTCGGGCTGATCTTCGGCGCTGCGACGGTCTACCTGGCGCTCACCGCCGGGCTGACGGTCTCGGCCTCGATTCCGATCGCGGTGCTGGCGATCGGCGTCTTCAAGTACATGGGCAAGTCGACGATCCTCGAGAACAACATCGTGCAGACGATCGGATCGGCCGGCGAATCGATCGCCGCCGGCGTCGCCTTCACCATCCCGGCGCTCATCTTCCTCTCGAACGGCGAGTCGTACTTCAACTACTTCAACATCTTCACCCTGTCGCTGGTAGGCGGCATCCTCGGCGTGCTGTTCATGATTCCGCTGCGGCGAGCGCTGATCGTCAAGGAGCACGGCATCCTGCCCTACCCGGAAGGCACCGCCTGCGCCGACGTCCTGGTCGCCGGCGAGAAGGGCGGCTCGCTCGCCAAGATGGTCTTCAAGGGTCTGGGTATCGCGACGCTCTACAAGGTGTCGATGGAGATCCTCGGCCTGTGGAAGGCGACCCCGATCTACTCCGCCGCCAAGACCTCCGCCTTCCCGCGCGCCACGGTCAACTGCGACATCACGCCGGAGTATCTGGGCGTGGGCTACATCATCGGACCGAAGATCGCCGGCGTCCTGGTGGCCGGCGGCATCCTGTCGCAGCTGGTGCTGGTGCCGCTGATCGCCATCCTCGGCGACACGATGGCAGCGGCGCTGCCTCCGGGGACGATCCCGATCGGCGAGATGAACTTCAACCAGATCCGCCTCTCCTATGTGCGCTATATCGGTGCCGGTGCGGTTGCGGCGGCCGGTCTCATCACGCTGATCAAGACGCTGCCGACGATCGCCGCCGCCTTCCGCGAGAGCTTCAAGAGCCTGCGCGAGAAGAAGGGCGCTGCCGGCGTGGTGCCGCGCACCGAGCAGGACCTGCCGATCACCTGGGTGATCTTCGGCTCGCTGATCCTGGTCGGCGTCATCGCCCTGCTGCCGCAGCTGCCCGGCGACGGTATCGGCGCCAAGCTCCTGATGGGGCTGTTGGTGATCATCTTCGGCTTCTTCTTCGTCACCGTCTCGTCGCGCATCGTCGGCATCATCGGAACGTCGTCGAATCCGGTCTCCGGCATGACGATCGCGACGCTCATGGGCACCTGCCTGCTGTTCGTCGCCCTCGGCTGGACCGGCGACGCCTACCAGGCGGTCGCGCTCTGCGTCGGCGCCATGGTCTGCATCGCCGCGTCGAACGCCGGCAACACCTCGCAGGACCTGAAGACCGGCTACATTCTCGGCGCCACCCCGAAGTTCCAGCAGTGGGGGCTGATCATCGGCGTCATCGTCTCGGTCTTCGCGGTCGGCGGCACGATCATGCTGATCGACAACGCCCAGGTCACCGACCCGATCGTGCAGGGTCATGCCATCGGCTCGTCGGACTACCCGGCGCCGCAGGCGAACCTCATGGCGACGATCATCCGCGGCCTGCTGGCGCAGGATCTGCCCTGGGGCCTGGTCTTCGCCGGCATGGCGATCGCGGTGGTGATCGAGCTCTGCGGCGTCAAGTCGCTGTCGTTCGCGGTCGGCCTCTACCTGCCGCTCTCGACCACCATGCCGATCGCGATCGGCGGCTTCCTCCGCGGCCTGATGGACAGGAAGAGCGGCAACAAGGGTCACGACGAGTCGGAGATCACCTCGGGCATGCTCTACGCCACCGGATTGGTGGCCGGCGGCGCCCTCACCGGCGTGCTGATCGCGGGTCTGCAGGGGTGGCGCACCGGTCCGCAGCGCAGTATCGCCCAGGACATCCTCGACATGGTCGGCATCCACGGCTGGGAGAGCCACGGCGCGACCGCCGACATCATCGGCATCGTGATGTTCACCGGTCTCTGCGCCCTGCTGCTGCGCGCCGCGCAGAAGAAGCTCGCCTAAGAGAGTCTGAAACGCAGCTGCCTGCGAGGCCGGCTCTTCCCGTCAGGGGCGAGCCGGCCTTTTCGTTCTAGGGCGCCTTCGGCGCCCCGATCTCCTCCACCTCGACGCCGCGCAGGGCGAAGCTGCGCTTGCGGAACCACCAGATACCGACGAGGTCGACTGCCGGCTTCCACAGGAAGGCGACGAAGCCGTAGCTCGACTTGCCGCCCAGGCGCGGACGGTGATTCACCGGCCGCTCGGCGAGACGGAAGCCGCCGGCCTTGGCGAGCGCCGGCATGAACGAGTAGAGCGTCTTCAACGGCAGCAGGACAGGGACGACCTCGCGGCGAAAGACCTTGAGGGCGCAGCCGCTGTCCTGCATCCGGTCGTCGAGCAAGCGGCCGCGGATGGCGTTGGCGAACTTCGACATTGCGCGGCGCAGCCAGGAGTCGCGCCGGCCGGCGCGAATCCCGACCACCATATCGGCTCCGTCGAGCAACGCCGCGAGCGCCGGGATATCCGCCGGATCGTTCTGGCCGTCGCCGTCCATGGTGACGACGAAGCGCCCGCGGGCGCGCTGCATGCCGGCAGAAAGCGCCGCCGCCTGGCCGCGGTTCTTCGGCAGTCGGAGATAGCGATGGTTCGCGTGCGCGGCCGCCGCCTGCTGCAGGATCTCGCCGGTCGTGTCGCGGCTGCCGTCGTTGACCATCAGCAGCTCCCAGGGTTCCCCAAGCGCGGCCATCGCCTGGCCGATCTCGGCGATCAGCGCGGCGGCTGTTTCGGCCTCGTTGTAGAACGGCACGACGACCGAGTAGACCGGCTGGACGGCTTCCGGGGGCGCGCTCACCGGGGCACTCTACCGAGTTCCGTACAGAGACCGAAAACGATGAAGTCGCGTCCGCTTTCGAACATCGGACGGCCGGCGGAGGCGAGCTCTGCCCGCGCCCCCTCGTTGCGGCGCCGGACGACGAAGGCGCGCGGCGTCGCGCAGTCGCGACTCGCACTGGCCAGCCAGGCGGGTGAACGCAACGTGCCGGAGTCGCCGACCAACTGCGGGTAGCGCCGCAGAATGTAGTTGCTGCGCAGGTAGGCGCCGTCGGCCGATGCGACGATCAACGGCCGACCGAGATAGAACGGCAGGGACGCAGGGAAGGCCTCGACGGCGACGACCTCGATCCCCTTGGGGAAGTCGCGTTCGATCTCGCTCGCCAAGGCGCGCGCCGAGCGTTGCGTCCCAACCGCCTCGGTGAGCGGCGCGGTGAGCAGCAGGAGCGCGAGCGGTGGCAGCGTCAGCGCGCCAAAGGCGCGCGGCAGCGACCGGCTGGAAAGGAGAGCGACGATGCCGGCGAGCGACCAGACCGCGCCGAGAGCGAGGGCGACTCCGGCGACGGTCGCCGGCGGTATGCCCTCCACCCGCGCCAGCAGCTGCGGGGCGACACCGGCGCCGAGGCCGACCAGCGCCACACCCAGGAGCAACCAGAGCGCCCCCGCCGGGCGCACGCCGGGCAGCCGCCCGCCGGCCGGCGTCCCCAACCAGAGCCAGATCGAGAGCAGGATGAGCGCCGGCACCAGCGGCAGGATGTAGTGCACCCGCTTCGAGTGCATGACGGAGAAGAGCAGGTACGGCAGCGCGAACCAGAGCAGCAGGAAGCGGATCTCGGACTGCCGCGCGCGCCAGGCCGCGGCGACTCTCTTCCAGCCGGCGATCGGCACCAGCGACCAGGGCAGGGCGCCCAGGAGCGCCACCGGCAGATAGAACCAGAACGGTGCATCGCGCTTGAGCTCGTTGCTGGAGAGCCGGCTCCAGGTCTCGGTCACCAGGGCGTAGTGCAGGAAATCGGGGTCGGCGCGGCTCACCGCCCAGACCCACGGCGCGATCAGGACGGCGAGGATGAGTGGCGCTCCGCCCGCCACCATGCGGCGCGCGCGGCGCCGCCAGAGAGCCCAGGGCAGCACTCCGGCGAGCGGCACGAGAAGGGCCACCGGTCCCTTGGTGAGGACTCCGAGTCCCATCGCTGCCCAGGCCAAGGTGCTCCAGAAGACCGGCGAAGGGCCGGCGGCGGCCGGATCGTGCTCCACCGCCAGGCCGAACGCCACCACGGCGGCGCAGATCCACAGCGCCAGCATGGCGTCGAAGATCACGATCTGGGAGTAGAGGATGGGCAGCGGTGCCGCTGCCGTCGCGAGGCCGGCGAAAACGCCGGCCCGCGCACCCCACCAACGCCGCGCGAGCCATCCGACGAGCGCGCCCAGGAAGAACGTGCAGAAGACCCCAGGGAGCCGCGCCGCGACCTCGTGGGGACCGAAGGCCTTCATCGCCAGGCCGCCGGCCGCGTAATAGAGGAACGGCTTGTCGAGGAAGAGCAGGCTGTTCAGGCGTGGTACGAAATAGTCGCCCGAGACGCTCATCTCGCGCATGACTTCGGCGTTTCGGCCTTCGTCGGGCTCGTAGAGCGCCCGGCTCCCGAGCTGGAAGGCGACCGCTGCGGCGATCAGCAGGGCGAGGAGCGCGTAGAGCAGGCGCTCCCTTCCAGTCGGTCCAGCGGCGTCGCGGTCGGCGGGCTCCACGGTGGCGAAACGATAGCGCAGTCGGCCACGGCGACCGGCATGCGGAGCGGGCCGAGGAGCGCTTTTCTGTAGACTGCAGAGCGTCCGATGAAGCTCGCCCTCCTCGTCTCCGGTGCCTCGGGAATGCTGCTGCCGCGGCATCTGCTCAGCGCGCTCGCGCGCCGCGACGACGTCGCCCGCGTGCACCTGGTGGTCTCGAAGGGGGCGAGCCAGGTGCTCTTCCACGAGCTCGGCCGCGACCGCACCGGCGCCGAGGCGCTGGTCGACGCCGCGGAGCTTCCCGCCGCCGCGCGCGCCAAGGTCGTCGTCCATCGCGACAACGAGCTCGATGCGCCGATCTCCTCCGGCTCCTACAGGCTGGCCGGGACGCTCGTCCTGCCGTGCAGCTCGGGAACTCTCGGCGCGCTCGCCACCGGTTCGGCCACGACGCTCCTGCACCGCGCCGGCGCGGTGGCTCTAAAGGAGCGCTGGCCGCTGGTCTTGGGTTTCCGCGAGACGCCGCTCAACCTGGTGCAGGTCGAGAACCTGCGCACGATGGTCTGGGCGGGCGCGATCGTCGCGCCGCCGATCCCGGCGTTCTATCTCGGCGGCGAGACCCTCGAGCAGTTTCTCGACGCCTACGCGCAGCGGCTGATGGACCACCTCGGGCTGCCGGGGGGCGATCCCGCGCTGCGCTGGCGCGGCGGCACGAGCGGCAGGCAGGGAACGGATTGATTCGCTCGCACCTGTCGCGCAGCGGCTGCGTGCTGTCGCCGTCGTTCGGCCTCGCGCTGCTCGCCCTCGTCGTCGCCGGTACCCTCGCCTGCGCCAGCGGCCCGCCGCGGGAACGCGGTACGTTCCGCCCCACCGACCTCGTCGAGCTCACGCGGCTCGACCCGGCGCTCGCTCTGGATATCCGCTACGCCACCCCGGACAACTTCTTCGGCCGCCCGGTCTATGCCGAAGCCCGCGCCTTCCTGCAGCGGCCCGCGGCCGAAGCGCTGACGCGCGTTCGCCGCCGCCTCGAGTCCCAGGGTCTGGGGTTGCGGATCTTCGACGGCTATCGTCCGTGGTCGGTGACCAAGCTGTTCTGGGATGCGACCCCGGCCGACAAACGGCAGTTCGTCGCCGACCCCAGGCAGGGCTCGCGGCACAACCGCGGTTGTGCCGTCGATCTCACGCTCTTCGACCTCGCGACCGGCCGCGACATCGAAATGCCGTCGGCCTACGACGATTTCACCGCCAAGGCGAGCCCCGCCTACACCGGCGGCAGCGCCGAAGCCCGCGCGCACCGCGACCTGCTGCGCGCCGCGATGGAAGGCGAGGGCTTCACCGTCTACGAACACGAATGGTGGCACTTCGACTTCCGGGACTGGCGTTCCTACCCGATCCAGAATCTCGCTTTCGCCGAGATTCCGGCGACCGATTGAATCAGGGGACGACTGTCGACCAGCCGGCGCTCGCGCCGCTCTCGAAGCCGTGCAGGAATACGTGGTTGGGATTGATGAAGCCTGAGCTGCCGGCGTTGTTGCCCGGGTTGGGCGTCGTCGGGCCGAAGTCGTTCGCCGAGTCGTTCGTGTCGTCGATCGCCGGCGCGATGCACTCGAGCGTCGACGAGCCACCGTCGGGATCGATCGACAGCGAGCGCTGCTCGGCGTCGCCAGGGGTGATGCCGATGCCGGCGTCAAACGGCGTACCGATGGTCGGGTCGGGAAGGGCCGAGTAGTTCCCCCAGCCGAAGCAGTCCACCGGACTCACGCCAGGCTCGAAGCAGAGCTTGCCGCCCACCGGCAGGATGCGCGCCGGCATGAGCAGATCGGCGGCGACGCCGAAGAGCGCCACGGCGCTGCTCGTGGCGATGAAGACCCGGTCCTGGCTGTTGCCGCTGGCGACGTTTGTCTGGAAGGCCACCGGCGAGCCGATCGCCGCTCCGGCGGCGTCGAAGAAGCCGATGTCGTGACCGGCCAACACGTTCTGCCCGCCGAAACACATCTGCAGCACGACGTACTGCGCGTCCGGATGGGTCACGTCGCCGGCGTAGACCTGCACGATACGCATCAAGTGGTGGTCGGCCGCGGCCGGCGCCGCGACGAGGATGAGTCCGGCGACGCCGAGCGCCGCAAAGACGTTCTTCTTTCCCATGAGCGATTCCCCCGAAGTCGGCGGAGTCTAGACCGGATCCGCCCGCCTGGGTGTGGAACACCCGACCGAGCCACTGCGGCGGGTCGCGGCAGGCCCGCTCGCCTAGCGGCGTACAATCGACGATCCAGTCCTCGCGCGACCCGGAAGGTGCCCGCCATGACCACCCGACGCTCCTCCCTCTTGCTTCCGACTCTGGCGATCCTCGCCACTCTCGCTGGCCTTGCCGCCGTTCCGACCCTCGCCCAGCCGGCCTACATGGTGGCTGACCTCGAAGCCACCGTTCCGACCCACGACAAGGGCTGGTTCGAGCTTCCCGAGACACTCGTGGTTGGCGATCTCGCCTACTTCCTGGAGGAGGACGGCGTCCGCGGCCGCGAGCTCTGGCGATCGGACGGTACCGCGCTGGGTACCTTCCTGGTGCGGGATCTCTGCCCTGGCTCGTGCGGGTCGCGCACCTGGTCGACCGGACTCATGGCCGCCCTCGGCGAAGAGCTGGTCTTCGTCGCCAATGACGGCGTGCACGGACTGGAGCTCTGGCGGACGGACGGTACGGCGCTCGGGACCTCGCTCGTCGTCGACCTCGAGCCCGGCTACTCCTCGTCGCAGCCGTATTTCCTGACCAGCGCTGCCGGCCAGGTCTTCTTTCTCGCCCGAACGGAGGCTCAAGGAGCGGGGCTCTGGCGCACGGACGGCACGGCGAAGGGGACCTACAAGATCTCGCCCAACCCGCCGAGCGAGGGGTTCGCGCCCAATGCCCTCCACGCGACACCCGACTATCTCTATCTCTGCAACGTGAGCTCGCCTGCCGGTAACGGCCTCTGGCGCAGCGACGGCACACTGGCGGGAACGCAGTTCGTCGCGCCGGTCGCCTGCTCCCAGAACACCTTCGGCAAGCTGCGCAGCATGGCGACTCTGCCCGATGGCGACCTCTTGTTCGCGGGGGCCGATGCGGTCTCGGGTGCCGAGCTCTGGCGGTCCGACGGCACGCCGGGCGGCACTGTACAGGTCGCCGATCTGGTGCCGGGACCAGGGGACTCCTGGCCGGCGAGCTTCGCTCGCGTCGGCGACGATGTCGTCTTCGCTGCCACCACCGGCGCCCAGGATTACGAACTCTGGCGCAGCGACGGAACGGCGATCGGAACCGTTCCGATCGCGCTCGCCGATGGGGCCGCGCCGGAGTCCTACCGCGGAGTCTGGGCGGTCGTTGGAAGTCGATATTTCTTCGGCGCCTACGACACTGCCCACGGCGGTGAGCCCTGGGTTCTTGACGGACTCAGCGCGCAGCGCATCGTCGACCTGCGTCCAGGCCCGGAGTCGTCGCTCGAGTACCCAATTCAGGTCTACGGCGAAGCCATCTTCGCCCCCTCGAACGGCGGGCTGATCTTCTCGGCGGACGACGGCGTCTCCGGGCTGGAATTCTGGACGAGCGACGGCTCAGCCGCGGGCACGCAGCGGGTCTCGGACATTGCGCCAGGAACCCAACCCTTCCTGGTTCCTACTTGGTGGTCGTTTTCCCCGCAGCCCGTATTGGCCGACCGCCTACTGACAGTCGAATTCCAGCCAGCTACAGGCACGCGGCTCTGGCAGCTCGATGCGGCCGGAACCGCGATGGAGCTGCTACGGGCGCTGGATGCCCAGAGCTCGTCCTTCGAACCCGCCGGCCGCGATCGCGCTTCGCTGATCGACTTCGGCCTCGGCCGGCTCTGCTTCGCGGGCGTGGGTCCGGATCTGCTCTTCGAGGTCGGATCCGATCCCGATCCGCTCTACAACTATCCGCGCCAGCTCGACCTCTGGCGTAGCGACGGATCCGCCGCCGGCACGGTTCTCCGGCGCCTTGGTTGGCCCTCCACCCGCGCGGATATGTGCGCGGCCCTGAACGGGCGGCTCCTGTTTCCTGGTGGCGAGAGCGACGCGCGCGTACTGCTCGCCATCGAGCCTCATCTTGGTGAGGAGGTGATCGCTTCCCCCGCTTCGGGATCTTCCGGTGCCAACGAATTTCTCGTCATCGACGACCAAGCCTATTTCCCGATCGACACCACCCTCTGGCACACGGAGGGCTCAGCCGCGACGACGAGCATCGTCGTCCAGGATCTCCTGGGCGGCGCTCGTCGGTTGGACGCCTGGTCCGGCGAGGTGCTCGCCCTGTCCTCGGATCTCTGGCTCACGAACGCCGCGGCCCCCTCGGGCGCGATTCCTCTGACCTCCTTCGACGAATTTCTTGGCTTCCAGATTCTGGATCACGCGAGCCTGACGAGCCGGATCGTCCTGTTCGGCTACGACCCAGCACACGGCCAGGAGCTCTGGGTGTCCGACGGCACTGAGGTTTCGGCGTCTCTTCTTGCCGACATTCGACCCGGCCCGGCTAGTGGCGTCGTCTTTCCGATCATCGATCGCTACACCGAGTGGCCGGCGCGCAAGTTCGGCGCCGCCGGCAACTACGCCGTCTTCGCCGCCAACAACGGCGTGCAAGGAGACGAGCTCTGGGTCACCGACGGCACGGCGCTCGGGACCGGGCTGCTGCGCGACATCTATCCCGGCGAATATCCCTCTACGCCGCGGCAGTTCACCCGCATCGGCAACCAGATCGTCTTCTCCGCCGAGGATGAAGAGCACGGGCTCGAGCTCTGGGTGACCGACGGGACCTACCCCGGGACGACTCTGCTCAAGGACGTCGCGCCCGGCCTCGCTTCGTCGGTTCCCGAAGATCTCGTCGTCCGCGACGGCGTGCTCTACTTCTCCGCCTGGTCGCCCAGCTACGGCCGCGAAGCGTGGAGGAGCGACGGCACCGCCGCCGGTACCGTGCGGATTTCCGACGTCGCGCCCGGCCCGCTCTCCTCGTCGCCGCAACGCTTCGCCCGCGCCGGCAATCGTCTCTACTTCTCGGCGACCGACCAGATCCACGGCTACGAGCTCTGGGCGATCTCCGACGACGGCAGCCTGCCGCTCTTCCTCGACGGCTTCGAGAACGAAACGACCGACCGCTGGTCGGAGGTGACCCCATGACGACACAACGATCCGCGGGCGGAGCGTACGCGATCGCTTTCTTGCCCCTCATGCTCCTCGCCGGGGGAGCATTTGCTCAATCTGCCTATCAAGTAGCGGATATCGGCGCGCAGGTCCAGGGACACTACGACGATTGGCACGCGACTAACGCGATCGTCGAAGCGAACGGGCTGATGTTCTTCTTCCAGAACGACGGCGCGAACGGCCGCGAACTCTGGCGGAGCGACGGTACCGCGCTCGGGACCCACATGGTGCGCGATCTCTGCCCGGGTTCATGCGGCAGCCGCTCTTGGTACCGCGGGCCGATGGCGACAGTGGGCGATCACCTCTTCTTCGCCGCCAACGACGGCGTGCACGGCCTCGAGCTCTGGGTCACTGACGGTACGGCGCTCAACACGCGTATGGTGATCGATCTTCGACCCGGCTGGGCGTCCTCATTTCCCAGCGTACTCACCGCAGCGTCGGGGCAGCTCTTCTTCACCGCCCGGGGATCGGACAATGTGATCTCTCTCTGGCGGAGCGATGGCACAGCGAAGGGCACCTATCGGATCTCCCCTGCCGGAATGCCGTTCGTCGATCTGAGCGCCATTTACCAGGGTCCGGGTTTCCTGTATCTGTGCAACGCTGGCGCCGGCGCGGAGTCTGGACTCTGGCGCTCCGACGGCTCGCCAGCTGGCACCTACTTTCTCGCTTCCCTTCGTTGTCTCGATCTTTGGGTCGAACGGGATGCGGCCGCAGCACTCTTGCCCGACGGCGATCTGCTGGTCTCCGCCGCGGGCCCAACTGGCGGAGAGGAGCTTTGGCGGTCCGACGGCACCTCAGGTGGGACCGCCATGGTGGTCGATCTACGACCTGGCAATGATGGCTCTCAGCCGACCCACTTCGCACGAGTCGGCACCGAGATCATGTTCGTGGCAGCGGCAGGGACCGGCGCTGGGACTCTTTTTCGCAGTGACGGTACGGCCGCGGGGACGACCGCTGTGCCTCTGCCACCCGGAGCGAGCCCTTACTGGGTTCCGCGAGGGTGGGCCGGCGACGGGCTGCGATACTACTTCGCCGGCAAGGACGCCGATCATGGCCTCGAGCCCTGGGTTTTCGACGGCGCGACGGCACAGCTCCTTGCGGACGTCGTCCCGGGGCCCGTCTCTTCGCTGGATGAGAGCGTCTTCAACCGTTCGTTCTTCGCCGTTGTCGACGGCGTGCTCGTCTTCGCTGCCGACGACGGCCTGCACGGCGAGGAGCTCTGGCGAAGCGACGGCAGTGGTCCGGGCACGTACCGAGTCTCCGACCTGAACCCGGGACCCGACCCCATGGAGATCGTCATGTGGGACGGATCTCATCATCCCTCAGTGATCGACGATCAGCTGTTCTTCTTCGAGGGACCGTCGCCGAGCGGCTATCGCCTCTCGCGGACCGACGGCACCACCATCGGACCGACGGTTGTACGCACGATCGACAACCAAAGCTCGGCCTTCGTGCCAGTCGCGCGCGATCGCGGCTCGATGCTCGAGTACAACCTCGGTCACTTCTGTTTCGCCGCGGCCGGCTCGAGCCTGTTTTTCGAGAAGCAGCGTGAGGCGACTTACGAACCGGATCTCTGGAAGAGCGACGGCTCGCTCGGGGGCACCGTGGTCGCGCACGCTGGATTCGACCCCGGGACCAGCTTCACCCCCTGCGCCGGCATCGGAGAGCGGCTGCTCTTTTTCGATGCGCAGGAGAACCAGCACGCCCTGCGCGCGCTGTCGGCGGACGAAAGCGCACCAGAGGAACTCCTCGCCGGGGATGGCGGCTCGACGCTTCCGCCCTTCCTCGCCTCGGGAACCGGACTCGTCTTCTCCATGGGCGACGGCCTCTACCGTTCCGACGGGACTGCCACCGGAACCTCGCTGGTCACGTCGACGCTCTATCCGACCTGGCTCGCTCCTTGGGGCAACGAGATCCTGTTCGGCGGCGGGGCACTCTGGGTGACGCAACCCGAGAGCACCACCCCTCTCGAGCTGACGCCACCTCTGAGCGTGACCGCCGTCAACGAGATCGCCGCCCTCGGCCCGCTCGTGGTTTTCGTCGCCGAGGCGCCTGCCAGCGGTTCCGAGCTTTGGGTGAGCCACGGCGCTCCCGGCGACGCGACACTGCTTGCCGACCTCGCCCCGGGAAGCGGCAGCAGCATCGTGCGCGTCGGCGGCACCGACGGAATGATGGACGCCCGCGCCCCTCAGCTCGTGGCACTCGACGATCTCGCGGTCTTTGTGGCACTGACACCAGCGCTGGGTCGCGAGCTCTGGGTCACCGACGGCACCGCGCTCGGCACCGGCCTGCTGCGCGACATCTATCCCGGCGACTATCCCTCTACACCGCGGCAGTTCACCCGCATCGGCAACCAGATCGTCTTCTCCGCCGAGGATGAAGAGCACGGGCTCGAGCTCTGGGTGACCGACGGGACCTACCCCGGGACGACTCTGCTCAAGGACGTCGCGCCCG
>Ga0209476_10001555_pt1 | contig 15406 bp, 21 predicted proteins | sample KloWWTrecipitate_FD_187179 | JGI IMG/M metagenome (GOLD analysis project Ga0209476, IMG submission 187179) | Active sludge microbial communities from Klosterneuburg, Austria, studying microevolution and ecology of nitrifiers - Klosterneuburg... | ecosystem: Engineered > WWTP > Aerobic digester... | reverse complement strand
GCGTCCTTCTTGAGCGCGGCCAGGGTCTGCGGGTGCACGAACAGCACGTAGTAGTCCTTGCCACCGGACTTCAAGGGCTTGATGTAGTGCTCCTTGGCGTAGGCGATCAGGTCCACGATCATCGTGTACTTGGGCACGAAGGCGGTGGTGATGTTGCCAGTCACCGAAGCGGCCAGGCTGGTGCCGTCGAACATCAGTGAGCGCTTGGAGGTCGGAGCCGACACGTCAGCAGCGAACGCCAGGTTGGGGAAGGGCGAACCGACGCGGGCGGCGCCGTTGTTCTTGAAGGCGTAGCTGATGCCGGCCATGGTCAAGAACGCCAGTTGGTCGCAGCGGTTGGCCAGCCAGAAGGCCAGGCGGTCCTTGCCCATCTGACGGAAGTTGATGACCGTCTTCTGCTCGGCCAGCTTGCCCTTGTTGCGCACGGAGTGGGTCAGCAGGTCGATGGTGATTTCCTGGCTGTACGACTGCATGGCTTCTTCGTTGCCTTCGCGTTCGTTGTCGCCAATCACACCGTCCTCGACCAGATCAGCAACGAGGTGCATCAGCACTTTCTCGCCCTTCTCGGTCTTGGTCAGCTCGGTGATGCGCTGGATCAGCGCGTTTTGGCCCGTACCGATGAAGTTCTTGATGAACATCTGGTCGCGCGCAGCGGACCAGACATCGCGGGACCAGACGTATTTCTGTTGGGGCGTGAGAGCCGCAAAATTGGTAAGCATTCCATGCTCCTTGAATGAAAGACAAAACGGGGTTCAGGCGTTTCGCTGCCAAAGCGGAGACATGGCTGGTGAGGCGGCCAAGGGCGCCGTGCGTTTACCGCCTGCACGGGGCGAAGTCCATCCGTTGCGTGATGTACCGGGTCAGCGGGTGGATGACTCCCGCTGCCCGGCCGGCTGGCTGACTTAGAAGATGTCGCCGCGAGCCTTGGCCTTCTCGGCTTCGCTCAGGGCGTCAAACTGTTCATCCGTCAGCGATGCGTAATCGACCTTGCCGGCCGTTGCCCGGTTGCCAATCCCGGCTTGCACCGCTGGAGCCTGGGCATCTGCTGCCTTGGCGCCGCGTGCAATCGCATTTGCAGTGCGAGTGTCAACCGCTGCCTTGTTGGCAGGCAACCCCAAGGTGGGGGGTGCGCCTTCCTCTGGGGCGAATTTGGGCGCGATCTTGTCCACGGCGAGCTGCAGGGCCTTGGCCGGAGCCATGCCGCGTGCGATGTTGGCGTCACGGCTGGCTTTGATAAGGTCCAGGGCGTCGGCACCTTCGGGCGTGTTGAGGTAGGGCCAGGTTTCCACGGCTTTGTCGGCCACGGTCTGAAGGTCCACACGCGCGGCTGCTTCGCGTTGCATGGACATGGCCTGTTGCGCAGCTTCGGCGGCCACATGCCGGTTGATCTGGCTGCGCAGCTTGGTGGCCTCGCCTGTTTCGCCCTCCATCAGCAGCTCGATGTACTTCTGCTCGGCGGCGTCCACGTCGAACTCGGGGGCGGCCGGTGCTGCAGGGGCGGCTGTCGTCGGCGCTGGCGCTGCGGCCGGCTGCATCTTGAGGGCATCCAGTTCACGCTGCAGGGCTTCGGCGCGGGCTTCGGCCTCCTTGCGGGCCTCGTTGACCTCGTTGAAGCGACCCTTGGGGATGGCATTGGATGGCTTGCCGCCAGTGGCCTCGTCGGGCTCATCATCGGTGGCAGGGGCGGGTGCAGCGGGCGCAGGCGCTTCTTCGCTAGTGGGCGTGAAGTTGTCGCCACGGTCCTCGTCGGCGCCGGGCGTGTCGCCCGCGTCGGGGTTTGCTGCATCGATCACTTCGCCGCCCAGGTCGTCGCCGTCACCATCGACGGGCTTGCGCAGGACGTGGAAGGCAGAGAGGCGGCGTTGCAGTGCTTTGATGTTCATGGTTTGCGCTCCTGTGGTGTGGTGAACTGCTGGATGAATAGTTGGGTGCGGGCTTTTTCGTAGATGGCCCTGATCTGCTCGTCAGTCAGCACCGGGCTGAAATAGAGCGGAAACAGCCGCGCCAGCAATGCCCTGACGCGGAATCTCATGTCACTGATGCGGCATCTCATGTGCGGGCCTGCTCGCGGGCAATGGCACGCACCACGCCACGGAAAATGAAGTCTTTGAGCTTCTGTTCTTGCGGCAGGTCGGTGAAAGGCACCAGACAGGGGTGCTCCTTCTTGATGGGGTCTTTGACGCGGCCATAGGTCCAGCCTTCGGACAGCTTGTGCTTTGCCCATGCCTCGTGGCCGGCCGATGCGCCTGCGTCCGGGTTGGCCAGGTGCAGCTTCACGCCCTCGATGGCGCTTTCCTGTTGCCAGCGCGGCGCCTTCTCCCATGTGGTCTGGGTCTTGTCGCCCAAGCCCTCGCAATAGGCCATGTTGACCTCATGCGCCACGCGGGCGATGGCCAGCACCAGCGGGTCGGCCTCGATGGGCTCGTCGGGCACCTGGGCGGCCAGGGCCACGGCGTTGGCCGCGTTGGCGATGGGGTTGAGCTTCGTGTTTGCCATTGGCTTCTCCTGTGGTGGTGGGGGATCGTTGTCAGTCGGCCGCCGCTGTTTCGATGCCAGCGGTCATGCCTTCAGCGGCACTCATGGGCTGCTCAGGGTTGAGCGGCGTCAAGGGGTTGGTGTTGGTTGGCATGTCCAGACCCGGCAGTGCACCGGCAGGGGCCTCGGGCACGATGGGCGCGGCGTCCTTGTCCACGTAGCCAGCAGAGCGCAGCAGGGAGTCGGCCAAGCCTGCGGTGGCCGGGGTCTGTGTGATGACCTGGGCCGTCTGGATGGCGCTGAACTGGGCTTCCACCGCCTTCGCAGCGGTTTCGGTCACTGTCTTGTCGGCCTGGGCGTTGAGCAAGCGGGCCTTGGCCTCCAGCGTCGGGTCGGCCGGCTGCTCCTGTTGCTGCATCTGCTCCAGAATCTCGTGCTTGTCGGAGAGGTTGGAGTAGCGAATGACCGTCGCGTCGGGGATGGCGATGCCTTCCTTGCGCATTTCCAGGGCCTGCTGGAACTGGGTGTTCTCGAACGTGACCTGCATGGGCTGCTCAGTTACCACCACGTCGTAGGTGCCCAGGGTGATGTCGTTGAGGTACTGCCCGGTGGCGGGGTCGAACTTGTTGACCTCCAGCACTTCCTCCACGTCGCGGCCGGTCACGGGGTCTTGCTCGGTGATGCGGAAGATGCGGTAGCTGTCGTAGTAGCGCTGCACCAGTTTGAGCACGCGCTGGGCCAGCAGGTTGCGGGTGTAGCTCAGGTTGTCCAGTGGCACGGCGAGCTGCTGCTGGCTGGCGTGCTGCTTGGCTTGGATGGCGATGCCGCTGACCTCTGCGCCTTGGTTGCCGCGCATGGCTTCGGGCACCGTCACGTCCTTGAGAGCCTGGGTGGCGCGGTCGATCAGCTTGTCAACGCCAGTGGGCACGCCGTTGGCGCTGATCTTCTGCGGCGCCGCGCTGCCCTTCTTGTGTTCCAGCACGATGCCAGTCTCGGCACCGCGCTGCTGCAGCTCGTCGGTGTCCATGTTGGTCAGCGATTCTTCTTCCACGATCCAGCCGCTGTTGGCCGACGTGTTGATGATGTGCACGAACTGGCTGACCGACTTGTTCAGCGCCTCCTGCGGGCCAATGGCGTTGTCCACCAGGCCGCGCGTCTGCCCACGGCGAAAGTAGGCGAAGTACGGCACGATGCTGAAGTGCTCGTAGGGGCTGAATGCGTCGTGCAGGGTCTGGGTGTAGGTCGTGACGATCCACTTGATCCGCTTGCGCATCCGCATGGCCTGCTGTGCGCCTGCTGCCAAGGCCGCGTCCTGCTGCTCCTTGGTCATCTGGTCCATGATGAACACGTCGCCTGTCTCGGGCATCACCAGGCACTTGGTGCGCTCGTACACCCACTTCTGGCGGTCGATGATGCGGTAGCGCTTGAGCCCATCGCCTGCGTCGTTGTAGGCGTCGGCCAGGCCCATCGTGGTGTCCATGCCGAATTTCGGGCGCTCCACGTCCTCGCCATCCAGATCGCCAAAGTCCTCGCCGCTGTCGTTGGACTCGCGGGCGATCTTGAGGGCCTTCTGGCCGTACATGCCGCCGATTTCAGGCTCGGTCAGCCAGCGGGTGATGATGACATCGCCCCAGGTGTCGGGGTCGTACTGCTTGGCGTCCGGGTCGGGGATCACGTCACGCGGGTCGTGCGTGGCCACCTCGATGTCGCCCTTGACGTTGGTGTCGAAGTTCATGCGCAGCTCGAAGTAGCCGCGCTGCTCGATCAGGCCGTCCGTGTAGACCTGAGTCTCCTTCCAGTGCATCCTGGCCTGGTCGCACACCTGCTTGACCACCTTGGACAGCAGGGTCGCGGTGGCCATGTCAGCCTTTCCGCCGCGCGGGCGAAAGGCAATGTCCATCCGGTTCTGAATCTGGTGCCCAATGGCAGCGTTGGTGCTGGGCATGATTTCGTTGAACTCGTAGAACGGCCGGCGCTGGCTGCGCAGCACAGCCTTGTCGGCCTCGCTCCACTGGCTGCCGCCGCCCAGGTACATGCCTTCGCAGCGTTCGGCCTGCTCCATGTACTCCACATGGCCGCGATCTTTGCCGTACAGGTAGCGCGCCCAGTTCTCTTTTGCGTTGTCGTCCATGGTGTTCATGCGGCCTGGGCCGATCCTCCGGTTCGGGTGTTCATCGTTTTCAGGCGGTCACGCCAGCTCGGGGCCTTCTTGGCTTTGGGCGGGCGCGGCACGCCGGCCGCAAAGGTCATGGCCACGGCATCGCCTTTGTCTGGGCTTCGGCCCAGCAACTCCCGTATCTCGTCCTTCTCGCGCATCTGGATGGCCGCGTGCTGGCCCAGCGTGACGACCTTGTAGCGAACGGCGCACAGGTCGGCGGCCAGCTCAGCGTCGGGGGGCAGCGAGATAGGGTCGGGGTTGGCAGGGTCCAGGGCCTCGCGCAGCCGCCAGTACATTTCGGCGCGCACGTTGCGGAACCGCAGGGTGCCGTTCTTGTCCAGCAGGGTGGATTTCTCGGAGCCCACGACAGCGTGCACATGCAGGCCGACGCCCTTGATGAAGTCCAGGGCGCTCGATCCGATGCCGATGGCGTCCACCGCGATCACGGCGCCGTCGCGCACCAGGGGCGCAGCAAAGGCCGCCGTGGTGGGGCCGTCCTTCGTGACCTGGCCGGGCGCCGTCACCAATTCATCGAACCACTGGCCATGCCGGCGCGCGGCCGTGGTCTTGTCCATGCCGCCACGGGCTGGATCAAGGCCCATGCTGGTCATGTCGCCCTTCTTGATGGGGCGCGGCTCCCATCGGGCTTGCGCGGCCTTCACCCATTCGGTGGGGATGGTCTGCCAGGCGGGGTCGGCGGCGCCAGCGTTGAAGTCGCCCTTGAGCATCCGGCTGCGCAGGGGCTCGGGCAGGGCCTGCAGGGTGGCCTTGTAGCCGGTGAGGGTCAGAAACAGGTTGTCGTTGACGCTGGACGGGATGAATGTGCGGCTCTTGGGCTGCATCCAGTCCTTGCCCACCATCACAGGCTCGGGGCCGGGCACCTCGCGGTCCTCGCCCTTCTCGTCGGTGACGTACCAGCGCAGTTCGCCAGGTGCTGCGCGGTTCGGGTGGTTGTCGTCCAGCCAGGCCGCCCAGTACCGCTTAACCCACTCCCCTTCGGCGGTGGTTGGCGGGTTGCCTGCGCACACCACACGCTGGCGGATGTTGGGGTTATCTGTCCGCATCCAGCCAATGAGGGTGCGGAACTGCAACTCGGTGAAGTGGGTGATTTCGTCGAAGCAGTTACGATTTACAATACCGCCTGCTGTTATATAACTGTTTGCGCCGTCTACGGTCAGGTCAAACAGCTCACTTTCACCTATGCAGGAAAACGCCCATGAAACCTCAGAAAACACCGCCTCGATTTGACGAGTTTCCTTCGTGTAGGGGTGGGTGTACGACCACATACGGCGGGTACGTGTGGGAGTTCTGCCCTGGGCATCCTTTGCAAAACAACTGGGGATTTGTTGCGCAGCACCGACTTGTTGCAGAGACCATCCTGGGGCGAACACTTCAGCAAGGCGAGGTTGTTCATCACAAAGATGAGAACAGGACGAACAACGCCCCTGACAATCTTGAGGTGATGAGCCAGCGAGAACACCGGGCGCATCACGGTCGCATGATGGCGGAGCGCAATCTCGCCCCGATAACACGGGAAATGGTGATTGATGCTCTTGATGGCAGGTCTCTGAAGAATGCTGCGCGCCTTTTGCGCGTTGACACACAGACGCTTCGCAACAGATACCCCGATTTGTGCGCGCCTCGCCAGCGCAAGAGCCCGACGAAGATTGATAACCCGCGCGATCTTGAGATTGTGCTGGCGGCGGCGCCAAACAAGGACATTGGGCTGAAGGAGTTGATGCGGCAAGTGAACATGTCTGCGATGACGATTCTTCGCATTTGCAAGCGCAATGGCGTTGAGTGGGTGAAGAAGCATCGGGATAAGTCAACGTATCCTGGGAGACCCAGCCGCAAGGCCCAAGAATCTGATGCGAAGAACTCTGCACCTGCGAAGCCAGCAGTTGCCCTTTAGCTCCCGTGACTCGCAGGACCACAGCATCTTTGCGCTGCGTCATGGTCCGAGTGACCTTTCTCGGCCCTTCGATTGTTTGGACCAGATCGCCCACGCGCACATTCTCAATCGCCCGGTAGGAGCCATCTGCCATCAAGACGGGGGTTCCTCTGCCCACGCACTTCATATCGTGCGGGCGGCCTTGGTACTTCATCCAGTCGTCGGGCTCCTTCACGCTGCCCAACTCCATCACGCGGCCACCGGGCAGGCGCCATAGGCCTTTCTGGCTGTTGTAGCCGTCACGGGTGCCCAGGATGCCCGACATGCGTTCCTCAATGCCGGTCAGTTGCACGGCCTCGCGGCGGAAGATGATGCTGTGCTCGTGGGCGGTCAGGCACAGGCCCAGCAGGAGGTCGGTTTTCCCGCCACCGGCTGCGCCACCGTAAAAGGTGATGTCGGCCCGGCTGTCGTAGGCCATCGACTGGGGGCCAGGCTGCGGCACCCACATGGGCGCACCCTTGCCGGTCAGCAACTTGTCCAGCTCGGCCTTTTGCTCGGGCGTCAGGTTCTTGACGTGGGCCAGGGCCTCGTCCAGCGTGTTCATGCTGTGGCGCCCCCAGCTCTGAGGAAGTGCATCAGGCGCACGGCGCGCTCGGCGTCGGTCAGGGTCTTGCCACCCTGGCTGTCGGGGTCTTCGACTTTGGCGTCTATGTTGAAGGCCTCGCGCTCACCCTTGCGCACGCGTTCGTCCACCTCGGCCAGCTTCTTGAGATCATCCACCAGGGCTGTGCGGCTCAATGCCTTCTTGAGTGCGTCGTTGGCTCGGTCCTGCCCGTTCTCGTCGGGGCTGCGCACCAGCTCGATGACTTCGGCCAGGTCGGGCAGGTTCTGGGCGGCCTGCTCGATCTGGTTCAGCAAAGTCTCCTTGATGGAGGTGATGCGCTTGAGGCCTGTGCGGTGGCCAAGAATGACCTGAGCATTGGCTTCTGCGGCCACCAAAACGGTTTTGGCTACCTCTTGGCTACTCTTGGCGACTTCGCTGGATACCAACTCACTCACAAGCCTGGCGTTGGTGGCTTGGCGTATTTCTGCGGTGAGGTCTTTCTCCCATGCGCCAGCGCGGGCCTGCTTGCCTATGGCGCCATGGACAACGCCGTACTTGTCGGCCAACTCACGCTGGGTGAACTTGCCTGTGCGGTAGTCCCTCTCGACGGCATCCCAGTCCACGCGCCGACGTGCGGGCGCCGCTGCGGCTGTTGAGCGGGCAGCAGGAGACTTGGCGGCGGGTTTCGCCTTCTTGGGCGATGGTGCGTTTGCCATAGGCCCGGATGGTGTCCGGGTCTATGCTGGATGCAAAGACAAGGTGGGGGTCAGATGGGGTGATGGTGGCCGGGGTCGAACCGGCGCAATCGTCAATCGCGGCGAAGCGCTGACTATGGGATGCCTCCCATGCTCTGTCCACTGAGCTACACCATCGGGTCAACCGGCTTGGCGCGTCCCCCAGGAACCCCTAGAGGCAAGTCGGTTGGCCTGATGGCCCCGGATGCCGGGGAATCAGGGACGATGGACGGGACTCGAACCCGCATAGACCCCGTGGGGCGGCCTTACCTGTTGGCTACTTCACCATCACATCAGCGGGCAGGTTTCGCACGCCTGCATAGACTCCGCACAAGCCGGTCAAGGCCAATGCACCGCCACTTTGTCGTCTAGCTCAGGCACGTTGCGGTCCTACTTCCCGCCTGAGTGCACGTCCTTCCGTGCTGCCGCTGATGTGATAGTCCCCTGAGCGTTATTTCAGGCGGGGCAACTGGTGGATTTCGACACGCTCTGGCCGTATGACAGCCGGTGATCCACAACCGGCGTGGGGATTATGCCTTGGGCGTCAGACTGCGGGCGTCGGGTCGGTTGCTTTGATTCTGGCGAAGCGCTCACTCAGATCGGTGTTGTGCTGCGCTTCTAAGTCCCGAATGATCCGGCAAATGCCGGTCACGTAATGCATCTTCATGTTCTCAAAACGTTTCATCCACTCCTTCTCGGTCGCTTTACCTTGACTGGCCATTTCGGTGCGCAGTTCGCCTACCTGCATCCGCTGCAGTTGCAACTCGGCCTGCAGGCGCTCGATTTGCCGGGATTTCTCCAGCACTTCGGCTTTGAGGATGTCGATTTTCTGCTGCGCGTGGTCAGTCAGATCACGAGAGGCTATTGAAAATCTGTCCAACTCTGCGCGATGCTCTTGACGCCGCCTCACTTCGGCCAGGCGGTCGTTGTACGCCGCTTTGGGTGTTTTTCCATACCCAGTGCACGAGCCTTTGAGCCTGCAGACAAACAGCGCTTCCTGGGTGATTTTGGGCTTGGCTTTGCTCACGTCTTGGGCTCCTTCGCCTTGTCGATCTGTGCCCGCACCCAGTCAGCACCGCCCAGGCGGGCGAGCTTCTGGTGCTGCTCGGCGGTCAGGCGGATGCTGGTGGAGCGGCGTTCGCCCTGCTCCGTGGGCTTTCGGCCCTGGCCACGGGCGTTCGGGGGGCGCTTCGCAGGGGCGGCCGGGGCCTTCTTGGGGGACTTGGCGGTGGTCATGGGCGGATTATTACGCCTGGTGGCACGGTCAGGCTCCTTCCTTGTGGGTGCCGATGCGGTAGTCCTTGAACACCGCGCCTTTTGATGCGTCACCGACCTTGCAATCACGCACCCAGCCGCGTTTGCCGCTGGGGTAGGTGCGCCAGTGGCCTCGACGGTCGTGCAGCCGTGGGGTTGCGTGTGTGCCGCCCTTGCTTTCGGCTTTGGGTGCTTGAGGCTCAATGGTGACGGTGTGCCAGTCGAACAACACCGGGCCAAGCCCTTTGGCTTTGCGCTTGCTGTTGATGAACGACTTGCGCGGCAGAGGCTTGTAAGCTGATTGGCCGGGCGTCAGAGCATCGAGCCAGCCTCCGACTGTGGCAAGGATGCCGCGCACCGATTCATCCGTGGCCTTCACCTTCTCGTCAATGCCAAAGACTCCAAGCCCTTTCTCGTTCCGCATGTAGGTGAATGGCGGGTGCTTTTCATAGTGCTTGTCGTGCAAAACCCAGCCGTTGCACGCCACAACATCCCCCTCCTGCCCAAGCATCAAAAGCCACTTGGCGGGGCCGTCATATCCAACGATGGCGCAGCGGCTGTACGGCAGCGGCGTTTCGTTGACAACATCGAGGTTGACCTGTGTGCCCGCCGCAATGCTTGAGGCATCAAACCAGTGCAAAAACTCAGCGTCTGGGGCCATCTTGACCATTTCGCAGATCAGCGGGGTCATACCTGCTCCTTTGTGGCTTTCTGGATTGCTGCGCGGGCCAATCCAACGGCGTGATCAATTTCCTCTCCGATGCCAATGAGGTCAGGCTCAAGCACACCAATCGCATCAAGTGCTTGCAGGGCTTCCAGCAGATCAGGTGCGGCGGCGATCAGCCGGGCGTTTGCGTTGAACATTTCGTGGTACGCCATCGCGCCTTTCTTGCCCTCATAGGGGACGACGCAGATGTGCTGCCTGCCTGAGCGCACTTTTCCGTCCACTGAGTTCTCGGAGTGGACGTAGATGTGTTGCTCGCCAAAAAGCGGTTTTTGCAACTCCCAAGGCCCCAGCGTGTGCTGTGCTGTCATGTTCAATTCCCCTCGTTTTCTTTACACGACGCTGCCGTCATGTGTAGTTTTCGGCTGATTTTGTGCATGAGCCTCGGCGCGGATGGCCTTGGCGGCGTTGCGCAACACGGCATTGCAGGTGCTGACACACATCCAATGGTCGCCACGGTCAACGGCGTTTCGCTCAGTGGCTTTCTTTGAGTGCAAGTCTTTGAGCGCGTCCTTGAATCGCTGGTCGGCCTTCTTTTCCTCGGCAATGTCTTGCTCGGCTTCGGCAATCTCCGCAGCCCTCTCCATGCCAGCCCGGTAGGCGATGGCGTAGAAGCGTTCAAACATCTCCAACATCGGGGCGGTGGGGTACTGGTTTGCAAAGCCTGCCTGCTCGGCGGCTTTGATGATGTGGTCTTGGGTCATTTCACAAGCTCCGGGTGTCGTGCTGGTCGGCAGTAGGCATAGGCCACGGCCCGTTGTATTGCAACGGCGTCGCGCTGGTCGTTGCATTGCTGCACGCTGGCGTAGGGCACCTGACGGATGTGGCCGCAGTTGCCGGTGTCTTGCAGGGCCACGCAGATGACGAGAATCCACTCGGTCACGCGCCCTCCTTGCCCACGATGCCGTGATGGCGCTCGACAAGTCGCGCAAAGCTGACAATTTCAGGAGTGCTTGGCCCGTCAGACCTGTGACCCCAAAGCGTCACGATCTGCATGTGGGTCATTGGCACCGCCGCCCCCATCTTGGCCCGCACTGCCTGTTCGATGGCGCGGCACGCTTCTTCCAGTTCAGGCCAGAATGCGCCGTGCATGGCGTTTTTGACCATGTGATTGGTGCCCTGAAGAATGCTTCGCAATTCCGACTCCGCCAGCACCGGCACCGCCTGCGCGGTCTTTACATCAGGTGTAAAGACGGAAAACGCATAGATCAGCGCGGCCTGCATGAACTCAAACTCACCCGGCTCTGTCGGCTCGTAGTCCAGCGTGAACTGCTGTGTGCCCACCTTGAAGGCGAACTTCGGGCCGTGCATGAAGAACTCGACGCCATACTGGTTGGGTTGGTTCTCGGGGTCGGTCAGGGCTTGATGGAGATGCACCGCCTGCGCGGGTTGTGCGCGGCGGTTCCATGCTTCGGTGGTTTCATCATGGTTTTCGTGCGCTGGGCCTGACGCTCCACAAAACATGCACTCGACAAACTGCGAGTCATGCCCGTTGCTGACGATTTCGCAGTTGCTGGTGCCGCAAAACGGGCAGGGTTTCAGTTCGCTCATGGCTTCTCTCCTTGTGCCATTGCGGTGTCGATTGCGCCCCGGATGTTTTCGCTGACGGCAGCGTGCAGCCCGCCCACACGAAAGCGCATCGGGTAAAAACCATCAGTCCCCGGTAAAAGCTCAACAGTCGCTCCGCGACATTGCAGGTAGTCCAGCCGCTCCGCATCCCTCCGCAGCGCCTGCACCTCTGCCTCAAGCTCGGCAATGCGGGCTGCGCTGCGCTGGGTAGCGGCTTGCCATGCGTCCCATGCCGAATCGGCCATGCCACAGCTATAACCGCCATCATCAATCTGACGAAGCCAGAAGTGCGGGTTTTTCGCGTAGCGCGCCTTGGCCCACGCCTCAAACTGTTCGCGCTCGCTCATGGCTTCTCTCCTTGTGCTGCTGCGAGCATGGCGCGGTACAAGGCGTCAGCTTCGCCCATGGGTCCGTCTTCGGGGTCGGCGTCTTGGCAGTCGATTAGTGCTCGCAAAACCGCCTCAGTCGGCTCCACCGGCACCAGCGCAAAGCCGGGCGGCACCGCCTCGGCCTGCTGGGGTGCTGCGGCTCCAATTAAGTCGCCGTTGCAAACGACTTTTTCCACGCAAAACGCACCGTCATTGAAGGCTCGTTGCAGTTCAGCAGCCAGTCGCTGCGCCTCTGTTTCCGTGTAGCAGCGCCCTATCGTTTGTGTGCCTGTGCCTATACGAACGCGCCACCAAAAAGCCTCACGAACCGGCTGGTATCTTTCAGCCTGCTCCTGCTTAACTTGCTCCAGCATGTTGACGATGCGTTCGATGCGTTTGTCATGTCGTGTCTGCATAGCGACAGTTGAAAACATAAGGTCTTTCTTAGGCACCGCCTCGGCCTGCTGGGGTGTTGCAACACACAGCGAATCAAGCGCAGCCGAAAAATCGGCATAGTCGTCATCACCAAGGTTGTTCCGCAGGAAGCGGTCGATCATGTCGTATGCGTCACTCATGGCTTCTCTCCTTGTGCCATTGCGATCACGGTCTGAATCAGGCGGAACACGCCCCGGTGCTTGATCTTGGTCGCCCGCTGCCACCACAGCCCGGTGCTGGGCCAGAAGTCGTACACGGTGCTGCCCACCTTGATGACGATGTGCGCCCCGGCGTTGTGCGACTCAAAGCGGATGCCTGCGTCGATCAGCGCCTGTGTGGACTGCACGGTGTTGCTGGCCCGCTTGGCTTGCTTGTGTTCGCGCCAGCCGTTGAATACGTCGGCCATGTCACCCATGATTGGCTCCTTGTGCCATTGCGGCGTCGATTGCGGCATCTGTCTCTGCGGGATTTATCTTGCTGTTGCCGCACGGAAGCCATATGTAGGCTCTTTCATGCTCAGGGCTTACACCTACTTTTGAGCGCAGCCACAGGTATCTGGCAGCGTCACGCGTCACATCGTTCGGCACCGCCTCGGCCAGCCTATCTCGCAGCATGCGGTTGCTCGCCTCCAGTTCCCGGATGATCTGTTTTGAAATGGACAGATCACGCACGGTTCCAGCCGGATCGGCATTAGCCACCATGTCGTGTATGTATGCCCGCACGGGGGCCGGGAGCGCGTTGATGTTGGCGGCGGTCGGCGCCCAATCGCTCGGCACCGCCTCGGCCTGCGGCTGCTGGTCATTCGGCCACTCGTAGAACTTGTGGCTGCACACAGGGCACTGCACTTCGATTTCCTTCGGCTGCTGGGACACACTCGCAACCCCGGCGCGAAAGCCGTCATTGTGCGCAGAGGCCATGTCACCGGCTTCGTACTGCTGCTGGGCTACCGGGGCGGCGGTGTAGAGAGGAAGGCTGCTTGGGCCTTCTTTGACCGCATAGAAACTTCCGGCCCGTCCGGGATTGCGTTTTGCCCAATCAATTTCGATCTGACTTGTCCACGCCACCGGCTCCCCCGCCATCCGCTCAAGCTCGGAGAGGGCGGTGATGGCTTTGTCTGCGTGTTGGCGCATCGCTGGCCCTGCTGGTGGTTTAAGGCTCCGCAAAAGCGCCTCTCGAATGGTGTTTGTCAGGTGTTTCATTTCGGAACTGCCCCTTCAACGCGTTTGTCATAGCTGGTGCCGTGGGTGCGTTCGTTGGTGATGCGTAGCTCCAGACACTTGGTGCAGAAGTACCGGTCGCCAAGGTGCATGTATCTGGCTGACGATCCGGGGAGCTCACGACCGAACCAAAACACCGTCTGCTGGAACTGCCAGTTGTGTTCGCAGTCAGTCATGATCGGTTCTCCAGTGCGGCGCGGGCTACTTTTGCGCGGTTGCCCGCATATCCACGAACCTCCAGCATGGTGCTTAGGTTGCTGTCTTCCCCATACGACCTGAGTTGTATTGTTTCGAGCGATGTGGCTGCATCGTTCAGCGCATCCCTGAGTCGCTTGTTCTCCGCCTCCAGATCGGCGCGGGCTTGCTCTGCTTGTGCAACAGCGAAGTCGGCCATCCACACAGGCACATCGTTATCCAGCGGCGTGCCGTCAATGAACCGCTTGTAAGTCGGCTTGCCTTTGACGACGCGGCTGGCGTCTTTGAGCATCGCAACCCAATCGAGTGGCGGCAGTGGTGTGGTGGTCATTCAATACTCCACTTTCTCGATGGTGAACTCATGTTCACAGTGCTCGCACTCAACCTCCCAACCTTCCAGCTTTTCCCAAGCGTTGGTGAAGATGCGTTTTGCAATGTCGAACTCGGTGTCATGATGGCTTTCGGAAAGATCGTTCGATTCCCCGCACTCCGGGCAATAGACACGCAGGCTCCAATCGAGCCGGGCGGTGGATGTGGCGGTCATTGCTTGTTCCTTTCGGCCAGCATGGCGTCTGCTGTCATGTAGGCCATTTGCGCAACCATTTCATGCCAGTCTTGCGGCGTCTTGGTCGCAACACCGCTGACAGCTACGGCATGAGCAGCCATCGCCTTCGCCGCAAAGTAGTCGCGCAGATCAAGGTCGGCGATGGACGGGATTGCCTTCAGCTTTTCGCTTGGCTCGGTACTGCCGTTGGTATGCGTTGTATTGGTCACGGTTTGTTTCCTTCCATTGCTTAACAAATTGATCCGCACATTGCCCACACTTGCTTTTCCGCTTCGCAGGCCCAGACCGGCTCGCATCTAACGTGAACTCAGTGAGAGGCTTGATGCACTTGCAGGTTGGGCACAGCTTGTGGTCTTTAGGCATTGCTCGGTACGAGTCCCCATCCATAAAGGCATGGCGTGTATTGCAGGTTCGGCATACAAGCGCCATTGACCCATCTCGGTAGTGCTGAAGGCTGGCAACAGTTGCTTGGCCGTTTCGTGAGCGCCAGTTCATTTGCACCCCACAGTCCGGGCAAACAAGATCAGCACCGGGCATCGAAGCAAGGTCTTGTCTTGAAGGGACAGCTTTGCCGGTTGCTTTTGCTTTTGCCCTCATCTGACCAAATCGGTAGTGTTTGTCGCAAAGTTGCTGGTTTCCCTGCTTGATCGTTGCAGCTAATCCGCAAACGGAACACGCTGGCCCGCCTGCGTCTTTGGTGGTCATTGCGAAATCTCCTGTTTGATAGCTTCAGCCAACTCATCTGCGTTGTCCTCGTTGCGGGGGATGCAGTGGTTGATGACTATCAGTGCCTGCCTCAGCAGCGCGTCCTTGCGCTCGATTTCAGCCGTCAAGGTAGCGTTTGCATCACGCTCTGATTGCAGCGTGGCGATGGCTTCGCGGTACTTGTCGGACTGCTCCCGATGATGCGAAAGCTGGGCCTCTTGTGATTTAGTCAGCAGTTCGTAGGCCGCGATTTTTTTGTGCTGGGTGCGGAGTAGGGTGGCGGCTTGTCGCAGAAGCTTGACGCTTATGAAGTCGTCAAACTCAAGTGCTTTAGCAAGCTTTTTAGCCAGCGCATCGGGTTGTTTGTCGGTCATGGCTTCCTCGGAAAAATAGGGCAGTTCAGCGCGCGGTGGCCGGATTGGCCGCAGTAGGTGCAGATGGGTTTCATGCTCAGTACGCCTTGCCGCCAGCGGCTGCGCGGGCTTCGGGCTTGTGGTCGGGCCGTTGGGCGT
>Ga0209476_10001547_pt1 | contig 15472 bp, 12 predicted proteins | sample KloWWTrecipitate_FD_187179 | JGI IMG/M metagenome (GOLD analysis project Ga0209476, IMG submission 187179) | Active sludge microbial communities from Klosterneuburg, Austria, studying microevolution and ecology of nitrifiers - Klosterneuburg... | ecosystem: Engineered > WWTP > Aerobic digester... | reverse complement strand
CCCGCCGTGACGTGTCGCCCGCAACCGAGGCCGCCTGCCTGACCGACTATCTCCAGAAGACGGGTCGCGATCCGGACACTTTCGCGGCGATCTATGCGCTTTTGGGGGCGCAGCGCGCTTTGCGGATCATGGCGGTCTTTGCCCGGCTTTGCCTGCGCTCCGGCAAGGCGCATTATCTGGACTACATGCCGCGCATCTGGGGCTATCTGATGCGCAACCTGGCGCATCCCGGCCTTGCCCCGCTCGCGCATGCCATAACCGTCGGGCTGCCCGCCCCGACCCCGGAAAACCTGCAAAGGATCAAGGAAAAATGCGGAACACGCCCCGATCTTTGATGCTGTTCGCGGCGGGTTTCGGTACCCGCATGGGCGCGTTGACTGCCGCGCAGCCCAAACCGCTGATCAGGGTCGCGGGCAAGGCGCTGATCGACCATGCGCTTGAGCAGGCCAACGGGGTGGAGCGGATCGTCGTCAATCTTCACTATCTGCCGCAGATGATCCGCGATCATTTCTCGGACCGCAAGGATATCGCGTTTTCGGCTGAAACAGAGACGATTCTTGAAACCGGCGGCGGGTTGAAGCAGGCGCTGCCACTCTTGGGGCAAGGGCCTGTCTTCACGCTCAACACCGATGCGGTCTGGACGGGGCCTTTGGCGATCCGTGAGCTTGAAATGGCCTGGGATCCGGCGCGGATGGATGCGCTTTTGCTTCTGGTTCCGCGGGATCGGGCGACCGGGCACACCGGTCAGGGGGACTTCCTGATGGACAGCGACGGGCGCCTGACCCGTGGTGCAGGGCTGGTCTATACCGGGGCGCAGATCCTGCGCACTGACGGGCTGGCCGGGATTACCGAGCGGGTCTTTTCGCTCAACCTTCTGTGGAACAAGATGGCAGCGGAAGGGCGGCTTTTCGGTCTGGTTCATCAGGGCGGCTGGTGCGATGTCGGTCGGCCAGAGGCTATTGGTCTTGCCGAAGACATGCTGCGGGCCGCGCATGTTTGACCCTTTGCCCCATCCCCGGATCTTTGGCCTGCCGCCCGGCGTGGATTTCCCACGCGCGCTGGTAGCAGGCCTGCGCGACCGGCTTGCCGCCCAGCCGCCAGAAGCGATGGCGCGGGTGAGGCTTTACCTGAACACCGCCCGGATGCGCGACCGGGTGCGCGCGGCCTTTCACGAAGCCGGGCCGGGATTTCTGCCGCGGCTGATGCTGGTGAGCGACCTTGCGGCGGATGAGGTCCCGGTGCCGCCACTCAGGCGGCGGTTGGAACTGGCGCGGCTGGTCGCGGAACTGACGACACGGCAGCGGGATTTTGCGCCGGGCACGGCAACGTTCGATCTGGCCGACCATCTGGCCGATCTTCTGGACGAGATGCAGACCGAAGGCGTATCACCCGGGGCGCTGGAAGACCCTAACCTGGCTGAAAACCACGCGATCCACTGGGAAAGGTCCTTGACCTTCCTGCGGATCATCTCGCCCTACTTCGCGCCGGATGCTGCCGGGTCTGCGGCCGGTTTGCAGCGCCGCGCGGTCGAAGCGCTGGCCGCGCAATGGCGGAACGATCCGCCAACCGATCCTGTCATCGTCGCAGGTTCCACCGGATCGCGCGGGGCGACTGCCCTTCTGATGCAGGCGGTCGCGTCCTTGCCGCAGGGCGCGCTGGTGCTGCCGGGCTATGATTTCGACATGACGCCCCAGGCCTGGACCAGCCTGACCGCTGGATCGGTGCCGGACGAGGATCACCCGCAATATCGGTATGCGCGGCTTTTGCAGGTGCTGGACCGGCGGCCCGCCGATGTGGCGGGCTGGCAGCCGACGCCCCCCGCAGACCCAGCCCGCAACCGGCTCGTCTCTCTCGCGCTGCGGCCAGCACCCGTGACCGATCAGTGGCTGTCTGAGGGTGCCGCCTTCGGCCCGCTTGGCCCTGCGACCGCCGGGCTGAGCCTGATCGAGGCGCCGACCCCGCGCGCCGAAGCGCTTGCCATCGCGCTCGCGCTCAGGGATGCCGCTGAATGTGGGAAGCACGCGGTCCTGATGACGCCGGACCGGGTTCTGGCGCGGCGGGTGACGGCCGCGCTCGACCGTTGGGGGATCTTGCCTGACGACAGTGCCGGACGCCCCCTGCATCTGAGCGCGCCAGGCCGTCTGATCCGGCATGTCTGTGGCCAGTTTGGTCGACCGATGACGGCAGAGGCGCTGTTGACCCTCCTGAAACATCCGCTGACCGCGACCGGATCGCCCCACCGTGGCCAGCACCTGCGCCTGACGCGCGAACTGGAACTGCATCTGCGCCGGCATGGGCCGCCTTTCCCGCAAGCCGAAGACCTGCACTATTGGGCGACCTTGCAAGACGATGCGGCGTGCGACCTGTGGGCAGGCTGGATCGCGGGCTGGATCGGTCTTTCCGGCGTCGCGCAAAATGACGCGATTTTGGCTTATTCAGATACGCTTTTCATCCTTCTGAACCAGATTGCCGCTGGTCCCGACGGGACTGTCGACGCCAGCGAATTGTGGCGGCGGGAAGCTGGCCAGTTGGCGGAAGCCACCCTTCGACTGCTCAAGGCCGAAGCGCCAAACGGCGGGACCTGCACGGCCTCCGACTTTGCCGCATTGGTCGCCGGGCTGCTGCAAAAGGAGATCGTGCGCACGCCGTCTGGCAGCCATCCGCTGATCGCGATTCACGGCACGCGGGAAGCGCGCGAACTGCAGGCCGATCTTGTCGTGCTAGCCGGGTTGAACGATGGCACATGGCCCACCCTGCCCGCGCCCGACCCCTGGCTGTCGCGCCAGATGCGGCTGACGCTGGGCCTGACCTTGCCTGAGCGCCAGATCGGTCTTTCGGCCCATGATTTTCAGTTGGCTTTGGCAAGAGCGCCGCGGGTGATCCTGACGCGCGCCATCCGAGATGACGAGGCCGAAACCGTGCCCTCGCGCTGGCTCGACCGGCTCAGCAACCTGATTTCCGGTTTGGACGAAGAAGCAAGTGCGCTTGAGGCCATGCGAACCCGCGGCGCCTATTGGCTGGCCCTGTCGGCCGGGCTTGAAGCGCCGGGCGAAGCGACCCCCGCGAAACGCCCCGCGCCGCGGCCGCCGGTATCCGCTCGTCCGCGCGAACTCCCGGTCACGGCGATCAGCCGGCTGATCCGTGATCCTTATGCAGTCTACTCACGCCACGTCTTGCGGCTGCGGCCACTTGACCCGCTGCTGCCGGAGCCGGACGCACGGCTGCGCGGGCAAACGTTGCACGACATCGTTGAACGGTTCATCCGCGACCGCCCGGAGAACGAAGCGCAATCCGAGGCCACGGCCCGGCTTTTGGCCGTAACAGACACTGTTCTGGCAGAAGATATTCCATGGCCGTCGGCCCAACGCCTGTGGCGTGCGCGCATCAACCGGATCGCCGAACGGTTTGTGGGGGCCGAGGCCCGCCGCGCGGAGCGGGGCCGCCCCGCGCTTCTGGAAGAGGAAGGACGGATCGCCCTTTCCAACGTCGCCTTCACGCTGAAGGCCCGCCCCGACCGCATTGATCAGGCCGAGGACGGCAGTCTGCATATCTACGACTACAAATCCGGGCCACCGCCCACGAAGAAGCAACGCAAGGCTTTTGAGAAACAGATGCCGCTGGAAGCCGCGATGGCCGAACGTGGCGCTTTTGCGGAACTGGGGCCGCAGCCGGTGACTGGCTTTACCTATATCCAATTGGGTGGCGAAGGTGCCGAGGAAACGGTCAGCCGGGCCGATTGGGATTTTGACGCGGAATGGGCCGCGCTGGAACGTCTGATCGCGCGCTATATGCGCCGGACGCAAGGTTATGCGTCGCGGCGCGCGGTCTTCAAGGCTGAAGAGCAAGGCGACTATGACCATCTGGCCCGCTTTGGCGAATGGCAGATGAGCGATGAGCCAGCGCCGATGGATGTGGGGCCGCCCGATGCAGGATGATGCAACGCTTGCGCAGGTTCTGGCCGCCAACCCGCAAAGCTCGATCTGGCTTGCTGCGAACGCGGGTTCAGGCAAAACCCGGGTTCTGACCGACCGTGTGGCGCGGCTTTTGCTGGCCGGAACGGAACCGCAGAAGATCCTGTGCCTGACCTACACCAAAGCCGCCGCGAGCGAGATGCAGAACCGGCTTTTCCGCCGTCTTGGCCAATGGGCGATGATGGAGGAAGGCCGCCTTCGCGGTCAGTTGGCCGAATTGGGCGTGACGGAGCGGATCGACAGCGCCATGCTGGCCCGCGCGCGGCGGCTGTTTGCACGCGCCATCGAGACGCCGGGCGGGCTGAAGATCCAGACGATCCACGCCTTTTGCGCCGCCCTTTTGCGCCGCTTTCCGATCGAGGCGCGGGTATCACCCGACTTCAGCGAACTGGACGACCGTTCGGCCATCCTGATGCGGCGCGAGATCGTGGAGGAGATGGCGGCGGGTGAGGACCGTGCGGCGGTGGATGCGCTGGCCGGCCTTTATCCGGGTGACGGTCTTGACGATGTTCTGGCCGAAATCAGCCGTAACAGTGACGGTTTTTATGAGACGCGCCCAGAAGCTGCGCTGAAGGCACGCTTCGGTCTTTCGCCTGATCAAAGTGTTGAGACCCTGCTGGCGCAGGTCTTTCTGGGCGGAGAGGCCGAGCTGATCGCAGCCCTTGTGCCGCTGCTTCTGGGCAGCGGTGCAAATGATTCCAAGGCCGGGGCCAAGCTGAAGGATTTCAGAACCGACACCTTCGGGCTGGCGCTGCTTGAAGAGGTGTTGCTGTTTGGCGCGAAGGCCAAGGCCCCGTTTGGCGCCAAGATCGGCGATTTCCCGACGCGCGGTCTGGCAAACGGGGCGGCAGCGCCCCTGATGCCGCGTCTTGAAGCACTGATGCTGCGGGTCGAGGCTGCGCGCGAGACGCGGCTTGCGCTGGCCGCTGCCGAAAAGGCTCTGGCGCTGCACCAGTTCGCGAGCGCGTTCCTGGCCCGGTATGGTGCCCGCAAGGCGGGGCGTGGGTTTCTGGATTTCGACGACCTTATCCACCGCGCCGCCGATCTTCTGTCCGACAGGTCGGTCGCTGCCTGGGTTCTGTTCCGGCTGGACGGCGGGATTGACCATATTCTGGTGGACGAGGCGCAAGATACCAGCCCCAGCCAGTGGCGGGTGATCGAACGGCTTGCCGAGGAATTCACGGCAGGCGAGGGCGCAAGCGGGCGCGATCGGCGCATTTTCGTCGTGGGCGACAAAAAGCAGTCGATCTATTCCTTTCAGGGGGCCGATCTCGAGACGTTCGACAGGATGCGGGCGGAGTTTGCGGCCCGGCACCGGTCGGTATCGGCCCCGTTCCAGCCGCGCGAATTGCTGCATTCCTTCCGGTCTTCCGCGGCGATCCTGCACATCGTCGATCTGACCTTTGACGAAAGGGTCAATCGCGGCCTTGGCGGGCCAACCTTGCACCGGGCTTTTCATGCCGACATGCCGGGGCGCGTTGATCTGTGGGAGCCGATCCCCAAGACCGCTGAGCCGGAGCCGGAAGACTGGGACAACCCGGTCGATCTTCTCGCCGACAGCCATGAAACCGTGCTTCTGGCCAACAGGATTGCCGCAGAGATCGGCCGGATCATCAAAACCGGCACAGCGTTGAAAACCAGGGAAGGCACGCGCGCCCTGCATGAAGGCGATTTCCTGATCCTCGTGCGGCGGCGGGGCGCGCTTTTTCAGGAGATCATCCGCGCCTGCAAGGCCGCAGGTCTGCGCGTGGCCGGGGCTGACCGGCTGCGGCTGGGGGCCGAGCTGGCGGTGAAGGATATTCTGGCGCTTCTGTCTTTCCTCGCGCTGCCCGAAGATGATCTGTCGCTGGCTGCTGTTTTGCGTTCCCCGCTTTTTGGCTGGTCGGAGGCCGCGCTTTACGATCTGGCGGCGGGGCGCCGGGCAAAAGAATATCTCTGGCAGGCCCTGCGCGTAGACGACGCGCAAGCCCGCGAAACGCTGGCGGTGCTGACCGATCTGCGCGACAGCGCCGATTTTCTGCGGCCTTACGAGTTGATCGAGCGCATCCTGACCCGCCATGACGGCCGCCGAAAGCTGCTGGCGCGGCTGGGACCGGAGGCGGAGGACGGGATCGACGCGCTTCTGGCCGAAACGCTTGGCTATGAGCAGGGCAATGTGCCCAGCCTGACGGGCTTTCTGGTCTGGATGCAAACCGGCGAGATCGAGGTTAAGCGCCGGCTGGACTCGGCCAGCCGGGCGATCCGGGTGATGACGGTGCATGGCGCGAAGGGTCTGGAAGCGCCGGTGGTGATCTTGCCCGATACGGCCAAATGGCCCGAACGCATTCGCGGCCAGGTCGCGCGCGCCGGGGATGGCGCAGCTCTTTGGCGGGTGCGTGCCGAAGAAAGCCCCGCGCTTTTGCGAACGGCTGCCGAGAATCAGCGCCGTCGGGAACGCGACGAGCGCATGCGTCTTCTCTATGTGGCGATGACGCGGGCCGAAAGCTGGCTGATCGTCTGCGCCGCGGGCGAAACCGGCAGTGGCGAGGACAGCTGGCACAGCCTGATCAGTGCGGCAATGGACAAGGCAGGCGCAACCGGCTTGCCCGACAGCGGCGAAGCCCGGACGTTTGGTCCTGGCAAACGATATCAAACCGGCATCTGGCCCGAGGCGGCGCAGGGCCACCGGACAGAGCAGCCCGGTGATGCGCCTGCCTTGCCGGACTGGGTGAACCGCGCCGCGCCCCCGGCAGAGCGACCCCCGGCCCCGCTGACCCCGACGGGTCTGGGCGGACCAAAGGCGCTGGCCGGCACAACCGGGCAGGAGGAGGAGGTCGCGCTGGCGCGTGGCAGCGCGATCCACCTTTTGCTGGAGCATCTTGCAAAAGAAGAGCCGAGCGAAAGGGCGGAGCGTGCAAAAGCACTTCTGCGCAATTTCCCTGAAACAGACACGGTTCTGACAGAGGCAGAGCGGGTTCTGGACGCGCCGCACCTGCGCGCGCTTTTTGCGCCCAACACGTTCTGCGAGGTCGAAGTGAGCGCACCCCTGCCCGACTGGGAGGGGCGCGTGATGCAAGGCGTGATCGACCGGCTGGTGGTTTCTGACGACCATGTCCTTGCGGTTGACTTCAAATCCAACACACAGGTTCCATCCAGCGCGCAAGCCGTGCCCGAAGGCATCTTGCGCCAGATGGGCGCCTATGCGGCGATCCTGGAACAGATCTATCCCGGCCGCCGGGTCGAGCTGGCAATCGTCTGGACGGCGACGACCGAATTTATGCCCATCCCCCTCAATATCGTGAGGGCAGCTATGCAAAACGCCACACTCCCTTGACGTGCCCCCCTGCCAGACCTAGGTTCTGACCCCGACCCCGCACCCATTCCCGGAGATGATCATGGCCACGCTCGCCGTCACCAATGCCACTTTTGACGCGGAAGTCCGCAATTCGACCGTTCCGGTCGTTGTCGACTTCTGGGCGGAATGGTGCGGGCCCTGTAAGCAGATCGGCCCTTCGCTTGAGGAGCTTTCGGCCCACTATGCCGGCAAGGTGAAGATCGTGAAGGTTAACGTCGACGAGAACCCCGACCTTCCGGCCCAGTTCGGTGTGCGCGGCATTCCGGCGCTGTTCCTGTTCAAGGACGGACAGGTCGTGTCGAACAAGGTTGGTGCCGCGCCGAAGGCCGCGCTGCAAAACTGGATCGACGCTTCCATCTGATCAGTCGGCCCGAAGCTCCATTCCCAGATCGGACAATCGTTTGATGGTCCGGGCGCGAAAATCCTCGCGCCCGGCATTCAGGCTTTGGCGTTGCAGATACCACCAGAGATAGCCGTCATAATCGGGCACGCGATCAAGCTGATCCAGCGCGCCCTCCAGCCCGTCGCGGTAGACCGACGCAAAGGGATGGTGAAAGTCGATCCCAGCAAACAGAAGCACCCGCTTGCGGAAAAAGAGCGCCTCGAATGCGGCGGCACTGTTTTGGGCGACGACCAGATCGCAAATCGCCAGAAGCTCTGCCGCTGGGCGACGCACCACCAATAGCTTGGCGTAACGCCGTTGCAGATCGGTCAGCGCGGCCTCTTCGGCCTCTGTCGGGGTCAGTTTGGGGTGAAGGGTCGCCACGGTCGGCCGGTCGGGAAAGCGATTCAGCACCGTTTCCAGCATGCCGACCGGGCTGGCGGACTGGAAAAACCGCTGTTCAAGGAGCCGCCCCTGAAGCGGAACATAGATCAGGCCGGTTTGCCGTGCCGAGGGCGCAAGATCGGGATAAAGCCGCTTGCGCCAGTAGGCTGCGAACTTCTCCGCCTCGGCCCGTCTTGACGGGTCCATGGTGAACTCGGCCCGCGCGATGGACCAGTCCCAGCGCCGATCCGTGCGGTCGATCTGCCAGAAAGGGGCGACATAGGCGCGGCGAAAGATCAGCGAACGCTCGCCCTCTGGCGGCTCCATTTCGAACATCGACCAACCGGGCCGGGCGCCGGTTGCGATCCGCTCGGCAAAGCCGTTGGGGCGGTATTCGGGCGCGTAGCCACATTCCGTCAGCGCCCCGCACAGGCGGTTCAGAAAATTGTGCCGCCCGGCCTGCGCCATTTCCAGCACGGCGGGACCAAGATGAATGCGGACCTGGCGGTTTTGTTCCATGGGCGGAACCTTACTCAGCAGCGCGCGCCACGGGCAAGGTTGCTGGCGGGTGCGCTTGCCCCCGATCGTTCCTTGCCCCATATCTTCGCCAAACGGAGGTACGGCATGAGTGATGACAGGTTCCCCGGCTGGCATGGCACCACCATCTTGGCCGTGCGTCGCGGCGGCGAGGTTGTGGTGGCGGGCGACGGGCAGGTCAGTCTGGGACAGACCGTGATCAAAGGAACGGCGCGCAAGGTACGCCGGCTGAACCCCGGCGGGCATGATGTCGTCGCCGGATTTGCCGGATCGACGGCAGATGCTTTCACACTTCTCGAACGGCTTGAGAAAAAGCTGGAGGCCGCGCCCGGCCAGCTTGCGCGCGCATCCGTAGAACTGGCGAAAGACTGGCGCATGGACAAATACCTGCGCAATCTTGAAGCCATGCTGATCGTGACCGACGGAAAGGCGCTGTTTGTCATCACAGGTGCAGGTGACGTGCTAGAGCCCGAATATGATGTCGCGGCGATCGGATCGGGGGGGAACTTCGCGCTGGCCGCCGCGCGCGGCCTGATGGAAAGCGACCTGTCCGCAGAAGCAGTCGCGCGCAAGGCCATGGCCATTGCCGCCGACATCTGCGTTTACACGAATGGCAATCTGACGGTGGAGACGATCCGTGGCTGACGAGGCGAAGGTGATTGGTGCAGATGATTTGCGCGCCGCAGTTCAGGCAGGCGTCCTCAACGAAGCGCAGGCCGCAAGCCTGTCGGCGCTGGCGCATGACAGGGCCGGGCGCCGCGCCGCCCTTCCGGTTGAGGATGAGCCGTTTGAGTTCTTCAAGGGGTTTTCGGAGATCTTCGTTTCCGTCGGACTGGTGATCTTGCTGACCGGTATCGCGCTTTTGCTGGGATGGTTCGGTGGACCGCTGATCTTGATCGTGCTGCCCGCAATCTGCGCAGCGATTTCCTGGTGGTGGGCCACTTACTTCACGCTGGAACGGCGAATGAACCTGCCGTCGATGGTGCTTGCAGGTGCGTTCGGGGCCGGGGTGCATCTGGCGGCGCTGACGCTTCTGGCGCAGGGCAATCTGCCGGAACGGGGCGCCTTCGTTCTGGGCGCGCTGATTGCGATGGGCGCGATGGCGCTTTGGTATCGGCATTTCCGCCTGCCGTTCAGCATGTTCATCCTGGGTCTTTTCGGGCTTCAGGCCATCTACGGGCTGACCGCCTCGCTCGAAGCGATCAGCGATTTCACCAATGGTTTCGCGGGCGGGGTTTTCGATCTGCGCAACAGCCCGCATTTCGCCATGGCAACGCTGATCTTCGGGGTGATCGCCTTTGTCGCGGGCATGTGGTTCGACACGAAAGACCCACATCGTCTGGGTCGCCATGCGGCAACCGCCTTCTGGCTGCATATGCTGGCGGCACCCGCGCTGGTGAACACCGTCGCGATGACGCTTTTCAATATGGGCGGCAGCGTCGGGATGACGGCGACTGCACTGGCGCTGGCGCTGATCGCCGGGCTGGCGCTGGTGATTGACCGGCGGTCCTTCCTGACGGCGGGGATTGTCTATGTCGGGCTGGTGATTTCCTGGGCGGTGCAGGGTGACGGGGATGGCGGCATCGGCCACTGGGCGACAATCCTGCTGATCCTGGGGTTCTTCATCACCGCGCTGGGCACCTGGTGGGTGCCGTTGCGCGGACGCCTGATGCGCGCCCTTCCCAATTTTCCGGGCAAGGCCAGCCTGCCCCCCTATGGCGCTTGACCCATGACCAATCTGACCCCCCGCGAGATCGTATCGGAGCTTGACCGCTTCATCATCGGCCAGAATGACGCCAAACGCGCCGTCGCCGTGGCGCTGCGCAACCGCTGGCGGCGGCGGCAATTGCCCGATGACCTGCGCGAGGAGGTCTATCCCAAGAACATCCTGATGATCGGGCCGACAGGTGTGGGCAAAACCGAAATCTCCCGCCGGTTGGCCAAGCTTGCCCGCGCGCCCTTTCTGAAGGTCGAGGCGACGAAATTCACCGAGGTGGGTTATGTCGGGCGCGACGTTGAGCAGATCATCCGCGATCTGGCCGACGCCGCGATGATCGAGACCCGCACCCGGATGCGCGAGGAGGTCAAGGCCCGCGCCCACAAGGCCGCCGAAGAGCGGGTGGTGGAAGCCATCGCCGGGGCGGACGCGCGTGAAGCCACCCGCGAAATGTTCCGCACCAAACTGAAGAAGGGCGAACTGGATACAACCGTGATCGAGCTGGAAGTCGCCGATACCTCCAGCCCCATGCCCGCGTTCGAACTGCCGGGGCAGCCCGGCGGTATGGGCATGATGAATCTGGGTGACATTTTCGGCAAGGCCTTTGGCGGGCGTAAAGTCCGCAAGAAACTGACGGTCGCCGAAAGTTACGAGCTGCTGATATCCGAAGAAGCCGACAAGCTTTTGGATGACGAGGCGGTGAAGGCGGCCGCGCTGGAAGCGGTGCAGGAAAACGGCATCGTTTTCATTGACGAGATCGACAAGGTTTGTGCGCGGTCCGACACGCGCGGGGCCGATGTCAGCCGCGAAGGCGTGCAGCGCGATCTGCTACCCTTGATCGAGGGCACGACGGTGTCCACGAAGTATGGTCCGGTCAAGACCGATCATATCTTGTTCATCGCCTCAGGCGCGTTTCACATTGCCAAACCTTCGGATCTTTTGCCCGAGCTTCAAGGGCGCCTGCCGATCCGGGTGGAGCTGCGCCCCCTGACCGAGGGCGATTTCGTCCGCATCCTGACCGAGACGGACAACGCCCTGACCCGGCAATATTCGGCCCTGATGGCGACCGAGGAAGTGACGGTCAGCTTCACGCCGGACGGTATTGCGGCGCTGGCGCGCATCGCGGCGGAGGTCAACCGCACGGTCGAGAACATCGGCGCGCGGCGGCTTTACACCGTGATGGAGCGGGTTTTTGAGGAACTGTCGTTTGCCGCGCCGGATCGGTCGGGGCAGGCGGTTTCGGTTGACAGTGCCTTCGTCGAGCGCAATCTTGGCGATCTGTCGCGTTCCACCGATCTGAGCCGGTATGTGCTCTGACCAGAAGTGTTTGCGAAGGGTCGGCCCCGTGCGTATTCCTGTTTTGATCTTCGCCTCGCTGGCGCTTCTTGCCGGGTGCGAGGATCGCGGGGCAATTCGTATTGTCCCCGAGGCGCGCAATATCGGTGTGGTCGAACAGGTTTTCATCGGAACGACGCGCGGCTTTGACGAGGAAACCGCCGACCCGTTCGGCAAGATCCGCCAGGCCAATCTGCGTTATGCCCGTGTCGATGTCTCCATCCCGCCGGAACGCGCCGTTGGAGAGATCGACTGGCCGTCCAAAGGCGGCACACCGAACCCGGCAAAGGAATTCGTGGCGCTTGATCAGGTGATCTATGACGGGGGCGCCGAATTCCGCGCCGATCTGCGCGCAGCACTGAAAAATGAGGCCAGCAACAACCGCGATGCCGTGATCTTTGTGCATGGGTTCAACAACACGTTCGCGGAAGGCACCTATCGTCTGGCGCAGCTTGGCCATGACCTGAAGGTGCAAGGCGTGTTGGTGCATTATTCCTGGCCGTCGCGCGCCAATGCTCTTGGATATGTCTATGACCGCGACAGCGCGCTTTTCGGTCGCGATGGGCTTGAGGTTCTGATCCGGGATGTGGAGGCCGCAGGCGCGCGCAACGTGATTGTGGTGGCCCATTCGATGGGGGGCGCGTTGGTCATGGAGACCCTTCGCCAGATGGCTATCGCGGGCGATCGTCATTCGCTGGAGCGGATTCGCGGCGTCATTCTCATGTCGCCGGATATCGACCTGGACGTGTTCCACGAGCAGGCGGTGAAGATCGGGAAGTTGCCCCAGCCCTTCTTGATCTTCACGTCCAAGAAAGACCGTGCGCTGGCCTTGTCGGCGCGGCTGACCGGGCAGCGCGACCGGTTGGGCAATCTGGCCGATCCGTCCGAATTGGCCGATCTGAAAGTAACGCTGGTTGACACGACAGCTTTTTCAACCGGCGTTGGTGGACATTTCAACGTCGGCGATTCACCGGTCCTTCTGAACATCCTGGGCAACATTGCCGATGTCGATGCGGCCTTCGCCTCGGACCGGACGGGCAAGACCGGGCTGCTGGGGGGTGTGGTCTTGACGGTCCAGAATGCCACGCAGATCATTCTGTCCCCGGTTTCGGCCATTGCGAGTGACCTGTCGCCGTGATCAGCGCCGCCGCAAGTAGACGTAGTAGGCGCCCTCTCCCCCATGTTTCAGGCTTGCCGTGGCAACCTGCTGAACCGCTGGACCAAGCGGGGGCAGGGCAAGCCAGTGCGGCACCTGATGGCGCAGCGCGCCCATGCGCTGCGGGATCGGGCCATGATCGTCGCGCCGCTTGCCCTTGCCGGTGATCACCAGGATCAGGCGCAGGCCATCGGCATGGGCGTTCAGGACAAAGCGGATCAGTTCGCCATGGGCCTCGGCGATGGTCATGCCATGCAGGTCGATGCGCGCCTCTGGCGAAAGTTTGCCGCGCGCCATCCGGTCGAACGTCTTGCGGTCCATTCGCAGGGGCTGGGCCGCCAGATGATCCTTCGGGGCCAGGGCAACATCATGCCCCACGGGTTTCGGCCGGACCTTTTCGCCAACCCGGAAGGCCTGAAAGAGGCCGGCAGGCTTCTTCGGCGGCGGCGCAAGCGTCAGTTCGCGCAGTTCCAGCCTTTCGGGGCGGTCGGGATGCAGGGCGCGGGCCGAACAGGCGATCTTTTGCCAAAGCTCACGCTCCTCAGGGTGAAGGTTTCTGGGGCGGCGGGTCATGCGGCACCCTTCGGCAGAAGAACGGTCATGCGGCCGCGCGCTTTCAGCGCGCCCGCCAGTTCACCTGCCGCCGCGCCGGTGCCGAAAAAGATATCACCGCGCGCCGGACCCTTGATTGCGCTGCCGGTATCTTGTGCGACCATCAGGCGGGCATTGCCATCCCACTCCACCCAGACCGGCGCACCCAGCGGAACCTGATCTGGATCGACCGCCAGACTGCGCAGCGCCGTTACGGGGCGTTGCAGCGTACCAAGCGGGCCGCTTTCGGGGGACAGGTTCAGCGGGCGGAAAAACACATAGGAAAGATTCACCCGCAAGAGTTCGGGCAGGTCTTCGGGATGGCGGGCCGCCCAATCCCGGATCGCGGCAACGGACGCATTGCTTTCCTCCAGCGCGCCACGGCGGATCAGTTCTTTGCCAATGGAGCTGTAGGGATGGCCGTTCTTGCCCGCAAACCCGAACCTGAGCGCCCTCCCATCGGGTAGCCGCACCCGGACCGATCCCTGCACCTGCGCCAAAAAAGCCTCCAGCGCGCTATCCAGCCAGACAAGCTCCTGCCCGGCAAGAAGATTGCCCGCCTCGATTTGGCGCCGGTCGAACCAGGGCCGATCCGGGGGCAGGTCCGCGGGCATCGCATGGAGCGGATGGGAATATTCCGCCGTCCGCACCGGCGATCCGGCAAGCTCAGGCTCATAGTAGCCGGTCAACAGTGCGTCTTGCGCCAACGACCTCGCCCCGAAAGCCCGCTCAAAGAAGTGGCGCGGGGTTTCAGACGGGTCAGGACGGGGCCAGTCGTCCGACAACAGATCGACCGTGCCCGCGTAGGCGAACAGTGCCGCCGCATGATCGTCGGCATCCCAGCCCGCAAGGCCGGAGGGAGCCAACGCGCTGATCATTCCCCGGTGGCGACCAGTTGCCAGTTCGGATCATTGGCCCCCATGGTGCGCGCAAAGGTCCAGATGTCCTTTTGCTTGCGGGCATGTTTGGGGTCGCCGTCCACCACTTCGCCGCTGCTGTCGCGGGTGGCTGAGATCACTTCACCCACGAACCGGACAGAGATTTCAGCCTCATTGGTGCTGCGGTTGAACTCCGCGCCATGCAGGGCCAACTCGCGGATGCCCAGAAGTTCGCTCGTCAGGATCAGGCCGCGCGCCTTGCGGTCAGCAATGACGCCCGCAAAACTTTCGACCACCTCTGGCGCAAGAAAGGAGCGAATGCGATCCAGTTCGCCCTTGGCGAAGGCCGACAGGATCATCTCATAGGCGCCGCGGGCGCCTTGCAGGAAGCCCGATACGTTGAACGACGGCTCGACCAGCTTCATTGCTGCCAGCGCTCGGGCTGCGTCGCTGCCCTCGGCCGCGTGGTCAGTGATATCGCGATCAAGGCCGCCCTCAATCACTTCAAAACCGCGACGGTTCTGGGTGTCGCCCGGCAGCGGCTTTGGCTTGTCCGATCCTTCAAACCCGTCACGCGTGCCCAGAACGGACCGCAGCTTCAGGACCAGAAAAACCGCAACGCCGGCCAGAACCAGAAGCTGAATGAGAGAGTTGTTCATGCGCTTGTCCTATTCATAACCGGGGATTGGTAGTTGCCCTGCTCTCACTTATGTATGTGACGGGTTCTGGCAAGTCCACGGCCTGCAAATCGGAGTTCACGGCATGTGGCTAATCGCCCTGTTCATTTTGGTGCCGATCATCGAGATCGCGCTTTTCATTCAGGTCGGTGGCTGGATCGGGCTGTGGCCGACGCTTGGTCTGGTGGTCGCCATGGCCTTCGTTGGTTCATGGCTGTTGCGCACGCAGGGCCTGATGGCGATGGCGGATGTCCAGCGATCCTTCCGCGACATGCGCAATCCGACCGGGCCGATGGCTCATGCCGGGCTGATCATGTTCGCGGGCCTGCTGATGCTGACGCCGGGGTTTTTCACCGATCTTCTGGGGCTAGCGCTCTTGATTCGCCCGGTGCGCAGCTTGGTCATCACCTATCTTTCGTCGCGCTTTCTGGTCTCGACCGTCGGCTTCGGGCCGGCGACGCGCCCTGCCGAACCCGTCAGGCCGGGTGATGGCGACATCATTGACGGCGA
>Ga0209476_10001544_pt1 | contig 15484 bp, 13 predicted proteins | sample KloWWTrecipitate_FD_187179 | JGI IMG/M metagenome (GOLD analysis project Ga0209476, IMG submission 187179) | Active sludge microbial communities from Klosterneuburg, Austria, studying microevolution and ecology of nitrifiers - Klosterneuburg... | ecosystem: Engineered > WWTP > Aerobic digester... | reverse complement strand
CCATCCAACCCGCCTGCACAACCCCGACCAGCTGCGCCGGTCGGATCAGCTCACCACCTTCAGGGGGTCAATATTGGACGCCGATAGGGGGTCAATCTTCAACGCCGTTTGACAGTCGTCACACTCGTCGTTGCGCTGCTGGTGAGTGGCATTGCAGCAAGGGAGGCCTTTGAAACCGCAGAAGACTTCATCCGACCACTCGACTGCTATGGAGAGGTGTCGGAAGCGCTGCGACGCTCGCTTGATGATGACAGTGGGCCGATCCCCAATCGGGGCTCGGCGAGTGAAACGTTAAGGACGGCGGTACGGTCGGTTCGGACGGCGAACTCATTAGGTGATTGTGTAGCGCGGGTGACGGAGAGCGAAGGAACTTTGGATTCAGTTGCTATTGCCGGACAGCTAGCCGCCGTTGCGCATGCGCTCAAATGATGTGTGACGAGGAGGCGTCGGTACTCGGTTGCTGACGCACTACGACCTGCAGTGGTCTAGGATCGAAAAATCACCGTTTGGTACCTCACAACGGCGCGGCGGCATACATTCACCGGGCTCCTTATGAACGATCCGCTGAATTCTGCCCCCACCCAACTGCGTCAGGGCTTGATGATCTCTGCTCTCACATCCGGTAGGGTCACCGCAATCGTTTGCCAATCCAACGCCATAGGTTCGGTGGAAAGCCGCGGGGGGACGCTTCGTCGAAGGCGCCTAGTCCGTTTGGCTCCTCCAACAAGCGCGTATCCGGCACGGCTGCGTCCTCGCGCACCATGCTTCAGCCACTTCAGTCGGGTCCAGGGGCAGGGCGCTGGTTGTCGAAACCGGCGCTGTGGTGGGGCCATGTTCTGAGATACCCTCGCCACACCACATCTTGAAACGCGCCGGTTCTTCGCGCTCCGGTCGCGCCCGATTCGAAAAGCGCGCTGGCGGGACCATAATTCGAGTTGCCTGTGAACCGTGACAAACTGCAAGCTGCTGCATTGGCGGAACTGCTCGATCTGACTTCGCGGCAGTTGCATTCGCGCGGCTTTGCCGAGGAGCTTTTCCCTGCCCAATGGGTCGCGCTGCGCTACATCGCCAAAGCGCCTGCCGGCAAGCGTACCTCCAGCGAACTGGCGCGATTCCAGGGCCTGGCCAACGGGCCGGTCAGCCGCACGGTACGGACGCTGATACTGAAGGGCCTTGTTTCCAAAGCGGCGGAGCAGGCCAAGGGCCGCGCCGAAGATCTCGAACTCACCGTCGCCGGCCAGAACCTCATGCGTTCCGATCCGTTGCTGGAAATCGTCACCATCCTCATGGGCCTGCCTGCCGACGAGCGCGACGTGCTGGCCAAGGCGCTGGAACGCATCCTGCGCAGCATGCACGACATCAGCTAGGTCTCAGGCTCTGACTCGGGCCCGCAGTTCGGTCACCAGGTCGCGCACGTCGAACGGCTTCACATAGACCATCGCGGCGCCCCACACTTTGGCCAGCGTCGAGGCTGAGGCAATGGTCATTCCGGGTCCGCCACCCGTGATCGCAAAGATCACGGTCTCCGGCTGGGTTCTCGCGATCGCCTTGACGATCTCGACCCCGTCATGTCCTGGCATCCAGATGTCAGTCACGACCGCATCGAACGGCTGGCCAGCCAGCAGCTCCAGCGCGCCGGTACCGTCCTCGGCTTCCACCACCTCGAAGTCGGCGTCCTCAAGCTCCAGTCGCAGCGACAGCCGGCTGGCATAGTTGTCATCGGCAATCAGAACCTTCGGGAGCCTCGGCTTGTCCATCGATATTCCCCTTGGTGGCGAAAGCCTGCACCGTCGGCAGGCCCTGGCAACCGGCCGTCAGGCCGCCGGCTGCCGTTCAGCGTTTACCGAAATGGTGAAAACCGTGCCGGTCATCGCTCCCGATGCGACGCTGAGCTCGGCGCCCCAGCCCTGCACGATGTCGCGGACGATGGAAAGCCCCAGCCCGGTGCCCTCTCCCGCCGGTTTGGTGGTGAAAAACGGATCCTGTATCTGCGACAGCAATTCGGCGGGAATGCCCGTCCCGTCGTCTGTCACCGACAACTCATACGGTCCACCTGCAAGCCTGCCGAGCATGATGTGGACATGCCCGTTATTGCCGGTCGCGGCGATGGCGTTCGAAACCAGGTTCGCCACTACCTGAAAGACTTCGCTTTCCTGAACCAGCGGTCCGCCTTCGCTGGTGATCCGGTACTGCAGATCAACCGTGCCCGCGGTCAGCGCCTGGATCTCCTCGCACACCCGCAGGCAGGCATCTGACAGAGCAATCGGCGCCGCCGCGCTGGTCTGCGGATGCACGCTGCGCAGGATGCGCGACAGGATGGTAGCGGCGCGGCTGCTCGAATCCATGATCAGTTGTAAATAGCGGCGGCCCTCGTCGTCCGCTCCGAGCCTGTCACTCAGGCGGCGCGACAGGTTGAGGATCGGGTGCAGCAGGTTGTTGACCTCATGCGCCACGCTGCTCGTAAGCTGGCCGACGGCAGCGATGCGCTGTTCCCGCGCCTCGCGATGGCGCCGGTTGTTGCGCAGCGTCACGTCGGTGATGATGCCGCGCCAGCCGCTTGGCCCATCCGTCGGGGCATGATGTTCGCCGCTCAGTTCCACGGTCTGGCCGCCGGCCGCCAATTCGATCTCGAGCCCTCGGAACGGGCTGTTGCCCGCGAGACGGCTGCGCAGGACATCTACTCCGGCCATGCCACTCTGTGTGGCGCGCTCCTCAAGAATGGACGTGAGCCGCTTTTGCGCTTCGCCCGGGACCCAGCCAGCGAACCGGCCGGTTAGCAGTGTCAGCCGCCCGTCCCCGTCGGTTTCCCAGAAGCCGTCCGATGCGGAATTGGCAAACCCTTCGAACCGGCGCTCGTTGGATTCTGCGATCCGCCGCATCCGCGACTCGCGCTGCTGGATGTCGATGGAGAGGACGATCGCGAAGGTCAGCAGCGAGAAAGTCACCGCTCCATAAACGCCGTAGACAGAAAGCAGGCCGAAACTGCTTGCCGGCGTGGTGTCGAGCAGCAGCCTGGCGATCGTGGCAACGATGGTGGGTGACCAACAGACGAGGAACGCGATGCCTCGCCCCACGTCGAACCGCATCACCCATGCCGCGGCGAAGAACCCGCAGACCAGCGCCACGATGCCGAACAACGAAGAATAAGGCCGTGTCAGCGTGAGGTTCAACGCCACTTCCACCGCCCCCACCAGCGCGAACACGAAGCAAAGTACGGTCACGATGCGCGTCGCTCCGGCGATGCGCGGCGCATATTGCCCGACGCGGAGGTAGCCGAGGAGAAACGTCAGCCACGTGGCGTAACAGAGGAACGTCGAGGCATAGGACATGATGCGCGACAGCAGGACGTTGCCCGGAAAGAAGAACGTCTCGATAAACGCCCGGTCGGAGGCCACGTAGCTGCAATAGAATATCACTAGCGCCGCTAGCGCGGCGAATGTGCGGTCGCGCAGCGCCACGCCAATGGCCGAAAGATAGAAGAACAGCGCCACCATCACGCCGAAGATGCCGCCGAAGATCAGCATCTGCGTGGTTTCGCTCGCCGCGAACACCTCCGCCGGCTCCAGCCAGACCAGGGCGCGCTTGGACGATCGGGTGTAGACTCGAAGGTGCACCTCCTGTCCCGAGATCTCGGCGGCCGGCACGGCGAACTGCGCGAAGCGACTTGCGCGGCCGGTTTCCGGGTCCACCGTTCCCTGAATGTAGTCTTGCGTGATGGCGCCGTCGGACGCCCCCCGGCCGATAAACAGCGACACTTCCCGCGCCCGCGTCTCCTGGTAGGACAGGATCCAGCCGCGAGATGCGTCACCCGGCAATTGCGGTGCCTTGAAGCGGAGCCACAGCACCGAGTTGATGCCGCCCTCGGTGCCCCGATTGACCATCGACCCGTCGCTCGGCGTGAAGGCCGGACGCAAAGGACCGGCAATGTCGGCAAAGGTCGCCTTGCCGTCAACATCGAGATAGTGGGCGGCGGAGGCCCCCAGGAAGATCGAGCTCGTCGATCTGTCCACCCCGAGACGGGTCACCACAAGCCCGGCCAGTGCGGCGATTACCACAAACGCCAGGAGCAGCACACGAGTGCGCGCGTTGGCCCGCGAAAGCCTGTCGACGTCATTGGAAATCGGTAGCGCCGCGGCCCTCGCCGGACCGCCCCCGTTGGCTGCACTCCCCCCCGCCATCACGCCCCCCGACGCCGAAGCCGCTCAGCCGCCATTCTGTCGCGATCAGCTACTAACCTGCTCACTGAGCATGTCTGGCATCTCTACATGCGTCTCACTGAACAACAACAACATTCTGTCGATCCGTCCCGTGCAAATTGCTCACTGAGTTGACTCAGTGAGCGCATGCCATTAACAATTTCCGGAGTTGGGACTTGGGGGCATGACATGGTTGGGGTTCGAACGGGAGTGGCTCGCGCCGGGCAGGTGGCGCTGGCAGCGGCGCTGCTGTCATTGGCGTCGGGAGGCGCGGCGCTTGCAGCGGTGTGCAGCGACTACCTCACTGAAGGCCCCCCGATGGCGGACAACATCGCTTTCGACACCACCGTTAGCTCCGGGGATCTCATCGCCATATCCACGCCGCTCAGCATGGTCGCCGGCGATCAGCTCGAAATCCGCGTCACCTGGACTCGCGCCAATGTCGGCACCATGTCCACCATGCGCGTGTTCGGTACGGAGCCGGGCCTTGTGTTCGACACCAGCACGGTCCAGCCGAATACGCTGAGCGGTGATGTCAGCTTCGGTCCTTTCACCGCGACCGGTAGCGCCGTCGCCTTCTTCTCGGTTACCGCACCCAATGTCCGCGTGACCGGTGGCGAGGTTTACATCACCTGCACTCCCGCAACTCCCGGTGGTGGCGGGGGCGGTGGAGACGACTCCGCCGCGCTCGACGATATCCGCGACACCATCGGCCGTCGCTCCGTGTTCTCCGGGGCAGCCATGCTCACCGATCTTGTCCATGCTGCATCACGCGGCGGCCCCGGCGTCGTCTCCGCCGAACTTGACGCAGGGGTCGAGGCGTGGAGCGGCATCCGCTTCGATGGCCTGCTACCGACCATCGGTCAGTGGAGCGGCGGCCAGGGCGTTGGGGTAGCCGGCGTCACCTTCGCCCCGTCGGAGACTTGGCTGCTCGGCGTCTTTGCTGGCTTCGAGGCGATGGCCTATGAGCGGACATCGCTGGGGCAGTTGCTCCGCGGCAGCGGTGGCACTGCGGGCGCTAACGTCGTCGTCCGCCTCACCGATACGTGGCGTATCGAGGGCCTCGTTGCCGTTTCGCGTGTAGACTACAACGCCGCCTCCAACGGTGTCACCGGCAACTATCAGGGTGACCGCGTCCTCGGTGAGGCCCGCCTGAGCGGCGATATCACGCTTGGCGACAACCTCACCTTCGTTCCGGCATTCGGCCTGCTGGTGCTGAACGAACGGCAGGGCGCCTTCACCGACTCGGCCAGCGTGGCTCACGCGGCCATCGATATCGGCGGGGCCGAGGCCGAAGTCGGCGGCACGCTGGTTTTCCTGATACCTGGCGACACTGAACTGATGCTCCGTCTGGGCGCACATGCCCGTGTTGGCACCATGGGCGCATCGGGCCGTCTCGAAGCCGGGCTCGAGGCCACGCTCGGCGAGGCAGGTACTTTCACGCTAGGAGCGTCGGCCAGCCAGCTCGGCACCAACCAGGCGGCCGTCGGCCTGCAGGGAACTCTGTCGCTACAGTTCTGACGACAGGCAGGCCGGGTCCTGCATGCCCGGTCCGCTTTTCCGATCCCCGGCTCGACGATCTGTAGTTTCGCGCGCTCGGTTCAATAGTACATCAGAACCTCCCCAACATCTTCGACCGGTCTGCTGCCTGGACGTTGGGTCGCTCCGACGCGATGGAGGCGACCGGAGTGCCGCGTCATCCTTGATCGGCCCGGTCATTCCCCCGGGCTGCCGGCCGCACCGGCTCCCTTGACGCTTCGAACCTTTTCCAGCAGAAGAAACCCGTCGCGGGTGTAGCTCAATGGTAGAGCAGAAGCTTCCCAAGCTTACGACGAGGGTTCGATTCCCTTCACCCGCTCCACCCAAAATCCGGAACTTCCGCAACTGCCCCGCGTTGCGCTCTCCCCAAGGAGACCGCTATGGCCGACGTTGCTTCCATCCCCCAACTCGATCTCAACCGCTATCTTGGCCGCTGGTACGAGATCTGCCGGTTGCCGTTGAAGTGGGAGGACGAGACGGCGACGGACATCTCGGCGACCTACTCGCTAAATGATTCCGGCAAGGTTCGGGTCGATAACCGGTGCTTCGACGCCGAGGGCGAGCCCACGCGGTCGATTGGTGAAGCAACACCTGTTGATGACACGAACGCGCGTCTGAAGGTCACGTTCCTCCCCGAGTTCATCCGTTGGATCCCCTTCACCGACGGCGACTACTGGGTGCTGAAGCTCGATCCGGAGTACCGCGTCTCGCTGGTGGGAACGCCAGACCGCAAGAACCTGTGGGTGCTTTCGCGCGAACCAGAGCTCGATGCCGCGACGCTGGACGCGTACCTCGGTGAGGCGCGCCGGCAGGGGTTCGACCTCGCAGCGTTGATCACGCCGCAGCACACCGGTCGCGAAGTGACCGACGATCTTGTCGTGTAGCGAGCGACTTACGCCTGCACCTGCGGCTCCCAGCCGGTCAGCAGGCCTTCCCAGCCGGGGAACCAGTTGAGCAGGGCAATCTGGATGGTGCGATCCCAGCCCAGCCAGATGGCGAGGCCTGTGAGGATCAGCACCACGCCGAACACACGCTGGATCGTCGCGGCGTTGCGCTGGAACCAGGAGAGCCGCTGCACCAGCTTGCGGCCGCCGATGAGGATGGCGCCCATGGGTAGGGCGGTGCCGAGCGAGAAGGCGAGGGTGACGGCGATGGCGCCGAAGCCGACATCCTGATTCAGCGCCAGCGTAATGACCGAGGCCATGATCGGCCCGACGCAGGGCGTCCAGGCGAGCCCGAGACCAAGCCCGACGACGAGCCCGCCGCCAAAGCCGTTGCCCGCCGCCTGTGGGCGGCCGGCGAGGCCGCCGGTGAGCCGCTCAAACTGCAGGTGAAGGCCGGGGATCAGCAGGACGAGGCCCATCGCGGCGAGGATCACCGCGCTGATCGTGCGGTTGACGTCGGGCGGCACGCCCAGCGAGCGCACCAGCGCGCTCAGCGCCAGTGTGGCGGCGGAGAAGGCGACGATGAATCCGACCATGACACCGAGCGGCCGGGCCTTGCCCTCCTGCGTCGCCGTCGCGAGGATCATCGGCAGCAGCGGCAGCACGCATGGCGACAGGATGGTGATGACGCCCGCGACGAAGGCGAGCGCGATGGTCAGCGTCATCTGCTAGAGCTTGGTGTGGGCGTTGAGCCCGTTGACGCCGCCGCTGTTCCACAGGTCGACGCCCTTGCCCGAGGCATCGAGCAGCACGAACGTGTCCTGATAGGTCACGCCGAACTTCGATTTCAGCGCCTGTTCCTTGTCGTAATCGGCGATGACCAAAGTCAGGCCGGGCTGCACCTCGTCCCAGCGCGCGTTGAGCTCGGTGACGGTCGCGCGGCAGTTCGGGCACCAGGCGGCGTAGAAGAAGACCACCGTCGTTCCCGCCGCGGCGAGTTCGTTGAGCTGCGCTTCGTTCTCGAAGGAAATCACCTGCGCGGGGGCGGGCGCAGTCGCCGCAGGGGCATCCTCGGCGACTGCCAGAGTTGCGAGCGGCGCGAGGGCGAGAGCCAGTGCGGCGAAGACGATGCGGAGGATGGCGGTCATGGCTCGGGCAACTGGGGAAACGTTGCCGGCATTATCGTTCAGCGGGGCCGCGATGCCTATGGGCGGTCACGGAAATTCGTTGCGGCGACCAGCGGGCTCCGGAGATGGAAAATTCAGCAATCCGCCCCGCAATTGGAAACGCATCGGCAGCGCGCCGAAAGCGATCCGGCTATGATGGCGCCAACTCACAAAGGTGGAACCCTTCACATGCGTATCACAGCAATCGCCACTGCCGTCGTGCTCGGCCTTGCGGCCACCGGCGCCGCGAACGCCGCCCGGCTCACCGACCAACCGCTGGTCGACGCCGCTTGGCTCAACAGCAACCTCGGCAAGCCGGATCTCGTGATCATCGACATCCGCGACACGCCGAAGGATGCACCGGCGCCCTATTCGGTCGGCCACGTCCCCGGCGCGGTGGAAGCGCAGTACGGCACTTACGGCTGGCGCGCCAATATCGACGGCGCTCCGGGCCTCCTGCCCAAGCTCGAGGACATCTCGGCCAAGATCGCGGCACTCGGCATCAGCGACGACACGCAGGTCGTGATCGTCCCGGCCGGCGTCAATGTCAGCGAGTTTGGCGGCGCGACCCGCGTCTACTGGACCTTCAAGGTTCTCGGCCACGACAACGTCACCATCCTCGATGGCGGCTACAAGGCCTGGGAAGCGGCGGGTACGCCCGTCTCGACCGATGCCGTGACCCCCACGCCCGGCACCTTCACCGCCAAGCCGCGCCCGGAACTGCGCGCAGAAGTCGCTGAAGTCGAGCAGGCGATCGCCAACGACGTGAACCTCGTCGACGCCCGCGCCGTGTCGCAGTTCATCGGCAAGGAAAAGACCAACACCGTGCAGTCGCTGGGCACCATCCCGACCGCGGTGAACATCAACTTCGACAGCTTCTGGGACAAGGACAACGGCCGCTTCGCCAGCAAGGAAGCGATCGACGCCCTGGTGAAGGCTGCCGGCGTCGTCGACAAGGAAGGCGTCATCACCTTCTGCAACACCGGTCACCTCGCCTCCATCGCCTGGTTCGGCCTGTCGGAAATCGCCGGCCTCAAGGGCGTGCGCATGTACGACGGCTCGATGTCGCAGTGGACGCTTGACCCGGCGCGCCCGGTCGTCGTGCAGAACTAAGCTTCCTGTCCAGTCTTTTGCGGCGCCCGAGATTGCGGTCTCGGGCGCTGGCATTTATCACGGACGCAATCGGGATTTGGGGACTGACCTCTCGTGACTGACCTTAGCGCCTCACCGGCACCCACCTTCTCCTGGCCCAAGCTCGACCGCGGCCCGGTGCTGGTGACGCTCGCCATGTTTGTCATCGGCACCGCGGCCCTGATCCAGATCGTCGATCTGCGGCAGGCTGCGCTGTTCCTCGTCGGGGGCCTCCTCGGCGCGACCCTCTATCACGCCTCGTTCGGTTTCACCGGCGGCTGGCGCCGTCTGGTGGTCGAAAAGCGCGGCACGGCGGTGCGCGCGCAGATGCTGATGGTCGCCATCGCCGCCATCGTTTTCATCCCGCTGCTCGCCGGCGGCAGCGTGTTCGGCCGGCCGCTGGCCGGAGCCGTGGCGCCCGTCGGCGTTTCGGTCATCTTCGGGGCAGCGATCTTCGGGCTCGGCATGCAACTCGGCGGCGGTTGCGGTTCGGGCACGCTGTTCACCGTTGGCGGCGGCAGTGCCCGCATGCTGGTGACGCTGTTCTTCTTCATCATCGGCGCGCTGGTTGGAACCGCGCACCTGCCGTGGTGGCTCGGCCAGCCATCGCTGCCGACCATCAGCCTCGGCAACAGCCTCGGCGTGCCGCTGGCGATCGGGGTCACGCTGGCGGGCCTCGCGGCGGTCGCGGCGATCACGATATTCATTGAAAAGCGGGCGCATGGCGCGCTGGAGCGGCCGTCGAAGCCGAAGGTGCGCGGCCTGCAGCGCCTGCTGCAGGGGCCGTGGCCGCTGGTCGGCGCTGCGGTCCTGCTGGCGCTACTCAACATCGCGACTCTGCTGCTGGCCGGCCATCCGTGGTCGATCACCTACGGATTTGGCCTGTGGGGCGCCAAGATTGCCCAGTCGATCGGCGTGCCGGTGGAAACCTGGCCGTTCTGGACGGCACCGGGGCAGGCGCTGGCGCTCAACCGCTCCGTGCTGTTCGACATCACCTCGGTGATGGATTTCGGCATCCTGCTCGGCGCGGCGCTGGCCGCGGGCCTCGCGGGCAAGTTCGCGCCCAAGGCTGACCTTCCGTTCCTGTCGCTTCTGGCGGCGGCGATCGGTGGCATTCTCATGGGTTATGGCGCGCGGCTGTCGTTCGGCTGCAATATCGGTGCGCTGTTCAGCGGCATCGCCTCGGGGAGCCTCCACGGCTGGGTGTGGTTTGCCTGCGCCTTCGTCGGCAGCTTTGCTGGCATCGCCTTGCGGCCGGTCTTTGGCATGGATGGGTTCAAGAAATGAGCGGTACGCGCAACACTCTCCTCTTCGGCGCGGCGCTGCTCGCGGCAACGGCGGCGGTAGCGGCGGATCAGGTGGCTCGTGGCCGCGGTCCTGCGGCTCCGGTGGCCGCTTCGGCGGCAGCCGATGCTGCGGCCAACCCCTGCGCCGCCGCCTCACCGTGCGCTGCGTCTTCGCCGTGCACAGCGGCCTCGCCCTGTGCTGCGTCGTCGCCGTGTGCGGCCGCTGCTCCCTGTGCCGCCGCAGCGCCCTGTGCCGCCGCAGCCCCGTGCGCAGCGGCTGCTCCCTGTGCTGCCGCAGCGCCTTGTGCCGCAGCCGCTCCGTGCGCAGCCGCAGCCCCGTGCGCGGCGGCGACCCCCTGATGGCGGGGGAGGAGGATCGGCGGCAGGCGGCTCAGGAAGCGCTGTTCTGCGAGCAGATCCTGCTGAAGGGTGGCGACAACGTGTTGCGCGCCACCCTCACCGACGCGCCGCCGGCGGCGTGGACGCACTATCCGCCGGGCGATGTGTTCGATCCGGCTTCCGGCGGGCAGTGGTACTATCACTGCCACGTCCCACCGGCCGAAAACGAGCACGGGCACTTCCACTGCTTCGTGCGGCCTGACGGCAAGGATGGCCCGGTGCATCACCTCGTCGCCGTTGGCGTTGATGCGCATGGGCGCCTGCAGCGGCTTTTCACCGTGAACCAGTGGGTGGTGGGGGATAGCTGGCTTGATGCCGAGGCCAGCATCCCGTTGCTTGAACGTTTCGACATGCAGATGCCGAAGCCATCCTATCTCACCAACCGCTGGCTGACGGCGATCCTGCGCCTATATGCCGACGAGATTGCCACCCTCATCCGCCAGCGCGATGTGACGATTGCCGCCCACCAGCCGCCGCAGGGGATTGCCGCCCGCGACGACCGCGCCCTCGAAGTCACCTCCGAACTCCCGGTCAGCCTGCTCGACACCGCAAAGGCCCTTGGGCTCTAAGTCAACGGCCAAAACTGTGGGCAAGCGGGCAGGGCGGCGCGTTTGCGCGGCGGACGTGGTATAGGGCACCTCTTCTGACACACGACTCGCTGGGGTCAATGAATACTGCCGTTGACATGGGAACGGCCGCCGGCGGCGCCGTGGCGGGGCTCGATCTCGAGGAATTGCTGGCCACCCGCCTGCTGGTGCAGGGCAATTCCGGCTCGGGAAAGTCGCATCTGCTGCGACGCCTGCTCGAACAGAGTGCGGGGGTGGTGCAGCAGGTGATTGTTGATCCTGAGGGGGATTTCGTATCTCTGGCAGGACGTTACGGGCATCTGGTTGTCGATGCGGCCCGTACGGAAGCGGAGTTGACCAGCATTGCCGGGCGCGTGCGCCAGCATCGCGTGTCGGTGGTTCTGAACCTCGAGGGCCTCGATATCGAGCAGCAGATGCGCTCGGCGGCGGCGTTTCTCGGCGGGCTGTTCGAGGCCGAGCGGGATTTCTGGTATCCGGTGCTGGTCGTGGTGGACGAGGCGCAATTGTTCGCCCCTGCTGCCGCAGGTGAGGTCTCGGACGAGGCGCGAAAGCTGTCGCTCGGGGCGATGACCAACCTGATGTGCCGGGGCAGGAAACGCGGGCTGGCGGGCGTCATTGCCACGCAGCGGCTGGCGAAACTTGCGAAGAACGTGGCGGCGGAAGCCTCGAACTTCCTCATGGGCCGCACTTTCCTCGATATCGACATGGCGCGCGCCGCGGACCTGCTCGGCATGGACCGGCGGCAGGCGGAAATGTTCCGCGACCTGGCGCGGGGGAGCTTTGTGGCGCTCGGGCCGGCGTTGTCGCGGCGGCCGCTGCCGATCGTGGTCGGCAGTGTCGAAACCAGCGCGCAATCGGCCAATCCGAAGCTCAGGCCACTGCCCGACGCGCCTCAGAACATTGAAACGCTGATATTTTCCGCCGCGCCCGAAGAGCGTCCGCGCCCCGTGCGGCCGCCCGCGGCGCCGGTGGTGACGCCGACTGCCGATATTCTGGCGCAGCTTTCGCGCGTCCGCCCGCCTGAGGCTGACGCCGCGGAGCCGGCCGTCGAGATTGACGAAGCGGAGCGCGATGCACTGCTCGACAAGGTGATGCGCGACGTGCTGGACGACCCGGAGGCCGGGTTCCGCGAGATCGCGGTGCTGTATCAGGACTTCCTCGTACGCTGCCGCATCCAGCGCGTGCCCGGCGCGCCGCTGTCGCTCGCCGCGTTCCGCCGCCGCGTCGCGGTGGGCCGCGCCAACGTCGCCGCCGATGTCGCGGCGGGCGAGGCGTGGCGGCAGGTGCTGGACCTGTCGGAACGCCTGCCGGACGATGTGCAGAGCGTATTCCTCACCATTGCCAAGGCGGCGGTCACGAGCGAGGCCTGCCCGCCAGATGCAACCCTGGCACGGGTCTATGGCACCCACTCGATCAGCCGCGCGCGGCGGCTGCTGACCTATTTCGAGGAGCGCGACCTGATCGTCGTGCGCACCGACCTGCGCGGCAAGCGCGTCGTGGCGTTTCCCGATCTGGGCATGGAAACCGGCCCGGGCGATCCGAATGCGCCCGAGCAGGTACTGGCGGCCGAGTAGCCTTAGCTGACGATGGCGTCGGGCCCGGCGCCGCAGACGATGGCGCAGATGCGTTCGCCCGGCCGTGGCACATAGCGGCGCTCGCGCAGCGCGGCGATGGCGGCGGCACCGCTGAGATCGGCGGCAAGGCCCATCTCGAACCACAGCCACTTTGCGGCGGCGCGCATTTCGTCATCATCGACGAGGACGATCTCATCCACCTTGTCGCGGACGATCTCGAAGATGCGGTCGTCGGTCTTGGCGCAGGACATGGTCGCGACCGAAGTCGTCACCTTGTCGAGCGCGATGTTGGCCCCGGCCTCGATGGCGCGCAGCAGCACCGGCGAGCCGGCGGCCTCGATGCCGATGACCTTCACTTTTGGCGCACGGGCTCGGAGCGCGGTGGCAACGCCGCTGATGAGGCCGCCGCCGCCCATCGCGACCAGCACGGTGTCGACATCCGGCATCTGCTCCAGAATTTCGAGCGCGACGGTGCCCTGGCCGGCGACCACGTCCGGATCGGCGAAGGGGTGGAAGTAGGCGGCGCCGGTTTCCTTGGCGAAGGCGAGCGCGGCGACGTTCGATTCATGCCAGGCGGAGCCCACGATGCGGGTCTCGGCGCCCCAGGCCTTGAGCTTTTCAATCTTGGCGGGCGAGGCGTTCGACGGCAGGAAAATAATCGCGGGTACACCGGCCATGAAGCCAGCCCGCGCCGTACCGATGCCGTGGTTGCCGCCCGATGCCGTGACGATGCCGTGCGCCAGTTCGGCGGGCTGCATCGACAGAAGCCGATTGGTGGCGCCGCGCGCCTTGAACGAGCCGGTGACCTGCAGCAGTTCGAGCTTCAGCATCAGTTCGACGCCTTCGGTGACCGGCGTCTTGAGATTGCTCGCGGCGATCATCGGCGTGCGGCGGACATTGCCCGCGATGCGGCGGGCCGCAGCCTCGACGTCCTCGATACCGATCATCATGTGATATTTCCCTCGTAGCGGCAGGCGACATTGACGCAGCAATTGCCGACCACCACTTTGCCCGGCTGACGGCGGCCATAGACGATTCCGTCGGCGGCGTAAAACAGCGTCTCGGGCGTGCGGCTCGGGTCGCCGAGGTTGTGGATGCGGCCCGCCGCCTCGCCTTTCCGCACGGTGGCCCCGAGCGGATGGAAGGGTTCGAACACGCCGTTGCTGGTCGCGTAGACGTAGCCGTCATGGCCCGGCAGCGTGAGGATGTTCTCGGGCCGCGCGGTGGGTGCCTTGCCGGTTGTCGGCAGGACGCCGAAATGGCTCAGCACATTGCGAACGCCGCGGCGGCAGATGCCCAGCGCGTCGATGGAGACCGTCCCGGCCCCGGCCATTTCGGTGCCTACGGTGACGAGGCCGGCGCGAACGGAGGCCGCGGTCGACGTGCGCGGTTCGCCGAGGTTGTCGATGACCACCGTCAGCGGCGCGTCGAAGGCCAGCACCGCGGCGATGTTCTTCTTGCGCAGCACCGGATCGGCGGCGGGCTCGATGATGGCGCTTGGCAGGATGTTCAGCGAGGAACCGCCCGAGTGGAGGTCCACATAGGCGTTGCCCATCGGCATGATGATGTCAGTGACGTAGGCCGAGATCTGCTGCGTGATGGTGCCAGCGTGGTTGCCCGGAAAGGTGCGGTTGAGATTGAGGCCGTCGACGGGCGAGGTGCGCCGCCCGGCGAGCACGGCGTGAATGTTCAGCGCCGGCAGGAAGATGATGCGGCCCGAAATCTGCGCCGGGTCGAGTTCGCGGATCAGCTCGCCGAGCGTGATCGGACCCTCGTACTCGTCGCCGTGGTTTCCGGCCTGCAGGATGACGGTTGGTCCTTCGCCGTTCTTGATCACGGCGAGGGGAATGCGGGTGGCGCCCCAGGCGTCCTCGTGCGGCGAATGCGGGATGTCGACGAAGCCGACCTGCTTGCCGTTGCGGTCGAAGTCGATGGACGTACGTGCGGTGGACATGGGGGATGCCAGGATCTGGGGTGGGAAAGTGCGGCGGGGCGCAAACCCCGCCGCATGCAGCGGTCAGATATTGGGGAACGGCGTCGGCAGCGGCGTGCCGATCCACTTCTGCGAGAGCTCCGAGAGCTTGCCGTTGCGCAGGTTGATGTGGATGTAGGTATCGAGCCAGCGGAGCAGGTCCGGGTTGCCCTGCTGGATGCCGATGTAGCACGGCGAGAAGGCCATGATGAACTTGGGCTTCAGTTCCTTGCCTGGGTTCTTGTCCATCAGGTCCTTGGCCACCACGTCGGCGGTGGCGAGCAGCTGGGCTTGGCCCGAGAGGAAGGCCGCGGCGGCCGTCGCGTCGTCATCGAAGCGCTGGATGTTGGCGTTGGGCGCCAGTTCGGTCAGCAGCAGGTCCTGCGTCGTCCCACGCGCCACGGCGATCACCTGGTCGGTGATTTCGGCAGCGCTGGTGATGGCGATGCTGTCCGGGCCGAAGACGCCGCTTGAAAGCGCCGAGTAGGGCGAGGTGAAGTTGATCTGCAGCGCGCGTTCGGCCGTCGCACCCATCGCGGCGATGACGATGTCGAGGCGGTCGGTGGCGAGGTAGGGAATGCGGTTGGCGCCGGTGATCTGCTGCAGTTCGAGTTCGACGCCGAGCGCTTCGGCGATGGCCTTGGCCATATCGACGTCGAGGCCGATGGGCTGGTTGCTGGCATCGACCGAGCCGAACGGGGCGACGTCGACCGGCACGCCGATACGGACCTTGCCCGATGCGATGATGTC
>Ga0209476_10001537_pt1 | contig 15518 bp, 13 predicted proteins | sample KloWWTrecipitate_FD_187179 | JGI IMG/M metagenome (GOLD analysis project Ga0209476, IMG submission 187179) | Active sludge microbial communities from Klosterneuburg, Austria, studying microevolution and ecology of nitrifiers - Klosterneuburg... | ecosystem: Engineered > WWTP > Aerobic digester... | reverse complement strand
TTCTGCGCTGCCCTCGGGATCCCGCCGACCACGGGACCGCGTGGGTCGTTGCCGCAGCTCCGCGACCAGCTCTAGCGTCTCTTCGCCTCGACCTTCCAGTGCATCTTCCACGACGAGAGTCAGGGCCGTCATGCGGGCGACGGCTTTCTGATCGCCGAGAAGCGGGAGCTTTGGTGGGACCCGCGGCCGAGGAAGGGCGCAGCAGCGTGGGGGTCTCACGTCGTCCTCTCGGACCGGTTCTATCGGGAGGCGACCGAAGCGCCGGTCCCGCTCGACTTGCGCGTCCTTCGCGCCCTCCGGTCGCCGTTCGAGATCGACATCTATGTCTGGCTGACCTGGCGCTTCTTCCGGCTCCGTCGTCCGGTCACGATCCCCTGGGCCTCGCTGGCGCTCCAGTTCGGATCCAGGTACACGAACCCGCGGCACTTCAAGAAGCGGTTCCTCGGCTACCTGAAGTGCGTCATCGACTACTACCCGGAGGTGAGGCTCGAGAGCACAGCGGTGGGGCTGATGCTCAAGCCGTCGCCGACCCACATCGAGCAGAGGCCGGGCAAGCGACAAAATCTGCAGCTGGGCGGAGCCCCTCCGGCTTAGACAGGTAGAGATCGGAGGCTTTCACAACAATAGAGGCTGGCTCGAGCTACACTCGTCGGCGCGATGACCTCGATGCGGCCAGGGCCCTCGAGTGGCGAGATCCTGCGTGCGTCCGTGGCGGGCATCACGCTGACGCTCGGTCTAGGCGTGCCTGCGCCGGCGGTGTCAATTTCTGCGGGCGCTTCGGTCGAGTGCCCCACGGCGCTGGCACGCGCTCAGATCGACGCGGTCGGCGCCGCGACTTTCGCCTGGCTCACGGACCTGACCTCGGGGGCGCACGCCGGTACGCATCGAAGCTTCGAGCCTATCTGCCCCGACTCGCCACCACTCGACCTGACACGCATTCCGCCAATCAGCGGCCATATTCTCGCCCTCCTTATCGTTCCGGACTACATCGAGGCGGTGCCCCTCGACGACCCGTGGGGAAACCCCTACGAGTACCGCCTGAACGTCGCCGACCCGCTATCCGCCGACGTCATCGCCATCCGCAGCGCCGGCTCGGACGGTGTGTACGAGGGCACCACCTACGACGTCCGCTCGACCGCCGGACCGGCGGATGATCTCGTCTTCTACAACGACGCGTGGGTTCTCGACCTCCCGCGTCTAGACCCTGTCTCGCGGCAGCGAACGACGGTGGCGAGGGTGCGGGACGTTGGGGACGCCCTTTTCTCCTGGATCATCGACAACGTGTCGGGCCTCTCCATGGTTCCGTCGAACCTGTCCGAATATGCCGGATCGACTCTCGACATGGCGAACTACACACCGGTCACCGTCGATGAGGTGACCGACCACCTAACAACGCCGCCGTGGATCTACACGCGCTGTGTCCCGAAGTTCGACGCGTGGGATAACCCCATCGAGTACCGCCTGAACGAAAACCTGCTCGGGTTCCACGTAGCCGCGATCCGAAGTCTCGGCTCGGACGCCACCGCCGAAGGCGACATCTACGACGTGGGAATATTCCCCGCCGACGAACGCCACCGCGACATCGTCTGGGCCGACGGCTTTATGGCACGAGAGCCGGACCAAAGCGGTCTGGAAATCTTCCTCGATAGCTTTGAGAGCGGCGCTCTCTGGGGCTACTGGAGCTGTGGCCCGGGTTACTAGGCCGGAATCACAGTAGGTTTGGCCGGCTACCGTCTTCCCGGCTTCAACTTTCGAGCGCGGATTTCCGGGAGGGCGTCCTGGTTTGGGTCCCACTCCCACTGCCAAACGACGATGCACGCTCCAGACGTAGCACACGCCGCGGCGGGCTGGGACAGGCCAGAGGGGACCGGCTCATTGACCTGAAGAGGTGGCGAAAGCGGCCAGAGATCCGGGGAGAAGTGCCGTGCTCGAATCGCCCAATTCGAGTCCTCAAGCTGGATCGGATCGAGTCCCTCCCAGACAATCAGGAAGCGACCGGAGCTCGCCGCCGCGGTCGAGCCACCCGAAGCGAAAACCGGCGGTAGCTCCTCGACAGGTTCGAACGGAACGACTCGGACGGGATCACCGGCGAGATTGCCGTTTCCATCGACCTCGCGAGCGAAGATGCCGCGCTCGGCGCCCATTCTGCCGGTCCAGATCACAGTGTATCCGCCGCCACCGCTGCGACTCGCATCGGTACAGCCCTGCTGGCCTTCGGCAGAGTTGAGAACGATGTCGCCCGAGAGCGGCTCGCCGTTTCGGAGGAATGCTCGAGCCTGGGCGCCTGCGGCGAGTTGGCCCCCCAGATTCGTGCTCCAACAGACCAGGAAACTGCCATCGCGTTGCATCGCCACTCGTGCGAGTCGGGCATCCCCCTCCGCATGGACCTGGAAGTTCGACCCGAGAGGAGCGCCGTTACGGTCGAACCGCCGCGCCACCACGGAAGCGGGATCGGGCGACCAGACCACAACGAAACCGCCGCGATCGTCCATGTCGACGACGGGCATCTGCTCCTGGGCACCGGGAGGGAGTTCGATCGTCGAGCTGACAACGAACGGCGGGCCTTGCAGATTTCCAAAGCGATCGAATCGACGGGCGAGCACTCTGAGCCTGGCGCTCCCCTGGCCTTCGGCGACGTTTGCCGCCCAGACTGCGACGAACTGACCCCGATCGTTGGAGGCGATCTGCAACCAGGCGGCAAACTGGTTCGCGTCTTCGCTCAGCAGAAAGGCCGGACCACGCGAATCTCCCCGCGCCGAATACACACGCGCATAGGCGGCGCGCACGACCCATCCCACCGCGAAATCTCCGTTCGCCGAGATCGCGACCTCAGGCGAACTGCCAGTCGGGCTGACCACGAACTCGGGTTCCAGCGTGGGCGCGGCGGCCACCGCCGACGAAGCCCAGGCGCCAGCTAGTACCAGCGCCCCTACCCGCAGCCTGCAGGCTCTCATCACGTTTGCCATCGTGTCACCGATCCGATCGAGGGGACCGCCAGCGTCATTTTGGACCCTTAGAGCGGCGGAAAAGTACCTCCTTCGAGCTCGCAGGAGGCCTAAACAGGTGAAGTGTGAGGCTTGGCAGCCAGCAAATCAGACGACGGCGGACTCGCTATCTTCCTCGAGGCAGGGAGATCGCTGATCTCTGACGCTTCTGGAAGTGCTGGCCTGGGTTCTGGCCTGAGTTCCAACCCTTGGCGGAGTCGCCGGCTTGCAGGTGTAGGCTTCATTGAGCCATGCCCTTCCTATGGCCCCTGGCCGCGACTCTTTCGGCAACTCTGGCTGCGACTTCGATCTCATCCTGGGGCATCCGGGTAGAGGTTTCAGCGCTTCCTCGCGAATACGACCGAAGAGGGAGCACGGCGGAAGATCTTGAAAGATCGGCGCACTTTCTGGGATGTTATCGACTCGAACTTTCCGAACCATTAAAGACCTCCGGTTCGTTGACGCTCGACGTTTCGCTGACTCGATCACCCGGTGAAGCCCCAGGAGTCTTCGCCTCGTTTTTCGACCCAGAGTCCCCGCTACAAGGCACCTGGCAGACTCCCGATGGCGAGGTGGCGAACTTTGCCTGGGCGACTGGCTTCGGTGGCCTTGCGGTGACGATGAGAAGAGCCGGCTCAGAGTACTTGGCGACCGGGGTTCGAGAGAGCGATGTGGTGAGTAGCCAACCGCGACCCTCATACCCAATCAACGTCAAACGTATTCGTTGTTCGAAAGCGCTAAGGGAGTCGCACGCAAGCCGGAGCCGGGAACGAAAGGTCGCGATCTGGGCTATGCACTCGAACCTAGAAGCGCGACGGCGTGACCGGGAGAAAAACGGCGACGTTCCGACGTCCGAGCTCATGAAGGCGCAGCGCGAACTTCTAATCGGCGCAACACTCCTAACCTCGAACGAGATCGAACGGATCGCTGAGGAAGTCGAGAGCAACAACTGGCCCGAACGGAGTGTGTGCCTCCCAAGCCACCATCGCGCATTCCGGGCCATCCCGCTACAGCTGGAATTGCCGCCAGAAGTCCGAATCGGAGCCCCTTCCGGCGATGGGTGTGTCTCGGAACACCGCTACTTCGAGGTTACCGTGGACCCGACCGGGAGAGTGAGAGAAGCTCGGATTTCTGGTATGGAACGCCGTTTGAATCGTGAGGCGATCTCGCGCGAGGTTTTGGTCGAGGTGGATCGCGCCCTACATCGATCGAGGTGGTATCCGGCGTTGTGGTGCGGGCGACCGACCGAACGAACGATTTTCGTTACGTTGGTCCGTCGAACTCCCTGCGCAGCGAAATAGGTCAGCGGTGCGCTCAACGCAACGCGCCCCGCACGCAGAGCTCCGTTTCCTCGAACAGGTGGGTGCGGAGCGAGCCAGGGCGGTACCGCGGGCGAGCGGTTTGGGCTCGAGCTTTGGGCGGCCCCTAGACTCGCCTACGCCGCCCTCAGGGCAAGCTCGAGCGCCTGCAGGTTGCGCCGGAACTCGAGCAGCGGGACGAGGTCTAGCAGGTTTGAAGAGGCGCCTTCTTGGCGTACCGGACCAGCGTCCGTGACCGCGCGGCAGGTTTAGGGCAACCTGCCTGACACCGAAACGTCAGACCCCCGCGAGCGACCGATGAAACGGTGACGGGCGGGAGCCCAGCGCCTGCTCGGCGCCGCGTGCTGTTGCGCGCGGATGATGGCTGAATCAGCGGTCGGGAAGCCCTTCCGGCTTGCGCAAAAGTTAACCCAGAGTTAACCTTTGTGCGTGGCGCGAACACCCCAGGCCAAGCGATCGCCCAACTGGGACAGCCTCTTCGCCGTGGCGCAAGGGCAGGATGGCTATTTCACGACGACACAGGCCGCGCAGTCGGGGTACTCCCGCCCCCTCTTGCACAAGCACTAGCGAGCGGGTCGCAAACAGTACCGAGAAGGTATAGGCGACCAGCGCGGCATCGAAGTGCGCCAGGTTGCGCGAACCGGCGACGATCAACGCGCCGAGCGCTGCGGTCGCGCCGATGCCCCAGGCAATGGGTCCGGCAGTATCACCCCTCGTCGCGTCGCGGATCTCGGTGTCGAACCGACCTCCTCTCGCCGCGTCGATGCTATCCCGTCGAGGCCGGAATGGGCACCCTTGCGACCGTCTTCCTCGCTCAGGCGGCGTTCGTCTCGTGCATCCTGCGAAGGCGGCGATCGAAGCTACTAGCGAAGACTCGCTTCATGACGGCGAGCTTCGCGCTCTGCCAGCGATAGCGTTTCGGCGAGAGGGATCGGCACTCTTCGGGCAGCATGACGAGCGAGACATGGATGTTCGGTGCGCAGCCGATCGGCAGACCCGCCTCCATCGTCGCCTCGTAGAGACGCCGAAAGACGGGCACGAGCTCCTCGGTCTTCGGTGGATCGGCATCCTCGAGGTCAGTGCCCACGAGCGGCCGGAAGACGCAGACGGTCGGGATCGCTCCCACCGAGGTGATCCAGTCGATCGCCGCGATGGAGGACTCCGGCGGCTCGAGCCCGGCGATGATCTCGCCGTTGGTGACCCATGGCTCGCCCTTCGGGCCGCGGCGGGCGAGCGTCGCGCAGTAGCGCGTCGCCTCGAGGTAGTAGTCGAGACCGTACTCGGCATGTTTGCCCGGACAGATCTCCTCGAACAGTTTGCGATCAAAGATCTCGAAGCAGAACGAGACGCGGTTGACGCCGATTTCGCGGAGGCGGTCGTAACGCTTGAGGTCACGGTGTGGCGGTGTCTGGACGCCGACCAGCAGGCCGAGCTCCTTTTTGATGCGCAGGATGTATGGTTCGAGGATGTCGAGGTAGGTGTCGCCGTCGTAGTGGCCCGTGTTGAAGTCGACGTAGGTGATGCCGCTCTCCCGTCGCGCGGCACGGATCACCGCCATCACCTCGTCGACCGATTTCTCGTCGGCATCGTCGACACCCAGATTGAGGCCGACCGAACAGAACTTGCAGTTCACCTTGGTCGGCTTCTGGGTCCAGTACTCGCAGACTTTCGCCTGGTAGATGCCGAGGTAGGTACCCTGCAGCGTTCCGATGCGGGTCATCGGCTTGCCGTTCGCGAGCGCGGCATCGTACCAACCGGGCCGTGGCGAGAGCGTGACGTCAGCGACCGATGCACCGCCGTGCCGAAGCCGGTAGCGACCGCTCTCACGATGGAGCGTGTAGGAAGAACGCTGCGCGAAGCTTTCGGAGACCGGCACATTGGTCCACAACCCGCCCGGCAGGATGAGCTCGAGGCCGCTTCCGAGCCCGGCTCGCGTGCGCAGGATCTTCCGTCCGCCGTCCTCCTCGATGAAGCAGGAGTCGTCCATGCGCACGCCCTTGCAATAGAGATCGAGCTTGAGCAGGGCGGGGTTCGTGCGGAGCTCGGCGACGTTAACGAGTTCGGAAGACATCGAAGCCTCCAGGGTCGGTGATCGAAAGCGCTGTCGGCAGATGCGGGTCAGGCGGGTGGGAAAGGTTCCGTCACCCGTCGCGGCGATCTCAGGCCGAGGCGCGCGCGAAGAGGATGTTGTTCTCCAGATGAATGTGCTGGTGCAGGTCGGCTTCGAGCGCTTCGAGGCCGTGCCAGAGCGCGTTCCAGGTGTTGCACGCTCCGGCCGGCGCGTGGAAGTCGTCGGTCAGCTCGCGAATGCGGCCGAGCTCGACGCCGACGCGCGAATGATCGTCGATGAACGGAGCCATGGGCGCCACGGAATCCGGGTCAGAGGCGCCGCGGGCGAGGATCGCCGGAAACAGATTCTCTTCTTCCTCTCGCATGTGCTCGTCGAGCTCTCCCTTGAGCTTGCAGAAGCTCTCGAGCAGGGCGTCGAGGCGCTCCGGATCCTTATCGCGGTGCACGCGGACGACCTTGCGCGCCATCGACTCGAGCCGCGGGAGCTCCTCGCGCAGCGGCCCGTGAAAGCGGTCGACGATGTGGCGTACCAGGTCGCCGAGCGGTCGCGCGTCCCACCGCGTGTCGGCTTCGTCCGCTCCTGGTGCCGCGATCGTGCGCTCGATCTCCTCGAGTACGTCGGCCGTGTCGAGTCGGCGTTTGGCGCACGCGTCGGCGAGCGCAATGCCGCCGCCGCAGCAGAAGTCGATGCCGTGACGGGCGAAGACGCGCGTCGCGAGGGGATAGCGGGTGGCGATCTCGCCAACCCGGGATTCGGGGGTCGGATTCATGAGGCGGCTCTCCTGCGCTGTGCAGTCAAGGTGATGAGCGGCTGTTTCTGCGGGCCGACCGCGTAGGTGCAAGATGGCGCGCCATCCGGGATGAAGCTCTCGCGTTGGAGCGTGTCGCCGAGCAACTCGCCGACCAGTTCCATCTCCGCGCGGCAGGGGAGGCGCGAGACTTCGACCAGTTCGCGCAGCGGGCAGTGGCAGAGGCGCAGGTGGCGTCCGGAATCGTCAGTAACCACCTCGGCGAGGAAGCCGTCCTCGCAGAGGAGCTTCGCGACCGCGTCGAGGCGCTCTTTGGCGGGGACGTCGGCGAGCCGGGCCTCGGCCGCGGCACGCTTGCGGCGCAAGCGCGCGGCGAAGAAACCTTCGAGCAGCGCGCCATGGCCGGAATCGAGGAGGAAGCTCGCGAGCTCGCGCAGCAGCTCGCGGTCGCGCCGCGGAAAGAGCGCCTCACCGGCCTCCGTGAGGCGGTAGCGGACGCGCGGCCGCCCCGGCCCGGAGCGCAGCAAGCCGCAGCGCTCGGCGAGCCCCTGCGCGACCAGCGCCTGCAGATGACTGCGTACGGTCTCTGAGGCGAGCTCGAGCGAGCCTTCGAGCTCGGCGAGCGTCGATTCGCCACGCCGCTTGAGCGCCTCGAGCAGCGCGCGCTGGCTCGCGCCGATCCCCGGGGAGGCGATCGTTCCTTCGGAGCTCATCGCGAGTCCCGGCAGGCGTCGAAGATCTTCACGGCGGTGATTCTGCCGTTGACTTTCACAATTGTCAAGGTTAACGTCATGGCAATAGCTAAAACAAATGACGGTGCCCACGCTGATAGGACGTTGAGCTGCGCCGGACGCTATGGAGGCAACGACGATGTACGGAGCGATCCTCTTCCTTCACATTCTGGCTGCGACGGTGTGGACCGGCGGCCATCTGGTCCTGGCGATTGCAATCCTTCCGCGCGTGCTGCGCGAGCGCTCGCCGGCCAAGCTGCTCGAGTTCGAGTCGGCCTACGAGCGCGTCGGCATCCCGGCGTTGGTCGTGCAGGTCGCGACCGGCCTCTGGCTCGCGCACCGGATGGTCCCCGACCTCGGCCGCTGGCTCGCTTTCGACGATCCGGTAGCGTCGCTGGTCGGCGTCAAGCTCCTGCTGCTCGCCACCACGGTCGGCCTCGCCCTCGACGCGCGGCTGCGCTTGATCCCCCGCCTCTCGGAGCGGACCCTGGGCGCGCTCGCCTGGCACATCGTCCCGGTGACCCTGGTCTCGGTCCTCTTTGTCGTCGTCGGTGTCGCCTTTCGGACCGGGTGGTTCTACGGTTGAGCGACGAACCGGACCTGACCGTGGTCATGGTCCGCGGGCGCGCGTTCGGCGAGAGTCGGCGGCCATGGCACGTTCTATCGAGGCCTCGGTGAACGACCGCCGCGCCGTCGCGCGGTGGCTATTCATCTGCTGCGGGCTGCTCGCGATACTGATCGGCGTGGGAGGGATCACCCGGCTGACGCGGTCGGGGCTGTCGATCCCCGAGTGGCGGCCGGTGACCGGGATCCTGCCGCCAATCGCCGAGCGGGCCTGGGAGGAAGCCTTCGCCGGGTACCGCGAGACGCCGGAGTACCGGATCGTTCATCACGGTATGACGCTCTCCGAGTACAAGCGCATCTTCGCGTGGGAGTACCTCCACCGGCTACTGGCTCGGCTGCTTGGCCTCGCCTTCGTGGTGCCGCTCGCGCTCTTCGTTTGGCGACGCCGTCTGCCGCGCGGGTTCGGTCGCCGGCTCGTCGGCATCCTCGCCCTCGGCGCGCTCCAGGGCGTGGCCGGCTGGTGGATGGTCGCGAGCGGGCTGGTCGACGAGCCGCGGGTCAGCCACCTGCGCCTGACCGTGCACCTCGGGCTCGCGCTGCTGCTGTTCGCGGCACTGCTCTCCGCCGCGCTCGAGCTCGCCTGGCCTCGGCCCGCAGCGGCCCGGCGCGGCGCGGCGGCGGCGCTAGCCGGCGCGCTGGTTATTGCGGTCTTTCTGCAGGCGCTCGCCGGGGCGCTGATGGCGGGGACGCGCGCAGGTTATCTCTATCCGACCTTTCCGAAGATGGCGGGCGAGCTCGTTCCGTCGAGTCTCTTCGCGGTCGATCCCTGGCCGGCAAGTCTCTGGCGCGACCTGGCGACGATCCACTTCGTCCACCGCTGGTCGGGAATCGCGATCGCCCTGATGGCCCTTGCCGGTCTCGCGGCGGCCGTCCTCCGCCCGGCGCCGAGTGCGCTGCGCGGGGCAGCGTCACTGGTCGCGGCGCTCGCCGCGACGACTGCCGCGCTCGGCGTCTTCACCGTGACCTCAGGCGTCGCGATCGTCCCGGCGGTCGTCCACCAGTTGCTCGCCGTGGCGCTGCTCGGCGCCGCAATCCTGGCGCAACACCGGGCGGTGAACGTCGAAAGATCGGCGCTCGATCCGCGCGCCGGGCGCTATGGCGAGACGCCCGACCAGGCGGTCGGGTAGCCCGACTCGAAGCCGTCGGCGAAGATCCCGGTGACGGCGAGCGGCAGCGACCGCGCCGCCATCTCGATCGGCTCGCCGCGACCGGTCTCGACCCACAGGTCGTGAAGGATCTCCCCCCAGTCGTCGGTGACGTTGCCGTCGCGCAGTTCCTCGATGTAGTAGCGCGGCAGGCTCTGGTAGAAGAGGGCGACCTCGGCACGCAGGGCGCCGGCCGGAATCTGGAAGCGGACGTCGCTCCAGTACTGGCCGTCGGCGTAAGTCGCGCCGACCGCGGGCGCTCCGCCGGCCTCGAACGCGGCGTTGGTGAAGCCGCGCGGCGGGATCCGGTTGTCCTTCTCGATGGTGTCGGCGAGTGCCATGTGGCCGGTCAGGCCGGTGGGGAGGCCGGTCGCCGCAGCGGCGTCCTCGGAAAGGCCTACCCGCATCTCGTACACGGTGGTCGTCGCTTCGTCGAGCTCGGCCGCGGCCGCGTCGTAGTGGCCGTGCTCGCCGACCATCGCCCCGGCAGCGTCGAAGAATCGGACGTTCAGCCAGATGCGCCGCCCCTCGATGTGGCCGGTCGGGATCTTGTGCCCGGTCTGGTTGACCACGCGGGCGACCAGCTCGGCGCCCTCGCGGGCGAGCTCGAGCGTCGCCGTGCGTCGCAGCATCGAGACGGCGCGCGCGCGCGCCGCAGCGACCTGAGCCGGATCGACTCGCGGGTCGTCCGGGGAATGTGCCAAGATCAGGTCGAGCGACTGCGCAGCGGCGCCAGCGAACTCGTGGCGGGCGAGGTCGTCGCGAACTCGTCCGTAGAAGCAGCCGCGCGCGGTCGTGGTCGGCATGTGGCAGTCCTGGCAGGTCGAGACCACCGGCCCGCGCGCGCCGCCGAAGCGCCCGCCAAGGTCGATGCCGCCGGCGGCGAACGCCGAGAGCTTCCACTCCGTGTAGGTGCGCTCGAGCGGGAACTGGGCCCAGAGGTTCTCGTCGGCCACCGGTTGGTCGACCGCGTTGTAGCGCCAGGAGCCGTCGGGCCGGCGCCAGGTCGCGACGTTGCCGACATCGTGACAGGTGCCGCACATCGCGGAGCTCTTGACGAAGGGCGAAGCGATCGTCACGTGAGGGGCGTCGGTCTCCTCGTAGGGCCCTCGCCTCCTCCCCTGCGGATCGAGCACGAACATTGCATTTCCGTAGTGCTCTGGCACGGCGTCGAGGCCGGCGAGGACCTCCTCGTCCTCGGGCGGACTCTGCCCCGGCACGTAGACCGGGTCGACCAGGCTGTGGCAGAAGTGGCAGGTGACGCCGTCACGGTCGGTGTCGTCGAGCGTCTGGCCGGAGGCGTCGGCGGCGTGGCCAGTGACGAACGACATCGGCACGTGGCAGCGCAGGCAGAACGTCCCGACATTGGCGACGTCCTGGTTGGCGTTAGTCATCTGGGCAAGAAAGAGCGGATCGCGCCCGGCGAGCCCCATCAGGCTTCCGGCCCAGGTCGAATAGGGCTCGTCCTCCGGGTCGAAGTCGCCATGGCAGGCGCGGCAGTTGTCCGAGGTCTCGAGGGCGCCAACCGGGACGTCGCCGATCTGCGTACCAGAGAGCCGGAAGTCCTCCTGCGTGAGCGGGATCAGCGCCGCGAGCGCGGCGGTCGCGACGAGCGCCAGGACGGCGCCGCCGGTCCGGCGGAGAAGGCGCGACTTCGAGGCCATCGGCCCCCCTTTCGGAAATAGGGCTGCAAGGTAGCAGCGCGGCGCGCGACCGCGTATGACGGCCGTCATGGGACGCAGCGGCCGGACGGGTCGAAGATCCGCAGACTGGCTCCCAGGACGATCCCTTCCGCCGCCGATCCGCATCGGTTCGCGCGCCGCCGCGCCGCCGTCCTGCTCGGCGTCCACCTGCTGATCGGCTTGCACGTCGCGCACTGGAAGCTCGCCGGACGGACGCTGGCGCCGCTCGAGCTCAACGAGGTGATGCATACCCTCGAGCTCGGCGTGGTGACGGCCGGCTTCCTGCTGATGGCGAGCGCGGTGGTCTCGGTCCTCTTCGTCGGTCGCGTTTTTTGCTCGTGGGGGTGCCACCTGCTCGCGCTGCAGGACGGCGCTGCCTGGCTACTCGCACGGCTTGGGATGCGGCCGGCGCCATTCCGCTCGCGAGCGCTGCGCTGGATCGCGGCCGGCGCCGCGTTTTACATGTTCGCCTGGCCACAGGTGGCGCGCTTTGTGGCGCGGCGCTGGCCGGCGGCGGAGGAGGTGGTCGGTATGCGCCCCGAGTTCCGGCTGCGCGTGCTCGCCGACGGCGAGGGGTGGGCCTCGTTCCTGACCGACGACTTCGCGCGCAACTTGCCCGGTCCGGGGATGGCGATCCTGACCTTCGCGGTCTGCGGCTTCGTCGCGGTCTGGCTGCTCGGCACCCGCGCCTTCTGCCGCAACGTCTGCCCATACGGTGCGGTCTTCTCCTTCGCCGACCGTTTCGCGCGCCGGCGCGTCGTGCTGACCGGCGACTGCACAGCCTGCGGGAAGTGTACGGCGGTCTGCGACTCCGGAATTTCGGTATTCCAGGAAGTCTCGCTGCGGGGTGCGGTCACGAGCGGCGATTGCCTCAAGGATCTCGACTGCGTCGCGGTCTGCCCGACGCGTGGACTCGAGGTCGCGGTCCATCGCCCTCCGTGGTTCGGTCGCCGGGGCGTCGCTCGAGCCTGGCATCTTACGGGGCCGGAGGAGCTCGCCGCTCTGGCGCTCTTCGTAGCGGCGCTCGCGGCGCTGCGCGGCGTCTACCGGCTCGTTCCGTTCCTGCTCGCTCTCACACTCGCGGCGTCGGTGGCATTCACCACCGTGCTCGCGGCGCGGATTCTGCGGCGCCGGGAGGTGCGGTTCCAGCGCTGGCGGCTGCGCGGCACCGCCCGGGTCACCGCGCGCGGCTGGCTGTTCGCCGGCGCCGCCATCGTCGCGTTCGCCGCGACGGCGCACGCCGGAGTCGTGCGCTGGCACGAGTGGCGCGGCGACCGCGCCTGGGAGGAGTGGCGGCGGGCGGCGGGAGGCGCGAGCGGCGACGCCCTCGCGCGGCGGGTGCTCGCCCATCTCGATGCACGCGAGCGCTGGGGGTGGGTGCGACCTCCCGATCTGGCGGTACGAAAGGCGGCGCTGGCCGAGGCGCTGGGGCGCGACGACCTCCTTGAAGCCTCGCTGCGGCAGCTGGTGCCGTCGAGTTCCGCCGCGCGCCTCGACCTCGCCGAGCGGCTCGCCTCGCAGGGACGGCTGGCGGAGGCCGAAGGCGAACTGCGCGCGGCCCTCACGGCGGAGCCGGAGCTCGCGGCCGCGCACTACGGGCTCGGCGTCGTCCTCGCCGCCGGCGGCCGGACATACGAGGCCGTCGCCGCGCTGCGCCGCGCGCGCGAGCTGGCGCCGGAGGACGCCGAGGTCCTGAACAACCTTGGCTACCTCGTCGGCGAGCTCGGAGAATTCACCGAGGCCGAGGCGCTGCTCGAGGAGGCCCGGCGGCGGTCGCCGGCTTGGGCGCTGCCCTGCTTCAACCTCGCGGCGCTGTTCGATCGCACCGGGCGCGGCGCCGAGGCAAAGCTCCTGGCGGCGAGCTGTCCCGCCGCGCCGGCGGCATCCGGCGGGAGCGTCGCTCGACGGTAGACGGTCGCACTCTGGAGACCGCCGGCGAGGAGCGCGACGCTGGAGGCTCGGCGGAGGCGGCGACGCCGCGCATGGCTGCGGATTGAAGTGGGAACCGCTCGAGGAGGAGACGACATGACGGCAGAAAGAAGCCGACGCAGTCCGTGGATCTGGGCGATCTCTTTCGTCGCGATCAGCTTTGGTCTCCTGACCATCCGAGCGGGCGACACGGTGCTCTTCGGCAGCGCGGCCGCTCGATCGGCGGCGGGCCACTATGTGCCGTTCGTGCTCTGGTTCAATTTTCTGGCCGGCTTCGCCTATGTCATCGCTGGAGTGGGGCTGTGGCTCGAGCGGCGCTGGGCCGCCTGGCTGGCGGTCGTGGTCGCCGCGGCGACGGCCCTCGTGTTCGCCGCCTTCGGCGTGCACGTGCTCGCCGGCGGGGCCTACGAGTTGCGCACGGTGGTGGCCATGAGCTTGCGGACGCTGGTCTGGACCGCGATCGCTGTGGTCGCTCTGCTCGCCCGGCGTCGGCTGATGGTGCGAGAGTCCTGATCCCATGCTGGTCCACGAGGAGATTTCAACGATGGGCAAAAAGATCGAGGCTCCCAAGCCTTTCCAGGCTCTCAACGGCTCCGGGTATCTGTTCCTTGCGCTGCTGGTCGCCGGTACCGTCGCCGCCAGCGCCCAGTCGCATGAGCACCCGGTGTCCGCTCCTCCCGTCGTACTTGCCGCCGCGCCGGCGGCAGCGCCGGCGGGACCGATGCAGCAGCTCTCGGCGGAGCTGCGCGGGCTGTTCCGTGACGAGATGGTGGCGCTCCAGGGCGCGATGCTCGAGCTCGTACCGGCCATCGTCTCCGGCGACGTGGAGGCGACCGCACGCCTTGCCGAGCGCATGCGCGCCGGCTACGTGCTGGCGCAGAAGCTCACCGACGCCCAACGGGAGGAGCTTGAACGGATGCTCCCCGCGGCGTTTCTCGAGCGCGCTGGCGAGTTCCACGAGTTTGCCGGCGGCCTAGCCGATGCCGCGCGCGAACACCGGGCGCCTCTCGTGCCGATCTACTTCTACAAGCTGACGGAGAGTTGCGTCGGCTGCCATGCGCACTACGCTGCCCACCGTTTCCCGGGCTACGCGCAGCCGCCCGAGGCGAAGCCCGCGCATTCGCACTGATTGGTGAAACGCCCCCAGGCACAGCCGGACAGCCTGCCGAGCAGCTGCGCCTGAAGCGGTTCTGTATGGAGAGCTCGCCGGTCTTGATCTTCGCGGGTCGCCTGCCGATCGGCCCGACGATGATGGCTGCCGATGAGGTGCCTGCCGATGAGGAGCCAGCCGCTTTCACGGCGGCGGCCCGGGCGCTTCAGTGAATTGCGGCGTGCGACGAGGTGGCCTCGGGAGTCGCATGAGCGCCGGTCGAGGTGGCGGTGCCGTAGAGCCGTTCGACGTAGTGTGTCAGCTCGACGTAGGCCTCCACATACTCGCGGCCCTGCGCCACGCTGCGGTCGGCCTGCTGCCGCGCCGCGTGGGCGCGCGCGAAGCGATCACGAATTCCGTCGGCAGCGGCCGCCGTGACGGTCTGGACCAGCTCGTCGACGGAGGCCGACGCGAGCGCCTTGTCCGACGCCTGGATGATGGCCTCGGGAGCGACGTCCTTGAGGCCGGTGTACGGCGCGCCTTCGCCCGCCCGGTGGACACGCACCAGGGTCTCGAAGAAATAGCGATCAGCGAGGTGCTGCGCTTCGGGGCTCAGCGCTCGAACCTCGAGGGCGTGTTGGAAGGCGGCCCGCACTTCGGTTTCGCTGTCGGGTTTCAGCCACTTCAGGACCGGCGTGATGTCACCCCGGTCCAAGGCGATTCTGGCGTCGGCGACGACGGGTCCCTGGGTGGTGTCGCAGTGGGCCCAAGCGCCACCGGCGATAGCCAGAAACCCGAAGAGGAAGGCTGCCACGGTGACAGTCGCGGTCGCGAAGCGTCGCTTGGTCTGCATGGTCTTCTCCTTGGCTTTGGAGGGTCGAGTCAGCGAGCCCTCAGTTGACAGCATTGTCAGTATAACAAGCTTGACAACCAATTATAGCGGAGGGTAGGGTGTGTCCATGGATGATCTCCACGGACCCGGGCTCGGCGCCAGCCAGCGGACGCTCCTCGAGCTCCTGAAGCGCCGCGGCGAGGCCACGCTCGCCGAGCTCGAGACCGGAATCGAAGTGGCGCGCGAGACGGTGAGGAGTCATCTCGAATCGCTCGCCGCACAACAGCTGATCGAACGCTCCGGCGTGCGCCGCCGGGGCCCCGGCCGCCCGCACGTGCTCTATCGGTTGAGCGCGCAGGGCGA
>Ga0209476_10001536_pt1 | contig 15525 bp, 13 predicted proteins | sample KloWWTrecipitate_FD_187179 | JGI IMG/M metagenome (GOLD analysis project Ga0209476, IMG submission 187179) | Active sludge microbial communities from Klosterneuburg, Austria, studying microevolution and ecology of nitrifiers - Klosterneuburg... | ecosystem: Engineered > WWTP > Aerobic digester... | reverse complement strand
AGGGGCGCACGGCTGCCGCTTCGTGAATTACTGGATGCACAACGGTTTCGTGCGGGTGGATGAAGAGAAGATGTCGAAATCGCTCGGCAATTTCTTCACCATTCGCGAAGTGCTCAAGCAATACGATGCCGAGGTGGTGCGCTTCTTCATCCTGCGCGCCCATTATCGCAGCCCGCTCAATTATTCCGATGCGCACCTTGATGACGCCCGCGCCGCTTTGGGCCGGCTGTACACTGCGCTCAAGGATACGGCGCCGGATGCGGCCGCTATCGACTGGGAACTGCCGCAGGCGGTGAAATTCTGCACGGCGATGGACGACGACTTCAACACGCCAGAGGCGATTGCCGCGCTCTTCGAACTGGCCGGCGAGGTCAACCGCACGCGCGCGCCACGCGCCGCCGGCCAGCTCAAAGCCCTGGCCGGCCTGCTGGGCCTGCTCGGGCGCGACCCGGTGGTTTACCTGCAGGGCGGGGGCTCGTCGCAGGAACAGACCGATGCCGCGGCTGTCGAGACCAGCATTGCCGCCCGTGCCGTCGCCAAAAAAGCCAGGAATTTCGCCGAAGCCGACCGCATTCGCGCCGAACTGCTGACGCGGGGCATCGTCCTGGAAGACAAGCCGGGCGGCGCCACCGAATGGCGCCGCGCCTGAGGCTTTATTGCACGAACTGGCCGTCGCTGCGGATGATCGACAAGTCTACGAAGGTGGAACCGGTGTGCTTCTCGGCTGAATAATTGATCAGGTATTCGCCGAGATCGAGATTGCGCATGCCTTCCAGGGCGACAATCAGCTTATCCCGAGTCAGGTCCTTGCCGGCGCGCTTCAGCCCTTCGACCAGCATCTTGGCGGCAATATAACCTTCCAGCCCGTTGTAGTGCGCTTCCTGCTGGCGATCCTTGCCCAGGGCATTCCGGTATTCCTTGACGACCGGATATTTGCTGCTCCACGGCGAAGGCACCACCTGGGCGACGGCGATCCCCGTGCTCTCGGGCCCCAACTCCTTGCGCAGTTGCACCGCACTCATCACGGACAGGCCGAAGAACTGCGGCCGCTCGCCGGTTTTCAGATAATCCCGAATGAATGTCACCGAAGCCTTGCCTGCCGTGCCCATCAGGATCGCTCCCGGATGGACTTTGGCGATCGCAGCGACGGCCTTTCCGGCGTCGTAGGTCTTGCCGTCGATGGCGCCTACTGCTGCGGCCTTCAGTCCGTTCTTGGCAAGCACGGCCTCGGCCGATCTGAGGACTGATTTGCCGAAACCGTCGTCCTGATAGGCAATGGCGATGTCCTTGACTCCGGTAGTAACCAGTTGCTCCACCATGCGTGCCAATTCGTCCTGGTAGCCTGCGCGCATTACGAAGAGTACCCTGGGCGCCTTTTCACGCAGCACATCAGCGCCGGAGAGCGGTGCGATCAACGGCACCTGGGATTTTTCTGCAATCGGCAAGGCCGCCAGGGTCGAGCCGGTGCCGGCATAGCCGAACAACGCAAAAACACCCTCCTCGCTGATCAGCTTCGTTGTGTTGGCGGCAGTCTTTTTCGGATCATAGGCGTCGTCGAGGGAGATGATCTGGAGCTTGCGCCCATGCACGCCGCCTTTCGCATTGATCTGGTCCAGATAGAGCTTGATGCCGTTGGCGTAGTTGAGGCCGTTTTCCATTTGCGGCCCTGTGAGCACGACCGATTGACCGAGCAGAATGCTGCCGGGGCCGACACCGGTTTCCGCCGCAGCGCCGGTAGCGCCGAGCAGGCAAAGCAGGAGCGCGAAGACTCCTTTAAAGCGTGTTTTCATGGCCGTCCTTCCTCCGTTCGTTATGCCGGTGAATCCCGGCTGATGGCGTCCGTGCTCTGGCAATGCGTATCGGGTTCGAGCGATTCGATATGATACGAATCCACAAGCTGAACGAATTATTTTGTTATGCTTTGGATGATTATAAACCTGGCAGGGGCAGGCCAAGGCGGTGCGGCCATAGAAAGAAGTGATGAGTGCCGACCGGCTCCGGGAGCCGGGTCGGCAGTGAGGGTATGTCGGGTTCAACCGCGGTTGCGGCTCAACGCAGGAACTGCCCGTCGCGGCTGATGATGGAGAGATCGACGTAGGTCGAGCCGTTGCGCTTTTTTGGGCCGAAATCCACGACCAGGCCGCCGGCGTCGTAATTGCGCATGCCTTCCAGCGACGCGATGAGCTTCTCGCGGGTGAGATCCTTGCCCGTCCGTTTCAGCGCCTCGACGAATATTTTTGCGGCGATGAACCCTTCCAGGGCCGTGTAGGAATAGTCCTTGGTATTGGCTTTTGCCAGCACCTGCTGGTACTCCCGCACGACGGCATTGCTGGAGCGCCACGGCGAGGGCATGACCTGGGCGATGGCAATGCCATGGGAGGCGGCGCCGAGCTCTTTGACCAACTGCCGGCTGCTGACGACGGACAGCGCATAGAACTGGGTCGGCTGACCGGTCTTCAGGTAGTCGCGAATGAAGCTCACCGAAGGTTTGCCGGCGGTGGACAGGATGATCGCCGATGGGCGCACCTTGGCCACGGCCTCCAGCGCGGCCTTGGTATCCACTGCGGGCATTTCGATCGCGCCCAACACAGCCGGCTTCAGGTTACGGCGCGCCAGAGCCTGTTCGGCGCCGAGCAGGCCAGCCTTGCCGAAGCTGTCGTTCTGGTACACGACGGCGATATCGCGGATGCCGATGCCGACCAACTGCTCGACCATCTTCTCCATTTCCTGGCCATAGGAGGCGCGGATGTGGAACAGGTAACGATTGGCGTTGTCGCGCAACGCGTCCCCCCCGGTGTAAGGCGCAAACAGCGGGATGCCGGCCGCCGTGGTCAGGGGGAGCGATGACTGGGTGATGCCGGTGCCGAACTGGCCGAAGATCGCGAACACCTTGTCCTGTTCGACCAGGCGCCTGGTGTTTTCCAGCGCTTTGCTCGTGTCGTAGCCGTCATCGATGGAAACCAGCTTGATCTTGCGGCCCGCGATGCCGCCCAGGGCGTTGACCTGATCGAAATAGAACTGTGCGCCGGCCTGGTATTCCCTGCCCAGGTCGCCCAGGGCGCCGCTGAGGGCGATCGACTGGCCGAGCGCAATGGTCTGGTCGCCGATGCCGGTTTCGGCGCTGGCAATCGGGGCGCAACCGACCATCATGGCAAGCAGCAGGTTACGGAATAAGCGAGTCTGCATGATTCTTCCTCCGAAGGATTTCCGCCACGCTAGCGAACGGCGGATGGAAACACAGTCAGCCTGGCGACAGAGTCGCCAGGCAGGCTGAAATCATTGCGGCAGGAAGTGGCGTCGGCTTGAAATTTCAGCCGCCGAAAAAATCTTTGACCTTGTCCATCCAGGACTTGGCACGGGGGTTGTGGCGGGAGCCATCCTGGATGTTGATGGCTTCCAGTTCGCGCAGGAGTTCCTTTTGGCGCTCGGTCAGGCTGACCGGGGTTTCCACCACGACATGGCACATCAGGTCGCCATGGCTATGGCTGCGCACGCCCTTGATGCCCTTGCCGCGCAAGCGGAACACTTTGCCGCTTTGGGTTTCCGCCGGGATCTTGATCCTGGCCAGGCCGTCGAGGGTGGGGATCTCGATTTCGCCGCCGAGCGCAGCGATGGTGAAACTCACCGGCATTTCGCAATGCAGGTCGTCGTGGTCGCGCTGAAACACCTGGTGCGGCTTGATGTGAATCTGTACATACAGGTCGCCGGACGGACCGCCGCCGACGCCGTGCTCGCCCTCGCCGGAGAGGCGAATGCGGTCGCCTTCATCGACGCCTGCGGGGATTTTTACCGACAGCGTCTTGTGCTGCTTGACACGTCCGGCGCCGTGGCAGACCTGGCAGGGGTCGGCAACGAAACGACCGCTGCCGTGGCATTTCGGACAGGTTTGCTGAATGGAGAAGAAGCCCTGCTGCATGCGCACCTGACCATGGCCCTGGCAGGTCGGGCAGGTTTTCGGTTCGGTGCCTTTTTTGGCGCCGCTGCCGCCGCAGGACTCGCATTGCTCCATGGTCGGAATGCGGATGCGCGTCTCGCTGCCGCGCGCGGCGTCCTCCAGCGAGATTTCCAGGTTGTAGCGCAGGTCGGCGCCGCGATACACGCCCCCCCGACCGCCGCTTCGGCCGCCGCCGAAGATGTCGCCGAAGATGTCGCCGAAAGCGTCGGCGAAGCCACCCATATTGCCCGGTCCGCCGGACCCGAAGCCGCCCGCCTGCGGATCGACGCCGGCGTGGCCGTACTGGTCGTAGGCGGCGCGTTTCTGCGCATCCGAGAGGATCTCGTAGGCTTCCTTGGCCTCCTTGAAATGCTCCTCGGCCTTGGGGTTGTCCGGATTGCGGTCAGGGTGGTGCTTCATGGCCAGCTTGCGATAGGCCTTCTTGATCTCGTCATCGGACGCGTCGCGATTGATGCCGAGAACTTCGTAAAAATCTTTTTTGGCCATTTATGGTCTTTCACCACCAAGACACCAAGGCACCAAGGAACACCAAGGAGAATTTTTTCTTGGTGTTCCTTGGTGCCTTGGCGGTTCAAGAAGCTACTTCTTGTCTTTGACTTCCGTAAACTCGGCGTCCACCACGTCGCCTTCGTCTTTCTTGCCGCCGGCATCGGCACCGGGCGCAGCGCCCGCCGCACCTGCGGCTGCCTGTTGCTCGGCGTAGATCTTTTCGCCGAGTTTCTGGCTGGCCTGGGTCAATGCGGCGGTCTTCGCCTCGATGACGTCCTTGTCGTTGCCCTTGAGCGCCTCCTCGGCCTCTTTCAGGGCGGCCTCGATCCGGCCCTTCTCGTCGGCGTCGACTTTGTCGCCGTAGTCGGCCAGGGCTTTCTTCACCGAGTGGATCATGGCGTCACAGGCATTGCGCGCGGTGACGATCTCGAGCGCCTTCCTGTCTTCCTCGGCATGCGCCTCGGCGTCCTTCACCATGCGGTTGATCTCGTCCTCGCTGAGGCCGGAGCTCGCCTGGATCTTGATCTTGTTCTCCTTGCCGGTGGCCTTGTCCTTGGCCGACACGTGCAGGATGCCGTTGGCGTCGATATCGAAGGTGACTTCGATCTGCGGCATGCCGCGCGGCGCCGGCGGAATGTCCGTCAGATTGAACTGGCCCAGGCTCTTGTTGCCGGATGCCACGTCACGCTCACCCTGAAGCACGTGGATGGTCACGGCCGACTGGCTGTCGTCGGCAGTGGAGAACACCTGGCTCTGTTTGGTCGGGATGGTAGTGTTTTTGCCAATGAGTTTGGTCATCACGCCGCCCAGCGTCTCGATGCCGAGCGACAGCGGGGTGACGTCGAGCAGCAGCACGTCCTTCACTTCGCCCTGGAGCACGCCGGCCTGGATGGAGGCGCCCACCGCCACGGCCTCATCCGGGTTTACGTCCTTGCGCGGTTCCTTGCCGAAGAAGGCCTTGACCGTGTCCTGCACCTTGGGCATACGCGTCATGCCGCCGACGAGGATCACGTCGGCGATGTCGCCGACCTTGACGCCGGCGTCCTTGATGGCGATGCGGCAGGGCTCGACGGTGCGGGCGATCAGTTCCTCGACCAGCGACTCGAACTTGGCGCGGGTGATCTTCATGGTCAGGTGCTTCGGACCCGAAGCGTCGGCGGTGACGTAAGGCAGGTTGATCTCGGTCTGCTGGTTGGAAGACAGCTCGATCTTGGCCTTTTCCGCGGCTTCCTTCAGACGCTGCAGGGCCAGCACGTCGGCCTTGAGGTCGACGCCCTGGTCTTTCTTGAACTCGGTGACGATGTAGTCGATCAGGCGCTGGTCGAAGTCCTCGCCGCCGAGGAAGGTGTCGCCGTTGGTCGACAGCACCTCGAACTGGTGCTCGCCGTCGATCTCGGCGATGTCGATGATGGAGATGTCGAAGGTGCCGCCGCCCAGGTCATACACCGCGATCTTGCGGTCGCCTTCCTTCTTGTCGAGGCCGAAGGAGATGGCCGCCGCGGTCGGCTCGTTGATGATGCGCTTGACCTCCAGGCCGGCGATCTTGCCGGCGTCCTTGGTGGCCTGGCGCTGGCTGTCGTTGAAGTAGGCCGGCACGGTGATGACGGCCTCGGTGACTTCCTCGCCGAGGTAGTCTTCCGCCGTCTTCTTCATTTTGCGCAGCACCTCGGCGGAAACCTGCGGCGGCGCCATCTTCTGGCCGCGCGCCTCGACCCAGGCGTCGTTGTTGTCGGCCTTGACGATCCTGAAGGGCATCAGGTCGATGTCCTTCTGCACTTCCTTTTCCTCGAAGCGGCGGCCGATGAGGCGCTTGACCGCGAAGAGGGTGTTCTTGGCGTTGGTCACCGCCTGGCGCTTGGCCGAGGCGCCGACCAGAATCTCGCCGTCGTCGGTATAGGCGACGATGGAGGGCGTGGTGCGCGCACCCTCGGAGTTTTCGATGACCTTGGGCTTGCCGCCCTCCATGATGGCCACGCAGGAGTTGGTGGTGCCGAGGTCGATGCCGATGATCTTTCCCATGATGGTTCCTTGAATACGTTGAGCGCGATGTTAACCTTGTGTCCGATATGGGGTATTAAGCCGGCTTTTCAAGCACCCCGGATCTTCGAGACGATGACCAGTGCCGGCCGGATGATCCGGTCGCTCAGGGCATAGCCCTTTTGCAGGACGTTGAGCACCCGGTTGGGCTCGCCATCGTCATCGAGGACGCTGATGGCCTGGTGCCGGTGGGGGTCGAATTTCTCGCCTGTCGGGTTGATTTCGGCCAGGCCGGACCTCTCGAAAGCGGCGACAAGCTGCTTCAGGGTCAGATCGACACCGCTCCTCATGTTTTCGACTGTGGCGCTCTCGGTGGCCAGCGCCGCCTCCAGGCTGTCCTTGACCGGCAGCATTTCGCTGGCGAACTTTTCGGCGGCGTATTTGTGCGCCTTGGCGATGTCCTCCTGGGCGCGCCGGCGCAGGTTCTCGGTTTCGGCCTTTGCCCGCAGCCAGGCATCGTGGTGTTCGGCGGCCTTCAGCTCCGCCTCGCGCAGCAGTTCTTCCGGGCCGGGCAGGGTGTCGACCTGGCCTTTCTGTCCGGTTGCGGCGGACGGCGACGGCTCGCCCGTCGAAGGCTGCTCGTAATGGGTCGAACCGGGTGGGGTGGTGTCTTGCATGCTTCTTCTCCTCGAATGATCTTTGCGAATTTGAGGCGGATTCGTCTTTTTCAAGGGGGCGGATTGTAATTCAAGACGGTTGTTCGCGGTTTGCGCTCTTGCCGCCCGTCCCCGGCGGGCCTAGCATAGGCCCGATGAGCAAGGCGGACAGCATCGAATTCATCGGCAAGTATCGCGTCATACGGGAGCTGGGGCGGGGCGCCACGGCCACCGTTTACCTGGCCGAGGCGCCGGGCCAGAGCGACCCGGTGGCGATCAAGCTGGTGCGTTTCACCGGGGGGGCGGAGGAGGCGCAGTGGACGCGACGGCTGAAGAAGCTGTTCGCCACGGAAGGGGCGATGGCCAGGAAGCTCGATCATCCCAACATCATCCGCATCCACGACACCGTCCTCGAAGAGGACCAGGCCTACATCGTGATGGAGTACGTTACCGGCCGGGAATTGTCGAACTTCTGTTCCTTCAACAAGCTGCTCCCCCTGTACCGTGTCGTCGGCATCGTCTTCAAGTGCTGCCTGGCGCTGGACTACGCCTTCAAGCAGGGCGTCATCCACCGCGACATCAAGCCGGCCAATATCCTGATCGACGACGACGACAATGTGAAAATCATGGATTTCGGCCTGGCGCTGAACACCGCCAAGAAAAGCGAATCCGATTCGACCTTCATCATGGGCGTCGGCTCGCCGGCTTACATGTCGCCGGAGCAGATCAAGGGGTATCCGCTCAACCAGAAGACCGATCTCTATTCGCTGGGCGTCGTGCTGTTTCACCTGCTCACCGGGCGGCTGCCTTTTCGTGCCGCCAACACGGCCCAACTGGTCTACAAGATCGTCAACGCCGACCCGCCGATGCCGAGCCAGATCAACCCGAACGTGCCCGCCTCGATGGACAACATCATCCGGCGGGCGCTGGAGAAGGATCTCTATTCGCGCTATCGCAACGGCGCGGAAATGGCGCAGGACCTGTCTGCCGTGCGCTTCCAGGTCGTCGATGACAACTGGGTGGCACTCGATACTTCGCGGCTGGATGTCCTCAAGAAACTGGAATTCTTTCGCGGCTTCGAGGAGGTCGAGCTGTGGGAGGTGCTGCGCATCAGCACCTGGCGCGAGATCCCGGCCGATGTCCTGCTCATGCGCGAGGGCGACGAGGAATCGGGCTTCGGCATCGTCATCGAAGGGGAGGTCGAGGTGTCGGTCGAGGACCGCGCCATCTGCCGGCTGGGCGCGGGTGAAGTGGTGGGCGAGATGGCCTATCTCAATCCGGATGAGCCGCGCCGTTCAGCTTCCATCGTCACGCTGACGCCAATCGCCTACCTTGACGTAAACAATTCTGCCCTCGCGCTGGCGACCGAAGAGTGCTTTCAGCGCTTTCAGAAGAAGCTGGTGGCTACTGCGGTCAGGCGCCTGGCCGCGGCGGATCACAATCTGGCCAGTCTGGGCGAACAAGCCCACAAGCCGGCCGCAACGGACAGGCTGGAAATCGAGCTGGAGCTGGAGCCGGATGAAGTGCAGCCGAAGAAGGATTCCTAGACGGTTGGTTGCTCCATCGCAGGGGGCGACTTTCAAACGGCTTCGTGAAAGTGCGTGCAGCGAAAGGCTGTCGCAAAAGTCAGTCTCCGCAAGACGGCGTCGGCATCGCAGCGGACTGCCGCAGCAGGGATGGTGAGACGCGCCTGACGCGATGAAAGAAGCTGGCCCGGGAACGAAGCTTTCGCAGAAAGTAAATGTTCGCGGCGCGATTCGCGCGTCAGGGCGTCTCAGGAAACTGTATCGGCACGGCCTGCCGAAACTTGAGTGAAAAAACGCTGACGTGACGAGCGGTGATATCTCAGGTTTGAGCGGTGATCCAGCGCACCAGGTTGCCCGTGTCCATGGCGCCGGATTGGCGTGCGATTTCCCTGCCGTTGCGGAAAATGATCAGGGTCGGAATGCTGCGGATGTCGAAGCGGGCGGCGATCTCCTGGGCTTTCTCGGTGTTCAGCTTGGCGAGGCGGTAACGCGGTTCGAGCTGGTGGGCCGTCTGGGCGTATGCTGGCGCCATCATGCGGCAAGGGCCGCACCAGGGCGCCCAGAAGTCCACGACCACCGGGATGTCGCTGTGGCCGACATGGCTGTCGAAATTGGCTGCGTCGAGTTCTGCGGGGTGGCCGGTAAACAAGTGCTGCTTGCACTTGCCGCAAGTGGGCTGGTCGGCCAGGCGGTCGGCCGGGACGCGGTTGGCGGTGCTGCAATGGGGGCAGACGATCATGATCGGACCGGACATTTCCTGGCTCCTGCAATGGCTTGCTTCCCAAATGAAGGCGCTGGCCGGAGAATTCAAGCGGCATTAAAGTTTTGCTCCGATCTGCCGAGAAATCACTTCGAATGCCCAATTTGGAGAGAGAAGTGAAGAAAACGGCCCCGATCTACGGCGTGACCCGCGTCGATAACGAAGCCAGCCGTACCCACGGCTGGTTGGTGACGATCCAGCGCAGAGGCGTCATATTCCGCAGGCAGTTCAGCGATGGCGTGCTTGGCGGCAAAACCAGGGCGCTGGCGGCGGCCAAGGCATATCGCGATGAAATCGTTGCAAAATATCCGCCCTTGTCGAAGCGCGAACACGCCGAGATCGTGAAAAAGAACAACAAATCCGGGGTGGTCGGCGTGTGCCGTTACTGCGCTTCGGAAACGAGCCAGAAGCCGAGCGCGGAAAAGCGCTGGTTCTGGGTCGCCTCATGGGTGCTGCCCGATGGGCGCGCCAAGCGCATCAAGTTTTCCGTGAAAAAATACGGCGAAGAGGACGCTTTCAAGCTGGCCGTCAAGGCCCGTCGCGGCGCGGTCAAACAGATGGCGGGAAATTTCGACCCCGGCGCTACACGGCGCAAGAAGCGATTGTCGCGCATCTGACCGCCGGGACGCTCAGGCGGGCAGGTGCCTGCCTGCCATTTCGGCCAGCGCCTCGATCCATTCGTGGCGCTCGTTCAGGCAGGGGATGTAGCGGAACTCCGTCCCGCCGGCGGCGAGGAACGCTTCCTTGCATTCGAGGGCGATCTCCTCCAGCGTTTCTAGGCAATCCGAGACGAATCCAGGACATGTCACGTCGACCCGCCGAACGCCGTCCCGCGCCAGGGCCTCGAGGGTCGCCTGGGTGTAGGGCTGCAACCATTCGGCCGGCCCGAAGCGGGACTGGAAGGTGATTGCATAATCCGACTCCGCCAGCCCGAGTTCGGCGGCCAGAAGCCGGCCGCTTTCGAGGCATTGGGCGTAATAGGGATCGCCGCGTTCGATGCTGACCTTGGGCAGTCCGTGGAAGCTCATCACCAGCTTGTCGGGCCGGCCATAGTCCATCCGGTGGGCATGGATGCTGGCGGCCAGCGCGGAAACATAGCGGGGGTTGTCATGGAAGCTTTCAATCGAGCGGATCTCGACAGCCTGGGGATGCCGCCGGGCCCATTCATTCACGGCATCCATGGCGCTGGCCGTGGTGCTGACGGAATACTGCGGATAGAGCGGCAGGATCCGGATCCGCGTGCAGCCCTGCGCTTTCAAACGGTCCAGCGCGCTGGCCACCGAGGGTCCGCCGTAGCGCATGGCCCACTCAATGACGATATCGCCCTGGCCGGACTGGCCCAGATAGCCGCGCAGCAGCTTGGTCTGGCGTTCGGTATGCACCCTGAGCGGCGAACCTTCCGGCATCCAGATCTTCGCGTACTTTTCTGCGGATTTCTTCGGGCGGGTGTTGAGGATGATCAGATTGAGCACCAGCCACCAAAGCGGCCGCGGCAGTTCGACGACGCGCGGATCCCAGAGGAACTGCTTCAGATACTTGCGTAGGGCGGGCGCCGTCGGCGCTTCGGGGGTGCCGAGGTTGATGAGGAGGACCGCCGATTGGGTCATGGCGCCGAGAGGGCGCTCGAGAGGAGCTTGGCGGTGATATCGACGATGGGAATGACGCGCTCGTAGGCCATGCGCGTCGGGCCGATGACGCAAACCGAGCCGACGATGCGGCCATCGACCTCGTAGGGGGCGGTGATGACGCTGCATTCGTCGAGCGGCGCTAGCCCCGATTCACCGCCGATGAACACCTGCACGCCTTCGGCGCGATTGCTCAGGTCGAGCAATTGCACCAGACCCGTGCGCTGCTCGAAGAGGGCGAACAGTTCGCGCAGGCGGTTCATGTTGGAGGAAATGTCTTCCACCGCCAGCAGGTTCATCTCGCCGGTAATGACGTATTGCGTCGAGGTGTCCGCGACGGCCTGGTTGCCGGCTTCCATGGCGGCCGTCATCAACTCGGTCATGTCGGCGCGCAACTGGCGCAGTTCATCGTGCACGCGGTTGCGGATTTCGCCGAAGTCCAGCCCGGCGAAATTCTGGTTGAGGAAATTGGCGGCACTGACCAGTTCCGACGGCGAATAGGCGCGCTGGGTGAACAAGATGCGGTTCTGCACGTCGCCTTCGGCCGTCACGATGATGAGCAGGATGCGTTTTTCCGACAGGCTGAGGAACTCGATCTGGCGGATTTTCGGCGTGATGCGTCGGGGCGCCACCACCACGCTGGCGAAGCGCGTCAGGTCGGAGAGCAGCTGCGAGGCGGAGCTGATCAGGCGCTGCGGCTGGTTGGGCTGCAGCTGCTCCTCCAGTTCGTGGATCTGTGCTTCGCCAAGGGGCTGCACGGTGAGCAGGCTGTCGACGAAGAAGCGGTATCCGCGCGGTGTCGGCACGCGCCCGGCCGAGGTGTGCGGGCTGGCGATGAAGCCCATTTCTTCCAGGTCGGACATGACGTTGCGCACGGTGGCCGGGGACAGCTCCAGCCCGGAGTATTTCGACAGGGCGCGCGAGCCCACCGGCTGGCCTTCCGCCACATAGCGTTCGATCAGCGTCTTGAGAAGAATTTTGGAGCGTTGGTCCAGCATTGGGCCCATTGTACAAAAATGGGGGCGCCGTTTTGTGGTTAAATTCCGCCCATGAGCCCTGCTTTCCACACTATCGCCCTGATCGGCAAGTACAAAAGCCCGGAGATCGCCGAATCGCTGATGATGCTGGCGGAGTTCCTCAAGAGCCGCGGCATCGACGTGCTGGTCGAGGAGGGCACCGCCGCCCTGGTGGGGGCCGATGGTTTTCCCGTCGCTTCCTACGCCCGCATCGGCGCTCGCGCCGACCTGGCCATCGTCCTTGGCGGCGATGGTTCCATGCTGACCGCGGCGCGCCAACTGGCCGAATCCGGCGTGCCGCTGGTGGGGGTGAATCAGGGACGCCTCGGTTTCATGACCGATCTCGCCCGGGACGACATGCTGGACGGCGTGGCCGATCTCCTGGAAGGAAAGTTCAAGAGCGAGCAGCGCATTCTGCTGGAGGCCACTGTCCGGCGCGGCGATACCATCGTCTTCCGGACGCAGGCGCTCAACGACGTCGTGGTGAACAAGGGCGACCTCGGCCGCATGATCGAGTTTGCCGTGTCCATCGATGGCGAATTCATCTACAACCAGCGCTCCGACGGCCTCATCGTCGCCACGCCGACGGGGTCCACCGCCTATGCGCTTTCTGCCAACGGCCCGATCCTCCATCCGGCGGTGCCCGGCATTGCCTTGGTGCCGCTCTGTCCGCATGCGCTGTCGAACCGGCCGATCACCGTGAGCGACGACAGCCGCATCGAAATCGTCCTGCATGCGCCCCACCGCGCCCGCGTGCACGCCGACGGGCAGGAGAAATTCGAGATCGAGGCAGGGGATCGCGTCGATGTGGCCCGTTCGAACCGTTCGATCCGCTTCCTGCATCCGCTCGGCTACAGCTACTTCGCCATGTTGCGCGAGAAGCTGCACTGGAGCGAAACGCCGCGCAGCTATTGATCCGCCGCCTGATGCTGCGCCGTCTTTACATCCGCGATTACGTCATTGTCGATCAGCTCGAGCTGGAGTTCGCGTCCGGCTTTGGCGCGCTGACCGGCGAGACAGGCGCGGGGAAGTCCATCCTGGTTGACGCTTTGTCCCTGGCGCTGGGCGAACGGGCGGATGCGACCTCGGTGCGCAGCGGGTGCGAGAAGGCCGAGATATCGGCTGAATTTGCCGTGTCCGCTGGCAGCCCGCTGGCCGCCTGGCTGCGCGCCAACGATTTCGACGACGATGCCTGTCTGCTGCGGCGCGTGATCGATGCGACCGGCCGTTCGCGCGGCTACCTCAACGGCGTGCCGGCGACACTGACCCAGTTGCGCGAAGCCGCCGATTTCCTCGCCGACATCCATGGCCAGCACGCCCATCACAGCCTGTTGCGCGGCGATGCGCAGCGCCAATTGCTCGACGGACTGGCCGGCCAGCGCCCGCTGGCCGAAGAGGTGGCGGCGCTGCACGCGGCTTGGCGCAAGGCAAAGGAGGCGCGCCTGGCTGCGGAAAAGAATGCCGAGGCGAATGCCCGGGAGCGGGAAATGCTGGCCTGGCAGGTGAAGGAAGTCGCGGCGCTGGGCTTCGATGCCGGCAGTTGGGCCGATATCACGATCGAGCACAAGCGGCTGGCCCATGCAGCCTCGTTGCAGACAGGCGTCGAGGAGACTCTGGAGGGACTTTCCGAGGGCGAACTGGCCGCCATGTGGCAGGTCGAGCGCATGGGCGCCCGGCTGCGCCAGCTGATCGACTACGACCCGTCCCTGAAAGACGCGCTGGAAACCATCGAGGGCGCGCAGATCCAGTTGCAGGAGGCCGCCCATATCCTGCGTCACTATCGCGATCGCATCGAACTCGACCCGGCTCGCCTGACGGAGGTGGAGGGCCGCATCCGGGCGGTGCATGATGCCGCGCGCAAATACCGCGTTCCGCCGGAAGAGTTACCGCAGTTGCTGGCCGGCTGGGGCGCGCGGCTGATCGAGCTGGAAACCCTGCAGGATGTCGCCGCCCTGGCCGAACGCGAGGCGCAGGCGCAGCGGGACTATCTTGCCCGCGCGGAAACCCTGAGCAAGGGTCGCCGGAAAGCGGCGGCAAACCTCGGCAAGACGGTGACCGAGGCCATGCAGCAACTGGCCATGCCGGGCGGCCGCTTCGAGGCGGCACTCGATAAATTGCCGGAAGGCGCGGCGTACGGTCTGGAGAACGTCGAATTTCGCGTCAGCGCGCACCCTGGCCAGCCCGGCGGACCGCTGTCGAAAGTGGCCTCCGGCGGCGAGCTTTCCCGCATCGGCCTGGCCATCCAGGTCATCGCATCAAAGGCGGGCAATGTGCCGACGCTGGTCTTCGATGAGGTCGATGTCGGCATTGGCGGCGGCGTCGCCGAGATCGTCGGGCGCCTGCTCAAACAACTCGGCACTGATCGCCAGGTGCTCTGCGTGACGCACCTGCCGCAGGTGGCGGCGCAGGCCGACTGGCAGTGGTCGATTGCCAAGGAAGGGTCCGGCAATGGCGTCGTCAGCCGCGTTACGCCGCTGGATCGGGAAGGCCGTGTCGAGGAAATTGCCCGCATGCTGGGTGGCGTGAAAATCACGCCGACCACCCGCCAGCACGCGACGGAGATGCTCGGCTACTGAGCTATTCCGGGAATGCCGAACATCGTCGCGATGCCGGTGGCGATGAATACCCCCGCTGCAACAATCCGGATCGTTTTCATCGGCAGTTTCTGCGCCAGCGCCTCGCCGACCAGGACGGCGGGAATGTTGGCGATCAGCATGCCCAGCGTGGTGCCGATCACCACCGCGGCGAGGGCATCGAAACGCGCCCCCAGCGCCACCGTGGCCAATTGCGTCTTGTCGCCCATCTCGGCGATGAAAAAGGCGACGGTCGCGGTGACGAAGATGCCCGCCCGGTGCAGTTTGGGGTCGTCATCGAGGGAATCCGGGTGCAGCGTCCACAGGCCGAAGCCGACGAAGAGCAGCCCGGTGGCCCATGGCAGCACCGGCGGCGGGATCAGGGTGGCGAGCCAGACCCCGACGGAGCCGGCCAGCGCATGGTTGGCGAGCGTCGCCACGAAGATGCCGGCGATGATCGGCATGGGCTTGCGCAGGCGGGCGGCCAGGACGAAGGACAACAACTGGGTCTTGTCGCCTATCTCGGCCAGCGCGACGAGCACCGCCGAAGTCAGGAAGGCTTCCATCGTTTGAAGGGGCAATCAGCGATCCTGCTTTTTGTTCGGGCAGTTCGGCTTGATGCAGTCGGCGTAGAGGTAGAGGGCGTGTTCGTTCACCTGGAAGCCGCGTTCCTTGGCGACCTTGTTCTGGCGCTTCTCGATTTCGGCATCGTAAAACTCCTCCACCTTGCCGCATTGCAGGCAGACGAGGTGATCGTGGTGTTTGCCCTCGTTCAGCTCGAACACCGCCTTGCCGGACTCGAAGTAGTGCCGTTCCAGCAGCCCTGCCTGCTCGAATTGCATCAGGACGCGATAGACCGTCGCCAGGCCGATGTCCATGTCTTCGGCGATCAGGGCGCGATAGACGTCCTCGGCTGTCATGTGGCGGCTGCCGGTATCGGTCTGTACC
>Ga0209476_10001535_pt1 | contig 15530 bp, 16 predicted proteins | sample KloWWTrecipitate_FD_187179 | JGI IMG/M metagenome (GOLD analysis project Ga0209476, IMG submission 187179) | Active sludge microbial communities from Klosterneuburg, Austria, studying microevolution and ecology of nitrifiers - Klosterneuburg... | ecosystem: Engineered > WWTP > Aerobic digester... | reverse complement strand
TGATTGATAGCCATGACACGATGGTGCCAGAAGGGTGTGACACGGATCCCCGTGACACCCCACCAGTAGTGTTCGAGCCGTGGAAGAACCCATCGCGCCGTCGCTGACGCCTGCTCAAGAGAAGACTCTGTCGCTCATGCGGCGCAGCGACGAGCCGGTGGTGTTCGACCCGGCCTTCGTGGCCGGGCTCATCGATGAGGCGACTCAGGCCGTCGCCGAGCTGTCTGGCCGCATGGGTGGCGAGACGCTGTGGGTCAGCAAGAGCTTTCTCGCCAGGGTGCATGGGTGCGAGGTACTGCACCTGCAGCCCGACGACTTCGAGTGGCGTCCAGCCTCCGCAGCCGGTTTCGTGGCGCACAAGGCCATCGAGTTGGCGCTCAACTGGCGCGGAGAGGCAGCGCCGGCGCAGGTGGTCGACGAGGCGCTGGCCCGTTTGGCGGACCAAGCAGATGCCCGCGGCTCGTTCGTCGCCGGGCTGTCCGACGCCGACTGGGCAGAGCTGCGCAGCCGAGCCGTCGACCGCACCACCAAGTTCCTGCAGGACTTCCCTCCGCTTCCATTGGCCGCCCAGCCCGTCCTCGAGGCGGCGGCAAAATGGCGTCCGCCGGGCACCATCGAGATGTCCGGCAAGGTCGACCTGCAAGTCGGCAAACCGTCCGGCCGCGAGAGCAGGCTGCTGATCGTCGACTTCAAGAGTGGAAATCGATCACACCATCACCGTGACGACCTGCGCTTCTACGCGGTCGTGCAAACCTTGCGCCAATCTGTGCCCCCTCGCAAGCTGGTCACGTATTACCTCGACTACGCGGAGAGCGAGGTCGAAGACGTCACCGAAGGCACTCTGCAGGCCGGGCTCACTCGTGCGCTCGAGGGCATCGAGAAGCACATCGAGCTCAAGATCGAGGGTCGGCAACCCGTCAAGCGGCCGGGCTTCGCGTGTCGTTGGTGCCCGCTCAACAACGAGTGCGTCGAGGGCAAGGCCTTCCTCAACCGCGACCTCGACGACGCTGACGTGGTCGACGTCGAGGTGTAGCACCCACTAGCTGATGACGTGCACTTCGTCCTCGATACCCAGCCAGTCCCAGATCTTCACCGAATCATCGGGAAGTACCCGGATACAGCCAGATGACTCGCCGTGCATGGCGGGCGTGCCCACAGAATCCAGCGGCTGGATGTACTTGCCGTTGGTGTACGTCGGGATGCTGTGGAATGCGATTCGGGCGCCCTGATACTTCCCCCTGGTGAAGGCGACGAAGTGCGTCATCGTGCTGTACTGCCCGGTCAGCGTGCTGCTCGCGTTGAGGTCTTTCGCGTAGACGGGGTACGTGCCCGGGTCAGGCTGGCTGATCGCAGTGGTGATCGGAAACTCGTAGGTGATGGCACCATCGGCGCACAGCGCGCCGCGCTGGTTGGCGCGATCGACGATGGCACCATGCGGGGTGTCGGGGCAGTCGTCGTCGGTGGCCGGCATCGGGCCCAGCGGCCCTGCCCAGATGCCCATGGCCTGCGCCGTCTTGCGGCCGACGATGCCGTCGACCTCCAGGCTCTTGGCTGTTTGGTAGGCCTTGACGGCAGCGTCAGTGGCGGCATCGAAGGTGGTGTCGACGGTGGTGGCATAACCGGCCGTGAACAACTGCGACTCCAGGCACTGCACCTCGTCACCCGTCGCTCCTGTCTTCAACACGGTGGTGATCGTGCACGCTGCGGTGATGGGCGGGGTAGCCGCCGAGGTGGTGGATTGATCGCCGTCGACGACGTCGGTCACGATGTCGGTCGCATCGGTGGCCGCGAGGGTTTCACTCACGTCAGCGTCGCCCACCGTCGTGCCGCTCACGGATTCAGCGCTCACGGGTTCCGAGGAACCAGCCGCCTGCGTGTCGCGACCGACGAGCTTGGCGAGCCCGACGAGGACGAGCATGCCGACGAGGGCCAGAGCGAGAGTGCGGTAGCTACGCGACATGCAGGGTCGATTCTATGACCGTGATGGCGGTGTCATCAGGGCAAGGGGCAGACCGAGACCCACCGATGCTCGGACCGAGGCGATGAACCGGCGGGGTTGCACTGCCGCCTTCGGCAGCGACACGACATCGGGACCGAGTTGATCGCAGGTCTCGTGGAGGTCGGTCAGGTTCCACACGAAGCCCCAGAAGCTGGCCGTAGGTGCGGTGACCTGCGGAGACTCGACCACTTCGATGATCAGTTCACCGAGGCGGTGGAAGCCCTGGCGAATAGAGCCGGCCTCACGGATGCGCTTCAACGGCTCACCGGTGGCGGCCTCGATTGCGCTGCACGTGCGCTCCAATGACGACGTCATCACGACCAGATGATCGAACCCGACGATGTCGAGCGCATGGTCGCGGCCCCCGTCGGGCGCTGCGTCCAGGTGATGCGTGGCGAGGCCGTCGATGTCGGACGCATCGGTGGGCGAGCCGACCAATCCCCACGAGATGACGCCTTCGCGCCCGTCGGCGGCGACCGGCACGAATCGGAGAGCGATACCTCCGATACGGGCGACACCATCAGTGACCTGAAGTCCAATGGTCTGCCACGGCTCTACGGTCGAGGCGATGACGAGTTCACCGACGGCCGTCATACGAGGTGCTCGATGCCGAGTTGCCACGAGAAGAACGCCAGCACGTCGGCGCCCTCAGCGACGCGCATGCTGGCCGGTTTGCCGACCCCATGCCCCGCACGGCCGGCCTGAGCGAGCAGGATCGGGCGATCGGCCTGGCTGGCGCTCGCCGCGGTGAGGGCCGCAGCCATCTTGCGGGCGTGACACGGGTCGACGCGGGTGTCGCCCTCGGCCGTCGTGAACAGCACGGCCGGGTAGTCGACGCCGTCGAGCACGTGGTGATACGGGGAGTAGGCGTACAGCCAACCGAACTCCTCGGGCACATCCGGGTCGCCGTACTCGTCGGTCCACAGGCGAGCGATGAGAAACTGCGGGAATCGGATCATGTCCAGCAACGGAACGGCGCACCACACGGCGGGCGCCAGATCGGGGCGCTGCGTGATGGCAACTCCCATCAGCAAACCGCCGTTGCTGCCGCCGTGGATCGCCATGCGTTCGCGGGCCGTGTATCCCTGCGCGACCAGCCAGTCCGCGGCAGCGTGGAAGTCGTCGAAAACACGCTGCTTGTTGGCACGGCGGCCGGCGTGGTGCCAGGCCTCGCCGTACTCGTACCCGCCACGCAGGCCGGCGATGCAGTAGACCCCGCCTGCCGCGCACCATGCCGCCAGGTTGGGCATCCACACGGGCGACTCGGCGATGGCGAAGCCGCCGTAGCCGGTGAGGATCAATGGCGTCTGATTCGACGGGGTGACATCCGCTCGATGCGCCACGAACATCGGGATCAGCGTGCCGTCCAGCGACGGATAGTGCACCTGCGTGATCGTGAGGGTCGGCAGCACCGTTGGGTCCGGGGCTGCGGACCACGGCTGCAGACCGTCGTGGCCGGTGAACCGCTGGACAGCCACCGGTGCGCCGAACGTGCCAATGGCGATGAACGCACGACCGGCGTCGGCGTCGAGCGCCGCCACGCTGACCGCCCCGAGATCGATCTCACCCGCGGGTGTGCCGTCGAACGCGTACCGCTCGACCCTGTCGATGGCGATGCGGCTGGCGACCACCAGCAATTCGTCGCCGCAGACGGTGCAGCCGCCGAGCACGACATCGGGGCGCTCGGCCACGACGGTCTCCCACACGCTCGGTGCGGTCAGCGACGCCCGAATCACACGCCCGTTCGGCGCGTCGCGTGTCGTCACACCGACCAGCGAGTCGCCCTTCACCTGCAGCGACGTCTGGGCGTCGACCCCTTCGACGAGCGCGGTCCACTCACCGGTGACGGTGTCCAGCAGATGGATGTCGATCTGCGTCCACTTCACCATCACGTGCACGAGTAAGTGGCGGCCGTCGCGGCTGATGGTGACATCCGGCCACGACTCTGGCGTGGGCTGGCGGTCGAACACCACGGTGTCCGTCTCGGGAGAGGTGCCCAGGCGGTGGAAGCGGATGTGCCGGTGGTACTCGGACCCGGCCTCGTACACGGCATACCAGAAACCTGAGTTGTCGGGAAGCCAGGCGACGCTGGCTGCTCGTGTGTCGGGAATCCGTTCGGACGCGACTTGGCCGGTCGCAACGTCCATCACGTGCAGCGTGCTGTTCTCCGTGCCACCCTCGCTGAGGCCGTACGCCACCATGCGTCCGTCGGCCGAGGGGTGATACCAGTCGATGGCCACCGCCGCATCCGTGGCCAGTTGCGCCGGGTCGAGCAGGGTGCGCGCGCCGGCCAGTGGATCGGTCGCGCTACGCACGACCAGCGAGTACTGATCGGCCCCGGCAGCGCGTTCCAGCAGGAAGAGCGAGTCACCGGCCACCTGCAGCGACAACACCGTGGGCAGCGCCGTGAGCGCGGAAAGGCGCTCGTGCCACCGGCCCCAGGTGGGCCGAACATCGAGCGCCTCGCGAGTTCGTTGATTGTGTGTTGCTACCCACGCAGTGACGTCGGGGGACGAAACCCCAGAGGACTCGTTGTCCTCCAGCCACCGATACGGATCCGCCACCGTCACCTCGTGACCGGCGTCGTGAAAGACGTCGGCCTCGGCACCGCGCCGTGAGGCGGGTGCGGGGGCTAGGAATGCGTCAGCCACGCCCCATGTTGGGACGCTTGCCGTGGTTTGCCTTGCTGCGGCGCAGACGCGCCTTGCGCTTCTTGGTCTTCTTCGACATAGGTTTCGATCCTATCGGGACGACCCCACCGCCCCAACGGCCCCGAGCGTCGTTCTGTTGCCCGAGCGTTTCCGACGCGGTTTGGGGGACGGGTCAGGGGTTTGCGACCCATGCGAGCAGCTGCTCGAGGGGCCAGGTGTTCAACACTCGGTCCAGCGGGACGCCCATTTCGGCGGCACGGTCGCAACCGTGGGCCTGCCATTCCAGCTGACCGGTGGCGTGGGCATCGGTGTTGATGGCGAAGTAGCAGCCGTACTCGATGGCCATCTGCAGCAACGGCCGCGGCGGGTCGAGGCGCTCGGGGCGACAGTTGATCTCCACCGCAGTGTGGAACTGCGCGCAGGCGGCGAACACATAGTCGGCATCGAACGTGGAGGGGTCGCGCTTACCGATCAGCCGTCCGGTGCAGTGACCGAGGATGTCGACGTTCGGATTGGCGACGGCACGCACCATGCGTTCGGTCATCGCCTTCTCACCCATGCGCAGCTTGCTGTGCACGCTGGCAACGACGACGTCGAGCTGCGAGAGCACGTCGTCGCCGTGGTCGAGCGTTCCGTCCTCCAAGATGTCGACTTCGATACCGGTGAGGATGCGGAACGGCGCCATCTGCTGGTTGAGCGCTGCCACGTCGGCCAACTGCTGTTCCAACCGCTCGGCGCTGAGCCCGTGGGCAATGGTGAGGCGGGGCGAATGGTCGGTGAGCACCATGTACTCGTGACCCAAGGAGCGGGCCGTGCGAGCCATTGCCTCGATGGTGGCACCGCCGTCGCTCCACCGGCTGTGCAGGTGCAGATCGCCGAGCAAGGCCTGACGGTACGCGGCACCGGCAGTGGTGATGGGCACCTGCGTCGTGGCTTCGAGATCCGTGAGGTAGGCAACGTCGCCACCTGCAAGTGCCTGGCGAATCACCTTCGCCGAACTGTCGCCGATGCCTTCCAGGTCGGTCAGCGTGTCGGCGTCGGCTCGCTGGGCGAGTTCCGCAGGAGGGAGCGAACGAGCCACTTCCAACGCCCGCACGAACGCCTTGGCCTTGAAGCCGGTGTCGTGGGCGCGGTCCAGGCAATGTACGACTCGTTCGAGAGCATCAACCGGGGTCACCTTCGAAAGTGTACGCGAACGATCCGCGGCGGCGCAGGGTGCCCAGCAACCCAATGCCTGCGACCAGCAGCGCAGTGGCGAAGTAGGCCACAGAGCTGTCACCGCCACCACCGGTCCTGGGCAATGAGACCACCTGCTCGATGGTGATCGGGATTGTCGTCGTCAGCGCGATGGGCAACTCGGTGGTTGTGGTCGTGGGCGCCTCCGAGGCGACCGACGTCGTTGATTCGACAATGGTCGAGGTGGTCGTCGTATCGGCAACGGTGGTCGTCGTTTCGGCAACGGTGGTCGTCGTTTCGGCAACGGTGGTCGTCGTTTCGGGCACCGTCGTGGTCGTTTCGGGCACGGTCGTGGTCGTCGTTGCCGGCGGGGCGACTTCCAGTTGCGCGGTGGCGGACAGCGCGGAGGGTGCGCCGCCCGTCACCAGCGTCTGGGCGCCCTGCGGGTCGAGGGAGGCGGCAATGCCCCTGAACACCGCCGCCGAGCCAGGGGTACTGGCGGTGGCAACCACGGTGACGGTTCCGGCAGCGAGAGGAACCGTCACCGTGGCGACGCCGTCCGCACCCGTCGTGGCCGCCAACGTGCGATCGGTGCCACTCACGAGTACGGAGATCGGTTGCTCGGCCACCGGCGTGGTGCCCGAGACGAGCGTGGCCGCAAGGACGCCGTCGGCGCCGAGCGACACTGTCAACTGCCATGGCCCCGAGTACTGAACGGCTTCGTGGTTGAGCTGCTGTGTACGGGTCTGCAGTTCCTCCGAACCGCTGTCGGCGGCGATGCCATCGAGCGACGGGACCAGCGGTGCGTTGGCGTTGCTCGACCGGTTCGAACCTGCCGCGTCCTGCGCGTAGTAGTGGAACAGCGTCCACATCGCGGCGGCCGTCATATCGTCCTTCGTGTCGCCGTAGCGCCAGGAGAGGTACGCACCTTTCGCACCCGTCGGGTCGTTGGGGAAGCTCTGGCTGACAAGCTGCGACGGCTGCTCGACGGTCGGGTGTTCGCCTCGGTTGAAGGTGCACGACCCAACCCGGAACTGGCCGTCCTGATCGGTGAACAGCCATTGCCCGGCCCAGATCGGGAACGGCGAATGTGACGCACCGGCGGTGTGATAGTCGATCGCGAGGCCGGCGCAGCGGTAGTCGCCGGCAGCGTCGGCGCCGCCGCTGAAGCTGGTGTGAGCGACGCAGTTGGACGGCATCGCCGTGCCCAACTGACCTGCACTCACGTGAGGGGTAAGAGCGGCGGCACCGGCCAGGGCGGTCGCGACGATGAGGGTGGCAGTGGCGAATGGCTTCACACCCGTACTGGGCACGGCGAGATCGCCGAAACGGCAAAATCTCTTGGCGACTCCCCTGCCGGTAGCCTCACGGGCGCTATGGAACGCTTCGGCCTGGTCGGTCTCCCCAATGCGGGCAAGAGCTCGTTGTACAACGCTCTCACGGGTGGGGGCGCGCTGGCTGCGCCATACCCCTTCGCCACGAAGGACCCCAACATCGGTGTGGCCAAGGTGCCCGATGAGCGTGTCGAGCGTCTGGGTGCGATGAGCAAGACGAAGGTGCTGGTGCACGCATCGGTCGAGGTGGTCGACATCGGTGGCCTCGTCGAGGGCGCGTCGAAGGGTGAGGGTCTGGGCAACAAGTTCCTGGCCAACATCCGCGAGGTCGACGCCATCGTGTTCGTGCTGCGCGCCTTCGTCGACGACGATGTCACCGGCCCGTCCGACCCGCTCGATCACCTGCGCGTGGTCGAGATCGAGCTGGCGCTGGCCGACCTGGAGACCGTGGAGAAGCGCCTCAATCAGGCCACCCGTCAGGCCAAGCTGGACAAGCACGCAGCCGGCGAGCTGGAAGCATTGCAAGCCGCGTACGATGCTCTGTCGCAGGGCCTGCCGCTGTACCGCGCCGGCCTGAAGGCCGACCTGCGTGAGGTGCTCAAGCCGTACTTCCTGCTGACCAACCGTTCGGTGCTCGCCGTGGTCAACGTCGGCGAGAACGACCTCGATCGCATCCCCGAACTCGAGCAGCGCGTGCGCGACGAGTTCACCTCGGCCGGCGACAACGTGGAAGTCATCGGCATGTGCGTGCAGCTGGAGGCCGAGGCCGCGACCATCGTCGACCCGGTCGAGCGCGCCGAGATGTTGGAAGGCTTCGGCCTCGGTGAGGGTGCGCTGTTCCGGATGGTGCGCTCGGCGTACCACCTGCTGGGGATGCGCACGTACCTGACGACCGGTGAGAAGGAGACCCGCGCGTGGACGTTCTACGCCGGCTCGTCCGCCCCCGAGTGCGCCGGCCGCATCCACACCGACTTCCAACGCGGCTTCATCAAGGCCGAGGTCATCCACTGGGATGAGCTGCTGGAAATCGGATCATGGAGCAAGGCCAAGGAACTGGGCAAGATCCGCATCGAAGGCAAGGACTACCACCCCCTGGACGGCGACGTCATGGAGTTCCGCTTCAACGTGTAGCAGGGGTTTCGCGATCTGCGACGATTCGGTCGAAGTGCCTATGACCTGGTCTTTTGTGTCCTTCTAAGTACGTTCAGTTTCGCCCTGTTCGTTTGGAGGAAGGACCTGAGAAGGACCAATCCGGGACCAAGCCGGTCACGAGGGGTCGTCGCGAGGGTCAGTAGCCGAAGGTCCAACCGGGCCACTCGGCCTCCTCGACGAGCTCCAGTGCGCGCTTCTTCAACCGCCCGCCGACCGGTACCAGTTCGTAGTTGAAGACGCCGAGCGGCCCCTCCAACTTCTCATCCATGATGTGCACGTTGATGATCTCGCTGGTCTCGATCTCCAGCTCCACCTCGACGGGCACCCGGTACGTCACGTACACAACCATCACGGCCTCCTTGTCTGTCGACGGCGAGCCTCGCTCGAGGGTGTCACAACGATCCGCGGCCGGGACGATCGTGAAGCCAGACTTGGGACGATCATGTAAAGAGCAATGGGACGATCATGCAAATTGGAACGGGACGATTCGTCGGTTTGAGCTAGGTTGAGAGCGTGATCACGACAATCGAGCACGTGGAACGGTGGGCCGATCCGTTCATCGACCGGCTACTCGACGAAGAGCCGGCGATCCTGCTCGAAGGCCCCCGGGGATCCGGCAAGTCCACGCTGCTCCGCTCGATCGCCCATCGACGGAACGCACTCGTGCTCGACCTCGACGACGACAGCGTGCTCCAGCTCGTTCGTGAGGACGTCCGATCCGCGCTGGCATCGCCAGGGCTCGTGGCGATCGACGAGTTCCATCGCGCCCCGGAGGTGCTCTCTTACGTCAAGCGCGTCGTCGACCGCCAAGGCGGGGCGGCCCGGTTCCTGCTCGCCGGGTCGGTGAGCTCGTTCCTGTTGCCGCCCGGGACCGAAACGCTCACCGGTCGAGCACATCGGCTCTCGCTCATGCCGCTCGCCGCGGCCGAGATCTTCGGCGCGAAGCATCGTTGGTTAGCCGAGCTGCTCAGCGACGGCGAGCCGCGCAACTTCCGCACGACCCTCGAACGAGCCGACGTCTTCGACGTGGTTGCCGCAGGGGGTTACCCGGCAGCCCTCCGGCGTACCACGCCGGCGCAACGGACCCGCTGGTTCGCGAGCTACCTCGCGACCGTGGCCGATCGCGATCTGCCCGACCTGATCGACGTCCGCCACTCGGGGGCACTGTCACGGCTCTACCGGCTCATCGCCCGACGGACCTCATCGACGGTGGTCAACACCGAACTGTCACAAGCCCTCGACGTCACCCAGCCGACAGCGTCTTCGTACCGACGGCTGCTGGAGCGCCTGTACCTGACGACCGAGCTGCCCGGCTGGACGGTCGGCGTCTCCGCCAAGACCGGACACCGAGCGAAGGTCCACGTCACCGACACCGGGCTCGCTGCCGGTGTCCTCTCGCTCTCGGCGCAACGCTTCGCCACGGCTGCGATGGGCGGTGCGTTCCTCGAATCATTCGTGGTCGCCGAGCTGACGCGGCAGGCCACCACCATCGACGAGGCGCTCACGTTCGCCCACTTCCGCGATCGCTCCGGGGTCGAGGTCGACATCATCGTCGAACGCCCCGACGGCAGCGTGGTGGCCATCGAGGTGAAGTCCGCCCGATCCGTGAACCAGCGTGACGCCAGCGGCTTGACCTTCCTCCGGGATCGCCTGGGCGATCGGTTCGCGTGCGGCGTCCTGTTCCACACGGGTCCGATCACCGGACGTCTTAGCGAGCGGGTGTGGGCGGTCCCGGTCGCAGCGCTTTGGGACGGAGTGTCTGGAGGTGACGGCTCATTTGAGGATGGCAGACCATGAACTCTCCGAGAGGGGAGGCCGCAACTCACGTTGATAGCCGCGGACGACGCAAGAGGTCACAACGCTGACCTTGCCGCTCACTTCGGCCGGCGCTGAGAGGCGCGCTGCCACTGACTCGGTCGAGAGCAGCGAGACAAGGTCTCCGTCGAGCTCTCTGCCGCGGGCTGAACGCAGGTCGGATCCAGCCAGCCATCGCTCGTGCCTGGTCGCCGATATCGAAGGCGTATGCAAGCCTGTATGAGGTTCGTATCGGCCGGAGCGGCGGTCGGACAGGTCAGGGTGGCAACAGGGCGCGGTACTGCTCCATAAGGGTTGCCGTTTGCTGAACGATCGAGGGAATCAGGTCAGGGCGTGCAGCGAGTTCGGCGCGTTGCACCTCGTCGACCACGGGCTGGATGGCACGGCTGTACTCCTGGAAGCAGGCTTGCACCTTGACCGCTGTTTCGCGAAGCGAACGAAGGTCACGTATGGCGGTCGTCCGTGCGTCGCTGCCCCCTTCGAACGCGGCCATTTGCACGTCGGCGATCTTCTGGGACAGAACTCCGAGCGGGTCCTGTGTGCCCCGCGCTGGCACACCGAGCTTTGCGGCGCAGTCATCTCTGCCATGACGAGCGTCAGCAACTCGTTGGTCGGCCGCCACCCTTGCCGACACTGCCTTGTCGAAGTCCTCGATCGCGGTGAGGACGATCGTGTTCGGATTCGGATAAGTCGCTTCGGCCGCGTCCATGCAGCTCACGATTCGCTCGACACGCTGGCGGTCCGTCGAGGTGGTCGGTTTCGTCGATGGTTCGGGCTGACTGAACTCGGCAATCAGCTGATCGATGTACGCAGTGGTGGTGCCTCCATCGTTCGGCCCTGGGTCGAACAAGTCCTCCATCTCAGCCTGCGAGACTGACCATCCGTTTGCGGTGATGCACTCCTCGGTCGCGGTGCGGCGTCTGACGAGAACCGCACGGTAGATGTCCTCGAGGTCAGCTCCGAGCGCCGCGGAAACCGCCGACATGACCGGCGCCTGATATGGCTCGGTGTCGTCGGTGCCCGTCGACACCGACGAGGTGGCCGTATCGGCTAGGCCCGAGCCCAATCCCGCCGTCCGTCCTTGGTCTGGTGAACAGCCGGCGAGGATAGACACAGATGCGACCACGGTCGACAGCAACCTGAGCCGTCCATAGCGCCCACATCGGCCTGCCGGGACGTGGCCGCTGGTTACGGCGGTGATAGTCACCACTTCCAAGGAGTGCTTGCCCATGCCTCAGTAGCCGGAGTTCGTGCCGCGGCTTGCGCATGCGATGATCCCACCGCTCCCATTCGTGTGGCAGATCTGAAACCAGGAAGCGCTGTCGGCTTCGTCGTAGGACCACAGGATGCCGGCGACGGTGTCGGTCACGTTGCTGGAGCTGTTTCCCGAGATGCCCTCGTACGTACCGTTCTGGTCGGCATCCCACCGCATGCGGATGCTCACCGAGGTCGACACATCGTCGAACCGACCGGTGTAGATCGTGTCACCGTTGCAGGTGTTGGCGTTGAGGTTGTACTCCGTGCCGCTGCCGGTCGAACTGCTCGCGGTTGAGCTGCCGACGCAGTGTGCAAGTGCCGGCGTCGGCGTCGACACCATCGAAATCGTTGTTGCTCCGGCGGCCGCCAACGTCAGCGCTGCCACTCGGATCCGCTTGTATCGCATCTTGGTCCTCCTTGTGTCGGTTCACATCAGCGCACTACAGATCATCGATCAGCGAGGCGCCTGCATTCTTGGTGTCGGCTGGAAGCGCAAGTGTTCCTGTCCACGCATTGGCTTGCGGCCTGCTGGACGAGCGTGGAACACATCCCAGGGTCGCAGACACCTTTCACGTGCAGGAGGCAGTGCAACAGGTGAGGAAGTGGATCCCCCCCCCCCGAAAAACCCGACAAGCGCAATTCGCTCTGCGACCGCTCGCTCTGTGTGCCGTGGAGGAGGTTCGCCCGATGTCCGGCGCGAGTGTGACCGACGAGTCGTTGATGGCTGTGTGGTCGTCTGACGAGAGGCTCCGGCTCGATCTGGAGCATGTGGTCGTGGTGTCCGAGCGGTCCTCTGGGCTGGTGTCCGTGTTCGGCCCGTTCGTCGGTCCGGTAGAGGCATCGGCGTTCGCAGACCGGTATGCATTCGAGATCGCCAACGTCGTCTCTGGTGGAACAGATGTCGTCGTGGCGCCACTCGATCCGGGTGAGTAGGAACCGCTTCGTGTCAGTGTCGGTCGTCACAGGGGAACACCTCGGCGCCGGGCCGACACGTTCCCTACGGAGGCTGAAGGCTCAGCCCCTGCCCCAGCGCAGAAGCGCCAGCACATCACCATGGCAAGGAAGGCAGGTCATGAGAACGCTGCCACGCAAAGCAGGTGCAGGCCTACTGGCGCTGGCACTCGGACTGCTGACGTTCGCCCACACGGCGATGGCCGACACCGCCTCAACCTCCGGGACGACCAGCTCGATCTTCACCTTCACGACAGGCACGACACAGCGCACCCAGAACCATGCCGGCGACGATCTCGGGTTCACGAAGACCGGCGGCACCAATCCAGCGATCGACATGCGGTGGGTGAAGTGCACGGACCCGTCCGTGGTCGGGACCACCATCACGAACATCACGAACGACGGCAACCAGCGCATCTGGGCCAACTTCATCCAGGGCGCGTGCTTCAAGCTGCAGTACCGCGGCTGGACACAGGCCAGTGGAACGTTCACGGGCACGGTCGCTTGGAACGCGAACTTCGCCTGAGTCTCCGCCGCCGCGAGGGAGCGGTCAGTGGGGGTAAAGGGCGCTCTCGCCGAGGTCGCGGCCTGCTCGATCGAAGCGCCCGTGGCGCGCAGCAGGCTGGTCACCCTGCGCTCACGCTACGGACGTGTCGCGATCGACCCGGCTGGGTCCGCCACATCGTCGGATCACTGCTCCTGGCGGCATTCCTGATGGCAGGATGCGATACAACGGGATCCAAAACGGAGGCGAAGGACGCGCAAGGCCCGATCGAAGCCGCCTACGTCCTGAACTCGGACATCGTCCGTGCCGCCGACCGGTTGAAGGAAGCCACGATCCAGAAGTGCATGACCGATCGAGGTCTTCGATACGACGTCCACTCAGCCAGCTCGAACAACGTGCCAAGACACTCGCCGAAGCTGACGTGCAATGCGACAAGGAGGTCGGCTTGGAACGCACCACAATCGACGTACAACTCGCAGCTGAACGAAAGCTTGCCAAAACATAGGCGCCTTTGCTCGATGAGGTCGCGCGGGAGCGCACGCACGTCCTCAAACAGGGGACCTGACATGAGTGAACACACAAGGTCCACCCCCTTCAACCCGCGCTGCCGCGCTCGTCGGCGCATCGTCATCGCCATGCTCGGAGGCGTGCTGTCGCTGCTGCCAGCGTGCTCGTCAACCGGGCAGGTGATCTCGACCGTTTCTACAGCCCCAGACCCCGGGCCTGCGAAGACGAGGGCCGCCACCTCGCCCGGCATAGGGCTCCCCGAGAACCAGAACACACCAAAGAGCGAGGTCGAACTCATGGCTTCGATGGAAGGTGCCATTCAACAACTCGACTGGCCGACCAAGCATGAACTCTCCGCCAGAGGTACGCCGTCCGTTAGCGCTGTGGACCTCGAAGCTCGCGCCAGCCGCGCCAAGACACCGCACTCGGCGAGATCGACGCCGTACAACTCGTGGAAGCGTGGAACATGTGCGCCTGGGTGCTAGAGGTGACTGAAGCCGTTGAGGCCCACGATCAACAAAGACTCCGGGCGGCAGCCAAGGTGCTCGCCACCCTCGACTCACGCTTCAGGTACACCTCCAGCGGTGGGTATCTCGCCGAAGTGGCAGCGGAGCCGAAGAGCGGCTCCAAGAGCCTGGCAGGCTCATTCGTTGCAGCAAACGATTGCGAGAGCTGGCCGGCATGAGCAGACGGCGCCAGCTGAATGACAGGTGCTGAAGAGCCGATTCAGGCCTCGTCTCCAACGAGACGGGAGTCTCGCCCCATCCCCAGGGATCCAGCGGCGCTTCGGGGCCGGCACGCGTTCGAGAGCGTCGGCGTTGTCATTGATGGAGCGGATGATCTCGTGGCGCCACTCGATCCAAGCGAGTAGGAACTGTTCGACGCTGAGGTGGATCTCTGCGGGGGAACACTTTGACGCCGAGCCGACACCTTCTGAGCGAGGCGCAGGGAGAGAGCGGGTGATGTGACCGACGAACAACATGACGACCGCGACGAGTTCCGCCAATTCGTCGGCACGCATGAGCGAATGGTGCGTGCCTCCCTTTCGCGCTCCGAGGGCAACGCGTCCGACGTCGAGGAGTTGTGTGCCGACGTGTTCGTGCTGGCCTACGAACGCTTCGGTGAGCTGTCGGGGCTCAATGTTGCGCAGCAGCGGGCGTGGTTGGCGCGTGCGGCGGGCTTCCTGATGGCGAATCACGGGAGGCGGATGGCGACTCGGAGGCGCACTGCTGACGCGCTCCGAGCGCTACAGGTTCAGGACGGGATGTTGTCGGCGGAGGACGAAGTGGTTCCACACGTTGAGGAGGCGGTCGGTTTGGCGTTGTCGAGGCTCGATGCGGCGCAACGTCAGGTGCTGGTGCTTCGAGCCCTCGGGCACGACGGACCGTCCATCGGTCGGATGCTGGGCACCACGGCAGGGACGGCTCGCAAACGATTGATGGTGGCACGCGCCGCATTCATCGTTGCCTACGAGCAGATGAAGGCGACCGTCGAGACCGGCGAACCTTGCGAAGGGAGCGTGTCGTGAGCGACGTCGACGACGTGAACGACAACGACGTGGACGCCGTCTCCCATTGGATTGGCCAGCATCCAGAAACGTGGCATGACGCAGTGGCTCCGCTCGACCCCGATGGCATCGATGCCCTCGTCGACATTGTGATCGGGCGTTCGCAAGCGCAACAGCTGCGCGGTTCGCAACGGCGGCGTCGCAAGGTCATCGCTGTGGGCGCTGTCACCGCAGTACTGGTGGTCGGTGGGACGGTCGGAGTCGCAGCGCTGCTGCGGGGTCAGCCCTCGCAACCGATCGCAGGAGTCGCGTGCCAGGACGGAGTCGGCGACAGCGCGGTCGTTGTTGTGATTGGCCCGACCGACGACCCGATCGGTGGTTGCGAGAATGCCTGGCGGGCGGGACGGTTCAACGAAGACCGCAATCATTCGCCGGAACCGCCCCCACTTGTTGCCTGCGTGGGTTCGGGCGGTGCCGTGCAAGTGCACCCAGCAGAGTTCGGCACATGCGAAGCATTGGGCCTGGCGGTCGCTGACGGCGCGCTCGACGAAGACAACCGAGCCGTCGTTGAACTCAACGACCGGATCGTCGAGGACGTGAACTCATTGACGCCGTGCCCGAGTGCCAGTGATGCGGCTGCGACCTCGGAACGCGTCCTCGGCGAAGCGGGTCTGAC
>Ga0209476_10001534_pt1 | contig 15540 bp, 17 predicted proteins | sample KloWWTrecipitate_FD_187179 | JGI IMG/M metagenome (GOLD analysis project Ga0209476, IMG submission 187179) | Active sludge microbial communities from Klosterneuburg, Austria, studying microevolution and ecology of nitrifiers - Klosterneuburg... | ecosystem: Engineered > WWTP > Aerobic digester... | reverse complement strand
GACGGCCGCACCGCCTATTCGAAATCGCGCCGTGGCAGGGCCCGCGACGAGGCACGTCGCCTGCGGGTGGATCGGGCCATGCGCGCCTTCTGCGCCGAACACCATGTGTTCTACGAAAACCCACAGACTCCGGTGTGGGCAACGGACCCGGCACTGGCCAAGAACCGCGTGGGCGACGGGCTTCACGCCAACGCCCAGTGGCACGAGCGCTCAGCGGAACTGATCGTGGAGACCATCAGGCAGGCGCTGGAGGCCGCCGGACACCCCGCACGGCAGCCCGAGACAGTGGCCGACTAGAGCGCTCGCAGCGCCGCCAGCAGCGCATCGGTGTCTTCCGGCCGGCCGGCACTGATGCGGATGTAATTCGCCAGGTCGGTCCGGTCGTAGTAGCGCACGAGGACGCCTTTGCTCCGCAGTGCCGCCGCGACATCCTTTGCCGGGCGGCCTTCGACGGCGAACAGGACGAAGTTGGCCTGCGAGGGCAGCGGCTTGAGCCAGCCGAGCCCGGAACAGAGCCGGGCCATGCGGTCGCGTTCGGCGACGATGCAGGCGAGCGTCTCGGAAATCTCGGCCCAGTGCGCGATGGCCGTGCGCGCACCCGCATCGGCGGCGACGTTGACGTTGTAGGGCTGCTTGATCGCCATCATGTGGCTGGCGAGCTCCGGGTGGCTGATGGAGTACCCCACGCGAAGGCCGGCCAAACCGGCCCATTTGCTGAACGTCCGCAGGACGACCAGGTTCGGGTGGCTGGCGATGAGCGGCACAACCGACTGGCCGCCGAACTCCACGTAGGCCTCATCGACGACGATGAGCGCGTTCAGCGCGAGCAGCGCTTCGAGCTCGGCGAGGTTCACCGGGTTTCCCGTCGGGTTGTTCGGCGATGTGAGGAAGACGATGCCCGCGCCAGCGTGGACCGCATGCCGGAGGGCGACCACGTCGAGGTCGAAGTTCGGGCGCCGGGGCACCTCGACCGGCTTGGCGCGCGAGATCTTCGCAAGGAAGCGGTACATGCCGAATGTCGGGGTGGCGATCGCCACGGATTCCGGCATCACGAGGCGGATGAGAATGTCGATCAGGTCATCGGCGCCGGTGCCCGCGACGACGCACTCGGGGTCCGTCCCCACGAAATTGGCGATGTCATCGCGCAGCGCCGCCTGCCCCGGGTCGGGGTAGATGTGGAACGGGGCCTGCTGGATGGCGCGGAGCACTTCCGGGTGCGGGCCATAGAGGTTTTCGTTGGCGTCGAGCTTGACCAGCCGTTCGACGGGCACGCCGATCTCCGCCGCGAGCACATCGAGCGGCTTTACGGGGACATACTCCTCGAGGTCGTCGAGATCCGGGCGCAGTAGACGGCGGAGGTCCACAGTCAGCGCCCCTGGAGCCGCCGCTCGACCGCGTGGGCGTGGCCGGTGAGGCCTTCCGCACGGGCGATGATGGCGGCGTAGTGGTTCAACTCTTCCATGTCATCTTCGGGGAGGTTCACGACGGCCATGCGCTTCAGGAAGTCGCCAACGCCGAGGGGGCCGCTCCAGCGGGCGGCGCCGCCGGTGGGCATGGTGTGGCTGGGGCCGGCCGTGTAATCACCGACAGCCTCGGGCGAGGCCTCGCCGAGGAACAGGCCGCCCGCGTTGCGGACCTTCATGGCATAGGCGGTCGGGTTTTCTACGCAGAGGCAGAGGTGCTCGGGGGCGTAGTAGTTGGCGAGGGCGATGGCGTGGTCGATGTCGTTGACGAGAATGCAGCCGCCGCGGTTATCAAGCGCCGCGCGCGCGATCTTCTCGCGCTCGAGGGTGCGCAACTGGCGCTCGATGCAACGCGCCACCTCATCGGCGAGGAAGTGCGACGGGGTGAGCAGGATCGGGCTGGCCAGGGCATCGTGCTCGGCCTGCGCGATGAGGTCGGCAGCGACGAATTCCGGGTTGGCCGATTCGTCCGCGATGATCACCGTTTCGGTCGGGCCGTAGACGGAATCGATGCCAACATCGCCAAAGACCTGCTTCTTGGCGATGGTGACAAAGAGACCACCTGGCCCGGCTATCTTGTCGACGCGAGGGATGGTCTCGGTGCCATAGGCGAAAGCAGCGACGCCCTGGGCGCCACCAGCCTTGAATATTCCATCGACGCCTGCGATATCGGCGGCAACGAGTTTGACCGGGGGAACGGTTCCATCGGGAAGGACCGGGCTGGCCAGGTACACTTCATCCACGCCGGCGACGCGGGCGGGGATGGCACACATGAGCACCGTGCTCGGCAACGGGGCGCGGGTCCCGGGGACGTAGATGCCGGCCCGCTGGAGCGGGCGCGTCATCTGGCCGAGGCCGTTCTGCTGGAAGTCGAGCGTGGCTCCGCGGAGCTGGGTTTCGTGGTAGCGGCGGACACGCTCCGCGGAAAAGTTGAGCGCCTCAATGAGTTCGGAATCAAGCGTCTGGTAGGCCGCCGTGATTTCATCGCGGCTGACGCGGAGGTCCCCGACAGTGGCTCCATCCAGCTTCGAGTTGTAGTAGCGGACGGCGTTGTCGCCGTCCTCGCGGACATCGCGAATGATGCGGCGGACAACTTCGTCGGGGGAGATCTCCTGGCCGAACGTGCGGAACGTCGTCTCGCGAATCTCCATGGGGAGTTCGTCGGCTTCGAGGGGGCGGCGGGAGAGCAAGAGCTGCCTGCCCTCTTCGGCGTTGCGGATTATCCGCATCCCAGGTACCTCTCTATGGCCTCGCGCGCGGCAGCGGTGGAGCGCTGCACGAATGCATCGACCTCGGCGCTCGTGATGTGGGCGATTGTCTCATCCAGCAGTTCGGGAAGCGAATCAAGGAACGAGCTGAGGGACTCGCCTTCGTCCAGTCCCGTGTAGCGCAGGTGGTTGGCGATCATGCTGCGGGCGCGGTCCCAATCGAGCTGGCGGGCCGCCATATCACACGCGACCTGGCGCCAGCGTTCGAGCGTCTCGCCATCGATGAAGCCGGTATCGATCCCTTCAACGGTGCAGCCCAGGGCGCCGCAAATCGAGCTTCTGAGTTCGGGATCGCCCCCATATTGGCGGTCGAGGTCGAACTGCAGGAGGCGGTCCATCACGTTGGCGCGGACGGTCCCGCCGAGCTCATCGTGGCGGGCGAAGTGGCGGCGGTAGACGTTGGTTATGTACTGCTCATCCATTACCAGGTGGGTGATGTAGCCGGCTGCCCATGCGCGCGTCTCCGGGTTCAGGTTTTCGGGCCGGGCAAGCCTTCCGTACAGGCGGAGGAACCCCTGTACGGAGTCCTGGTGGTTGTGCTCGTTGAGATCGAAGAAGTGCGTGCTGAAGCGATCCTGCCGGGTGATCACCCGGATATCGGGCGTGGTAGCGCCGAGGAGGTAGTGGCCGGAGCCGGCGGGGACGTCGGAGTGGCAGAGGTCGAGGGCGATCTGCCGGGCGAGCACCATGTGCAGCGTGATCGGAGGCATGGACCGATCCTACGACAGGAGGCGGCCTCGAAGGGACTATGGTCCGAAAGCGTAACCGCCGACGACCAGGCCATCGGTACCGCCCCAGGCGATCAGCGAGATTATCCCGGCGTCGCAGAGCGTGCCGTTGAGCATGTCCGGTTCCAACCGGATCTCTACAGACCGGCCGTCCGGGAGCCAGGGTGGGTTGAGCTTCACGAGGGGCGGCCGGCCGGGAATGCCGATGGTGTGTTGTATGCCTCGCACTCCAGCCACAATCCAGACCTCGGCGTGCGGCTCTTCGCCGGGCTTCGTGGACGGAGCCTCCAGGAACGTGAGGGTCAGCGTTGCGGGGCACTTTCCGAATGCGGGCTCAACCGTCACGCCGCTGACCCGCGGTGACGCGAACAGCCAGCGGCGGGGGACTTCGTGTTCCGGGTCTGGGACGTAGTCTGCTCGCCACGGAAAGAACCACCCCTCAACAAACCCGTCATCGAGGTAGGGGAGCTCTCCCCGGTGTGACGCGATAGCCCCGGGCTTTTCGAGTGCATCGCCCATCTGGAGGCCGACCAGCCGGAGTCCTTCCGGCCGCCGTTCGACGATGGCGTTGGCGCCGGGCATCGACATAGAAAAGTAGACGATGAATTGCCCGCCGCAGTCCGGGCTCCCGGCAACGGCGGGGCAATGGATCCCTATCACGTGGGGCGCCACGTAGTACCCGAGGTACTGGTCCGCATCATCGAGGATGGCCATGCGAAGCTGCGGCAACAGGATGGATTCCACGGTTCCGCCATCGGACTGAAGCCGACTGATGCGGAAACCCTCGCGCACGTCCCCTTCGCGCGCGCCATCGCACAACGGGAACGGCCCGCCAGCGCCCAGCTCGGCGCCAGGGCAGACAAACTCCGAAGGGCTCATCAGGGCCTCGATGGCGTCGACATCCCCTGCGGAAATGGACCGCTGCAGTCCGGCAGCGAAGTCGCAAATCTCGACAGCGACCGGGCACGGATCGGAGCCTTCTGCCGGCGTTCCGGTGGCAGGGGGTGATGGCGTGGCCGCGGCAGGCTCGGCGGTAGGCTCATCCAACGGCTTGTCCCGGCACGCGGCGAACACGATGCCTGCCAGGAGAACCCCGGCAATCAAACCAGACGCCCTCGGCATGGGCGTACCTCCGGCCGACGAATTATGCAATCCAACGATCCGTGCGACGTGGAAGTTCCCCGGAGCCGCCTAGATGCGGGCGCTCTCGATGGTGGTGAGCAGGATGCCCCGGCAGCCCAGGCGCGAGAGCTCGTCCATGATGCGGTGGGCGTCGCGGCGCTTCACCATGGCCTTGACGGAATACCAGCCTTCGCGCTGGAGCTGGGTAATGGTCGGCGATTCGAGGCCCGGAGTGATCTCGCAGGCCATGGGGAGGATGTCCCCGGGCGTGTCGTACTCGACCATCATGTAGTCGACGGCAACAATCTTGCCCTCGATCCGGCGTTTCAGGGTGGTGACCTGGGGGTGTTCCTCAAGGTCCGGGTTCGCGAACAGCGCGGCGTTCGAAGCGAACAGCGGTTCGCCGACGATGCGAAGCCCCGCCTGTCTCAGCGTAGTGCCCGTATCGACGACATCGACCACGGCCTGGGCGATTCCGAGCTGCACGGCAATCTCGACGGCGCCCTCGAGTTGCACGATTTCCAGATCTCTCGCGGCGAAGAAGCTCCGCACGATGCCGGGAAGCGAGGTAGCGATCCGGAGGCCGGCAAAGTCGTCGAGCGTCTGCACGGGGGAGTCAGCAGGGACAGCGGCGCGAAGCTTCGAGTGGCCGTAGTTCAGGTCGAGCAACTGGGCATGGATAACGCCCTTTTCGGCGACAAAGTCTTTCCCCGTGATGCCGCAATCGAGGATGCCGTTCGAGATGTAGATGGGGATGTCGCCAGGGCGGAGGAAGTAGAACTCAATATCGTTTTCGGGGTCGAGCGAACAGAGGGCGCTGCCAGCCCTGGTGACGCGGTATCCGCACGAGTTGAGCAGCTCGATCGTCGGATCGAAGAGAGCGCCCTTATTTGGAAGTGCGACTTTGATCATAGCTGGCGGTACACATCATCGAGGGAGAGGCCCTTTTCCGCCATCATGCAGGCAACGTAGTAGAGGACCTGGGCGAGCTCACCCGCGAGGTCGTCGTTGCTTTCAAAGCGCGCCGCCATCCAGCTTTCGGCGGCTTCTTCAACCAGTTTCTTGCCGATACCGTGCGGGCCACGCGTGAAGAGCTCAGCCGTCGATGAGCCAGCCGGCATGTCCCGTTTGCGGCTGATCGCCAGCTCGTACATCTCGTCGAAGGTCATATTCCGCACGATAGCCGATCAGCGGCGTCGAATCATGTTTCAGGCGATGGGGCGAAGGCTGACATCGGCGGCAGTGACCACCTCGGTTGTGCCATCCGCCAGACGGACGGCGAGCGACCCGTCTTCCTCGATGGCGTAGGCGGTGCCCTCGAACGGATCACTGCCTACCGGCGAAACGAGTACGCGGCGCCCCAGCGTGGAGCTCAGGTTCCGGAAGGCATCCAGGCACTCGCCGGGCGAAGTGGAGCAGATGCGTTCAAGCTCGTTGCAGAGGGCGGCGAGCAGTGCCTCCCGCGAAACGGGCCGGCCGGCCGAGCGAGCGAGCGAAGTCGCGATCTCTCGAAGCTCCGGCAGGACGGTGGGGTCGCCGTTCACGTTTATGCCGATGCCGGGAAGTGCGAGGGCGCCGCCCGGCGACATCTCCGCATCAATCAGCATGCCGGCAACCTTGCGTTCGCCGAGCCAAATATCGTTGGGCCACTTGATGCGCGCCCGCGGCTCCTCAATCTGGATCGCCCGGCAGACGGCCACCGGGACAATCAAGGGAAGCCTCCGGTGAACCTCCATCGGGCAACGGAGGACAAAGGTAACGTAGAGGTTCTGGCCGGCGGGGCTGTAGAACGCGCGGCCGCGCCGGCCCCGGCCAGCGGTCTGCTCTTCAGCGATCACGACCGTGCCATGTGGGGCGCCCTCGTCCGCCTCGCGGCGCGCGAGGTCCATAGTCGAAGGGATGACCTCGCGGTAGACGAGGTAACGGCCGACGGCGGCGGTGGCAAGGGACGCCTGGAAGTGTGCGGGGTCGAAACTGGCGGATGGGAACATGAGGAATCCGGGCAAGCAAAAGGGGCCCCGGCAGATTTTCCGGGGCCCCTGGCGTAGCTAAGACCGGAGTCTTAGGAGGGCGGATGAGTCCTCGTAGGTTATCCCTAGGAGGAGGTCACCTCCAGCGCTAAGGTCAGGCCGTAACTACGACTGTGATAATCCATGCGCATCACCTCCTTCCTTAGCGTGAACGCTAACGAGTGAGACCGCTGCCTGTCAAGAGGAAATGTTGAGCGGGTGAGCGATAGCGGAAGGCAGGTTGTCATCGCTTCCACTACACGGGGGGCGCTGGTATCATTGGGCGGTTGTGTGTATCGGCGGCGTCGTGGTTCTCCCAACGGGAGCGCCAAATTTATGACACCGCACTTTGGAGGCACCCCTGGTTACCCCTGTCAGCATGAAGCAATTGCTGGAGGCCGGCGTTCACTTCGGCCACCAGACCCGGCGCTGGAACCCGAAGATGCGCCAGTTCATCTTCACCGAGCGGAACGGAATCCACATCATCGACCTGCAGCAGACGGTCACCCGGCTGGATGGGGCGATCAACTTCGTCCGCGATGTCGTCGCGGGCGGGTCGGACGTGCTCATCATCGGCACGAAGAAGCAGGCTCGCGAAACGGTTGAGATGGAAGCCGTACGGTCGGGACTGCCGTACGTGAACAACCGCTGGCTCGGCGGCACGCTCACGAACTTCCGGACCATCCAGGCGCGAATCAAGCACCTGCACAACCTGGAGACTTCGGTAGCGCGGGGAGATTTCTCGCGTCTGACCAAGAAGGAGCAGCTCGACATCTCCAACGAGATCGAGCGGATGAACCGTTACTTCGGCGGCATCAAGAAAATGGACCGGCTGCCCGCGGCGGTGTTCATCATCGACACGGTAAAGGAATCCATCGCGGTAGCGGAGTGCAAGCGGCTGAGTATTCCCATCGTTTCGCTTGTGGATACGAACTGCGATCCCGATCCGGTGGCTTACCCGATCCCGAGCAACGACGACGCGATTCGCGCGATCAAGCTGATCCTGGGCAAGGTCGCCGATGCGGCCATCGAAGGACGGGCGGCCAGCGAATCCGGTGCGGGCGCGGGCGTGCATGGGGATGAGTTCGCGAAGGCGGCGGAAGCGGGCATGGAATCGGGCACCTTCTCTGCGACCCCTGAAGACGAAGCGGCCAGCGAAAGCGGCCCCAGCGTCACCATCATTTCGGCCACCGCCCAGGCCGCCAGCGAACCAGCGGCGCAGGAGTAGGAACACTCGTGGCAGTAACGACTGAGATGATCAAGGCACTTCGCGAGGAAACCGGCGCGGGTGTGATGGATGCCAAGCGGGCGCTCGAAGCGGCCGGGGGCGACGCGAACAAGGCGAAGACTATCCTGCGCGAACAGGGCATCGCGGCCGCGGCGAAGCGCGCCGAGCGGGAGACCTCGAATGGGGTAGTGGAAAGCTACATCCACGCCGGCGGGCGCATCGGCGTGCTGGTGGAGGTGAACTGCGAGACCGACTTCGTGGCGAACACCGACGACTTCCGCCAGCTGGCCCGGAATATCGCGATGCAGGTCGCCGCGATGAACCCCCAGGTGGTTTCGGCCGATGACCCGGCGCGGGCTGGCATCGAGGGAACTGATGAAGAGGTTTGCCTGCTGAGCCAGCCGTTCATCCGCGATTCCGGGCGGACGATTGCGAGCCTGGTCCAGGACACGATCGCGAAGACCGGCGAGAACGTCCGCGTCCGCCGCTTCGTCCGCTTCGAACTGGGCCGATAGCCCGGTATGGGACGATACCGGCGGGCACTTGTGAAGCTGAGCGGCGAGGCCCTGATGGGGGACCGCCCGTTTGGTATCGACCCGGTCACCCTGAGTGACCTCGCGCGCCAGATCTCGCTGGCAATCGATGAGGGCGTGGAGGTTGCCGTCTCCGTAGGTGGCGGCAACTTCTGGCGTGGCGCAACGGTGGCGGAAACGGGGATGGACCGCGCAACGGCGGACTACGCCGGGATGCTCGGAACGATCATGAATGCACTGGCCCTGCAGGATGCCCTGGAGAAGGCTGGTGTGGTGGTCCGGACGCAGACCGCTCTGCCCATTTCGCAGGTCGCGGAACCCTACATCCGGCGGCGCGCGATTCGCCACCTGGAGAAGAAGCGGGTGGTGATTTTCGCGGCGGGGACCGGAAACCCGTTTATGACAACGGATACGGCAGGGGCGCTGCGGGCGATCGAAACGGACTGCGAAGCGCTGCTGATGGCCAAGAACGGGGTCGATGGCGTGTACGACGCTGACCCGGCCAAGGAACCGACGGCGACGAAGTACGAACATGTGACGTACCTGGAAGCGATCCAGCGCCGGCTGCAGGTGATGGACATCACGGCGCTGAGCATGTGCATGGAGCACCACCTGCCGATCATCGTGTTCGATGTAGCCGCCCCCGATGCCGTGTTCCACGCGCTCCGGGGCGATAGGATTGGGACACTGGTATCGGCCCACCCGGAAACGGAGACCGCCGGGACCGGATAGACGCACGGAGGGAACACGCATGGCAGACCCGGATGAGATCCTCCTGACCGCGGACGAGAAGATGGACAGCTCAATCGAGGCGTTCCGTCGTGACCTGAACGGCATTCGGACTGGCCGGGCCCATCCGAGCCTGATCGAGATGCTGCCGGTCGATTATTACGGCGCGATCACCCCGCTGAAGCAGCTTGCCACCATCAATGCCCCGGAAGCGCGGCTCCTGACGATCCAGGTGTGGGACCGCGGCGCGGTCTCGGCGATTCAGAAAGCCATCCAGGCATCGGATCTCGGCCTGAATCCGGCGATCGACGGCCAGCTGCTGCGGCTGCCAATCCCGCCGCTCACTGAGCAACGCCGTAAGGAGTTCGTCAAACAGCTTCACCACAAATCCGAGGATGCCCGGGTGGCGGTCCGAAACGTCCGCCGGCATGCCCACGATGAACTCCGCAGGGCGGAGAAGGATGGGGCTGTATCGCAGGATGACCTGAAGCGCCACGAGGAGGAGCTGCAGAAGATCACTGACCGGCACGTTGCCGTCATCGATGCGGAGAGCAAGAAGAAAGAGGCGGAGCTCCTTGAGGTCTGAGGCGAAGGCGGGCCAGGTTGAGGAACAGGCCCGCGATGCCGAGTTCCTCGGCGACCTGATCTCGCCAATCTCCGGGGGCCGAGTCCCCCGCCACGTCGCGATCATCATGGACGGGAACGGCCGTTGGGCGAGCCAGCGGGGTTTGCCCCGGGTGGCGGGGCACCGTGCGGGAACGGAAAACATCCGGCGGGTGATCGAGCGCTTTGCCGACCACGGCATCCAGTACCTGACCCTCTACGCATTCAGCACGGAGAACTGGCAACGCCCCCAGCCGGAGGTGAGGGCACTCATCCGGCTTCTGCACTTCTTCATCCGGCGCGAGCTGGCGAACCTTCACAAGAACAACGTGCGCCTGCAGATGCTCGGACACCTGGAGACGCTTCCCGACTGGCTCCAGCGGCGGGTCGGGCGGGCGATTGAGCTCACCCGCGAGAACACCGGGCTGACGCTCAACATCTGCTTCAGCTACGGCGGGCGCGATGACATCGTGATGGCGGTGCAACGCATCATCCAGGAGGAGATCCCGGCCCACGAGGTCACGGAAGAGCTGCTGGCCCGTCACCTCTCTACCGGCGCGATGCCCGACCCGGACCTGGTGATCCGGACGGCCGGGGAGCTGCGGATCTCGAACTTCCTCCTCTGGCAATCGGCGTACGCGGAGCTGTACTTCACCGATGCCTTCTGGCCCGATTTCGGGCGCGAGGATATCGATATGGCACTCGCCGAATATGGCCGGCGCAAGCGAAAATTTGGCGGTCTGCTCCCCGAGGACATCGAGGCATTCAAGAAAGCCTGAGAAGCGGCAGCGCATCGCCCGTTGGTCACACCCCGCCTACACTCGGGCCGGTGGCGAGGACCAATCTCCAGTTGCGATTGTTGACGGCCGCCGTGGGCCTTCCACTCATCGGCATCGTATCCTGGCTGGGCGAATGGCCTTTCGCCGCGGTTCTCGCGCTGGTTGGCGTGCTTGCCTCGGCGGAGTTCGTGCATGGCTGGCTTATCCCGAGCCGGCCAATCCCGGAAGTCCTCGGTCTTGGACCGACCTTCGTCATCCCGGCCGTTGCCGTGGCCGGGTCCCACGTCGATCCGGCCTTTCTCTGGCTCAGTGCCGGTTTCGGGGTGCTTTTCGCGATACTGGGCTACCTCCCCACCGGGGCTTTCGGCCCGCGAAAGCCGTTCCGGGTTTACTGCTGGCTGGCTCTCTACCTGGGCTTGCTGCTGCCGGCGCTTGTCCTGGTGCGCGATGCGGAAAACGGCCGCGAATGGTTCTTTCTCGGCCTGCTCGCGACGTTTGCGGTGGACACGGGCGCCTATGCGGTGGGCCGGGCGGTTGGCCGCCACAGGATGGCGCCCCGGATTAGCCCGAAGAAGACATGGGAAGGGGCTGCCGGTGGTTATGTCGCTGGTGTTGCCGCGTTGTTCGCCCTGAATGCACTGTTCGATACCGGCGTGGGCGCCGGCACGATCTGGCCCCTGGCAGTGGCGGTACCGCCAGCCGCGATGATCGGCGACCTGTTTGAAAGCTGGATGAAGCGGCGGATGGGGGTGAAGGACGCATCCGGGCTGTTGCCCGGGCACGGAGGCTTTCTCGACCGGCTCGACTCGGTGGTGGCGGTCTTCCCGCTGTTGTACCTGTTCCTCCAGCTGCGCGTGCTTTAATAGCGGTGATGCATTCCAGCGATCGCCGCACGGAAACGGCCAATCCACGCCCCGCCATGGCCGGGCGCCGTGGTTGATGGCGAACGGGCACAGCCAGAGGCGATGCTCTTCGCCTCTGATCGGCCTCCTCTGCTGTTGCAGAAGAAGGTCGTGTTCTCGATCGCCGCGCTCTTCGGGCTGGTCGTCATCCTCTACTTTCTGACGACGGAGTACTTCGGCATCTCGTACCGCATCGATGCGGAGCCGTTGCAGGACTGGGTAGAGGACCGGGGGCTGCTCGCGCCGATCGTGTTCATCCTGATCCTTGCGATTTCCGTGCTGTTTGCGCCCGTCCCCAATGCGCCGATCTACGTGGTGGCGGGGATCCTCTGGGGGCCGGTACTTGGCACCGTCTATTGCATGGTCGGCCTGACGGTCGGGTCGGCCGTCGCCTTCTGGGTAGCGCGGCTGGCCGGACGCAAGCACCTTCCGCGGCTCATCGGCCACCGGCTGGCCGAGCGGCTCGACCACCTGGTGGAGACCATGGGCGGGCAGGTCGTGTTCTGGTCGCGGATGATCCCCGCGGTGAACTTCGACTGGATCAGCTTTGTGGCGGGGATGACGGCGGTCTCATTCCGGGTCTTCATCGTCTACAGCTTCCTGGGGATGCTGTTCCCAACGGCGGTGGCGGTGGTTGCCGGCGATGGCCTCGGGCGCGACCCGCGGATCACGCTTGCCGCGGGCGGCGCATGGGTGGGAGTGATCCTTCTGAGTGCCGGCTACTTCTGGATGCGCAGGAAGCACTACCTCGCGCAACTGCCCGCGACGGGAAACAGGGAACCCGGCAAGGAAAGGTAAGGGTTCCTGTAACGCGGCATAGGGTCGCAACCTATCTCCCGGCCCGATAAGCCATAGGACAATCCCGCCAGCAAACCCGGCGGTCTCCCCATATGGCACTCTCGCGCTTCCCATCACACCTCACCCTCGTCGCCCCGGCACTGGCTCTGCGCCCGCTCGCCCCCGACCCGACGCGAATCCACCCGGAGCGGCTCCCCGCCGCAGAACTCGACCCGGAGACCGGCATCGTGACGCGCCACGCCCTGTTGGAACGGCTGGAAGTGATGGGGGAGCTGGCGCTGACCGCGCCACTCTCCTTCCTCGTGATACACATCGACGGACCGTGGCGAACAGATGGCACGGATGGCCCGCCCGTGGCTGCGGTGGCGGGGCGCGTTCGGGAGCTGACGCGGCCGATCGATTGCCTGGGGAGGCTTCGGGCCGACTGCCTCGGTGTGATTCTCCAGGGCACCGGGGTGACGGCGGCGGGTGCGGTTGCGGCGCGGCTCTCCCACCATCTCAATCGCATCCCCGAGGTTTCGCCACACTTCACGGTCTCTGTCTCGGCAGCGACGGGAACGGGGCGGAACGCGCGAACGCTTCCCTCCGCCGCGATGGACGCCTTCGAGGCCTGGTGCTGCTAGCAGGTACAGCCTGGATCGAGGTCCTTCACCACGGCCACTTCCTTGCAGTTGGTGAAGAACGGGCAGCGCACGCACTCATTCCAGACCTTCTGGGGGAACTCCATCACGTTCCCGAGGCGGAAGCCAACTCTCTCGAAGAATCCGGGCCGGTAGGTCAGGGCGAACACCCGATCGAGGCCGAACGCGCGGGCGTCTTCGACGCAGGCCGCGACGATGGCCGCGCCGACACCCTTCCCCTGAACGCTTTCTGAAACCGCGAGCGAGCGGACCTCGGCAAGGTCACTGCCCATGATGTGGAGCGAGCCGCAGCCCACCACCTGACCGTCCATGCGCGCGACCTTGAAATCGCGGATGGCCTCGTAGATCTCGCCGATGGGCCTGTGCAGCATGTCGCCGCGATCGGCCCAGAAGGTGACGAGCCGATGGATGTCGTTCGCATCCGAGAGGCGGGCAGGTTCGATACAGAGCACGAGCGGTTCTCCTTGAAGCTTCCGGGGTTGGCGATCTGGTGGGAGCTTCAGGCGCGGCGGGCAGGGGCGACGTGCGTAGCGTCGCCCGGGAGAACCTCGCGATGAACGGTCATCGGCATAGAAGCACCAGTGTACGGGAAAGCGTGTGTTATGCCAGCAACTTACCGGCAGGCGGGCGGAGTTGTAGGCTCTGCACCTGCCCGCGCAAGAGAGGCGGGCGGGGAGGGTTGGCATGCGCGTTTCCGTGATGGGCCAGGCAGCGTTTGGCGAGGCCGTCCTCAAGCGTCTTATCGAGGACAACGTGGAAGTTGCGGGGGTGAGCGCCCCAGGGCCCTCGGGCGGCCGCAAGGACCCGCTCCAGGCCGCGGCAGAGGCGGCAGGGCTGCCCGTAATCGAAACGCCCGCGCTGAAGACGCCCGGGGGCCAGGCAGCGTGGCGGGCGCTGGGGGCGGACCTCGCGGTCATGGCGTTCGTCACGGACATCATCCCGGACGACGTGCTGCATATCCCGCCGCGAGGGACGATCCAGTACCACCCGAGCCTGCTGCCGGTCCACCGGGGCTCCTCGGCCATCAACTGGGCGATCATCAACGGCGACCGCGAGACCGGGCTGAGCATCTTCTGGCCCGACCAGGGGATCGATACCGGCCCCATCCTGTTGCAGAAGAGCTGCCCCATCGGGCCCGACGACACCGTGGGGAGCATTTACTTCAACCAGCTCTTCCCGATGGGGGTCGATGCGCTTGCGGAATCGGTCCAGCTGGTGGCCGACGACCGTGCGCCACGTATCGGCCAGGACCACACGCTCGCGACGTATGAGCCGCCCTGCGGCGAAGGTCACGCGCGGATCCGCTGGTACAAGCCGGCCGATGTGATCCACCGGCTCATCCGGGGATGCAACCCCGCCCCGGGGGCCGTGGCGACGTACAACGGGGTGGAGTTCAAGATCTTCGATTGCCGGCTGACGGGCGCGCAGGAGGCGGGGATGCCTGGGCGCATCCTTCGCATCAAGGACGAAGGGTTCGACGTGCGCCTGAACGGCGGGGTGCTGCGGGTGCTGCGCGTCCAGCCCGCGGGCGGCAAGAAGATGCCGGCCGGCGAGTGGGCAAGAGAGGTAGGGCTGGCGGTAGGGGCACGGCTGGGGTAGGGCGCACGGCTACGCCACCCGGCGGATAGCCGCAGGGACGAAGGATCGCGGCTTCCGCCGCCCATTAACTCGGCCGCGTCATCTCGATCGGCACCACCCACTGGCCGAACTCGGCCTCCGTCAGGTACCCCAGCTTCAGCGCCGCCTCTTTCAGGCTGGTGCCCTCCTTGTGGGCCGTCTTCGCGATGCTGGCGGCCTTGTCGTAGCCGATGTGGCGGTTCAGGGCCGTGACTTGCATGAGGTTCTTCGCCAGGTTTTCCTCGATCTTCGGGAGGTTGGGCTGGATCCCGGCGGCGCAGTTGTCGTTGAACGCCTCGCAGGCATCGCCCAGGAGCTGGATGCTCATGAGCGTGTTGTGGACCATCACGGGCTTGAAGACGTTGAGCTGGAAGTTGCCCTGGCTGCCACCGAAAGCTACGGCGGCATCGTTGCCGAACACCTGGACGCAGACCATGGTCATCGCCTCGGACTGGGTGGGGTTCACCTTGCCGGGCATGATCGAGCTGCCGGGCTCGTTTTCGGGGATGGTGAGCTCGCCGATGCCGTTGCGGGGGCCCGAGGCGAGCCAGCGGACGTCGTTCGCGACCTTCATCAGCGCGCCGGCGAGCGTGCGCAGCGATGCGCTCACGGCGACCAGCGCATCGTGGCCGGCAAGCGCGGCGAACTTGTTCGGGGCCGAGACGAACGGGTAGCCGGTCTCTTTCGCGAAGTACGAGGCGGCGAGGTCGCCGAACTTCGGGTGCGCGTTCAGGCCGGTGCCGACGGCGGTGCCGCCGATGGCCAGCTCGTACAGGCCCTTTTCGGCGTGACGGATGCCATCGAGGGCGAAATCGAGCTGGGCGACCCAGCTGCCGACTTCCTGCCCGAGCGTGATCGGCGTGGCGTCCTGGAGATGCGTGCGGCCGACCTTGACGATGCCGGCGAATTCCGCCGACTTCGCGGCGAGGGTATCGCGCAGTTCCTGGACCTTCGGGTACAGCTGGCGGTGGAGCTCTTCAACGACAGCGATGTGCATCGCGGTGGGGAACGTATCGTTCGAACTCTGGCCGCGGTTGACGTCGTCGTTGGGGTGGATCGGCTTCTTCGAGCCCATTTCGCCGCTGGCCATCTCGATGGCGCGATTCGAGATGACCTCGTT
>Ga0209476_10001532_pt1 | contig 15542 bp, 10 predicted proteins | sample KloWWTrecipitate_FD_187179 | JGI IMG/M metagenome (GOLD analysis project Ga0209476, IMG submission 187179) | Active sludge microbial communities from Klosterneuburg, Austria, studying microevolution and ecology of nitrifiers - Klosterneuburg... | ecosystem: Engineered > WWTP > Aerobic digester... | reverse complement strand
CCGGCCCGGCATCATGAAATCGACCTGCATGGTGCCCAGCTGCCAGGTGCGGCCGATCGCGTCCTTCAGGTGGTACTCGATCTTCGGGCCGTAGAACGCGCCCTCGCCCGGCAGTTCCTGCCATTCCACCCCGGACGCGCGCAGTGCATTGCGCAGCGCGTCCTCGGCCTTGTCCCAGGTGGCATCGTCGCCCAGGCGCGACTCCGGGCGCAGCGCGATCTTGATCTGGATGTCGGAAAAGCCGAAGTCCGAGTAGACCTTCAGGGCCTGCTCGTGGAACGCGCGCACCTCCGGCTCGATCTGCGCCTCGGTGCAGAACACGTGGCCGTCGTCCTGGGTGAAGCCGCGCACGCGCAGGATCCCGTGCAGCGCGCCGGAGGGCTCGTTGCGATGGCAGGCGCCGAACTCGCCGTAGCGGATCGGCAGGTCGCGGTAGCTGTGCAGGCCCTGGTTGAACACCTGCACGTGGCCCGGGCAGTTCATCGGCTTCAGCGCATAGGTGCGCTTCTCCGACTCGGTGAAGAACATGTTGTCCTTGTAGTTGTCCCAGTGGCCGGACTTCTGCCAGAGGGTCACGTCCAGGATCTGCGGGCAGCGCACCTCGCCGTAGCCGGTGTCGCGGTAGACCTTGCGCATGTACTGCTCGACGGTCTGCCAGATGCTCCAGCCCTTCGGATGCCAGAACACCAGGCCCGGGCCTTCCTCCTGCAGGTGGAACAGGTCCAGCGCCTTGCCGATCTTGCGGTGGTCGCGCTTTTCGGCCTCCTCGATCTGGGTCAGGTAGGCCTTGAGGTCCTTGTCGTTCAGCCAGGCGGTGCCGTAGATGCGGCTGAGCATCTGGTTGTTGTGGTCGCCGCGCCAGTACGCGCCCGCGACCTTCATCAGCTTGAACGCGCGCAGCTTGTCGGTGCCCGGCACGTGCGGGCCGCGGCAGAGGTCGGTGAACTCGCCCTGCGAGTACAGCGACAGGTCTTCGCTGGCCGGGATCGACTCGATGATCTCGGCCTTGTAGGCCTCGCCGATGCCGCGGAAGAAGGCGACGGCCTCGTCGCGCGACTTCACGCTGCGGCTGACCGGATGCGCTTCCTTGACGATCTTCTGCATCTCCGCCTCGATCGCCGGCAGGTCTTCCGGGGTGAACGGGCGCTCGTAGGCGAAGTCGTAGTAGAAGCCGTTGTCGATCACCGGGCCGATGGTGACCTGCGCGCCGGGGAACAGGCGCTGCACGGCCTGCGCCAGCAGGTGCGCGGTGGAGTGGCGCAGGATCTCGAGCGCCTCCGGCGACTTCTCGGTGATGATGGCCAGGCTGGCATCGCGGTCGATGACGTGGCTGGCGTCGACCAGCCGGCCGTCCACCTTGCCGGCCAGGGTGGCCTTGGCGAGGCCGGCGCCGATGGAGGCGGCGACGTCATGCACGGACGGCGGCGCTTCGAATTGACGGACGGCGCCATCGGGGAGCGTGATCGAGATCATGGGAGAACCCTTCGGTGATGCCGGCCCCGTGGCCGGCGTCGGAAATGCGGAAAACGAAAAAGGCGCCGAAGCGCCTTTCGATTATTCACGGATGAATCGAATGCGTCGGCAGGTTCAGCGCTGGATGCGGGTAGTGCTCATGTCGCACGCTCGACCGGCGTTGCCGCAGGCCACCTTGTTTCCGATTCGTTGCCACGCCCGGAAGGCGTGGTGGGCGGTACAGGGTTCGAACCTGTGACCCCTACCATGTCAAGGTAGTGCTCTACCGCTGAGCTAACCGCCCGAAGGACGCGCATTCTAGCCCGGCGGCGGGCGCCGGACAACCGGGGCTCGCCAGGCCCGTACGGCAGGCGGTTGGGCATTGCTCGCACCTGTGGATCGGGGCTTGCCCCGCCCTACAGGCTGGCCTCGCGCAGGCGCCGGATCTGGTCGCGCACGCGGGCGGCGTCCTCGAACTCCAGGTCGCGGGCGTGCTGGTGCATCTGCTGCTCCAGTGCCTTGAGCTTCGCCGCCTGCTGCGCGGGCGACAGCCGCTGGTATTCCAGCTCGGGTTCGGCCACCCGGCGCAGCTTGCCGCGCCCCTTCAGCTCGCCGGGTTCCGGGCGCGCGCCTTCCATCACGTCGGCCACCGCGCGCACGATCGATTGCGGGGTGATCCCGTGCTCGGCGTTGTACTCGACCTGCTTCGCGCGGCGGCGGTCGGTCTCGTCGATCGCCTTCTGCATCGAATTGGTGACCCGGTCGGCGTACAGGATCGCCTTGCCGCGCAGGTTGCGGGCGGCGCGGCCGATGGTCTGGATCAGTGAACCGGCGCTGCGCAGGAAGCCCTCCTTGTCCGCATCCAGGATCGCCACCAGCGACACCTCGGGCATGTCCAGGCCTTCGCGCAGCAGGTTGATGCCGACCAGCACGTCGAACATGCCCAGCCGCAGGTCGCGGATGATCTCGACCCGCTCCACCGTCTCGATGTCCGAATGCAGGTAGCGCACGCGCACGCCGTGCTCGGACAGGTACTCGGTCAGGTTCTCCGACATCCGCTTGGTCAGGGTGGTGATCAGCACGCGGTCGCCCATCGCGACGCGTTCGTGGATTTCCGACAGCACGTCGTCCACCTGGGTCGCCACCGGGCGGATCTCCACCTGCGGGTCGACCAGCCCGGTCGGGCGCACCACCAGTTCCACGATCTCGTCGGCGGCCTCGCGCAGCTCGTACGGCCCCGGCGTCGCCGACACGAAGATGCTGCGCGGCGCGCGCTGCTCCCACTCCTCGAAACGCAGCGGGCGGTTGTCCAGCGCCGACGGCAGCCGGAACCCGAATTCCACCAGGGTTTCCTTGCGCGAGCGGTCGCCCTTGTACATCGCGCCGATCTGCGGAATGGTCACGTGCGATTCGTCGACCACCAGCAGCGCGTCCGCCGGCAGGTAGTCGAACAGGGTCGGCGGCGCCTCGCCCGGCGCGCGCCCGGTCAGGTGCCGCGAATAGTTCTCGATGCCGTTGCAGTAGCCGACCTCGGCCATCATCTCCAGGTCGAACTGGGTGCGCTGCGACAGCCGCTGCACCTCCACCAGCTTGTTCGCCGAATACAGATGCTCCTGGCGCTCGCGCAGCTCTGCCTTGATCGTCTCCACCGCGGACAGCGTGCGTTCGCGCGGGGTGGCGTAGTGGGTCTTCGGGTAGACCGTGTAGCGCGGCAGCTTGCGCAACACCTCGCCGGTCAACGGATCGAACATCGAAAGCTGCTCGACCTCGCCATCGAACAGCTCGATCCGCAGCGCCTCCAGGTCGGATTCGGCCGGGAACACGTCGATGGTCTCGCCGCGCACGCGGAAGGTGCCGCGGTCCAGAACCATCTCGTTGCGGGTGTACTGCAGGGTGGTCAGGTGGCGCAGCAGTTCGCGCTGGTCGATGCGTTCCCCGCGCGACAGGATCAGCCGCATCGCCAGGTAGTCCTCGGGCGCGCCAAGGCCGTAGATCGCGGACACCGTGGCCACCACGATGGTGTCGCGCCGCGACAGCAGCGCCTTGGTCGCGGCCAGGCGCATCTGCTCGATGTGGTCGTTGATCGAGCTGTCCTTCTCGATGAAGGTGTCGCTTGACGGGATGTAGGCCTCGGGCTGGTAGTAGTCGTAATAGCTGACGAAGTACTCCACCGAGTTGTGCGGGAAGAATGCGCGGAACTCCCCGTACAGCTGCGCGGCCAGCGTCTTGTTCGGCGCCATCACCAGGGTCGGCTTCTGCACCGCCTGGATCATGTTGGCGATGGTGTAGGTCTTGCCCGAGCCGGTGACGCCCAGCAGGACCTGCTTGGCGATGCCGTTCTCGAAGCCGGCCACCAGCTTCCCGATGGCCTGCGGCTGGTCGCCCGCCGGCTCGTACGGCGCGACCAGCCGGAATCGACCGGAAGCGGTTGACAGGTCGAGGTCGGACGGTTCGCTCTGGCTCATCGGCGGGGCTGCAACGGACAACCCCTGAGTTTACGCGCAGCCGCCGGTCCGGGCCGAACCCTGCGGGCGCGGGGGCATGGGATGCCGCCGCCGCAGCGGCATTCCCCTACCCCGCCCTCAGGATCCTCCCGATGGGCCGCAGCCGCGCATGGGCGAACACTGGCCCCAGTTCATCGGGAGCCTTGCCATGCTTCGTCGCAACGCCGGATTCACCCTGATCGAGTTTGCCACCTGCGTTGCCGTGATGGCGATCTGCGCGGGCATCGCCTTGCCTTCGATGGGAAGCTTCGTGGAACGCCAACGCGCCTCTGCAGCCGCGGCTTCGCTGATGGCGCACATGGCACTGGCGCGCACGAGCGCCATCAGCCGCAATCGACGTGCGGTGCTGTGCCCCTCCGCCGACGGCAACTTCTGCGAAGCGGACAATGACTGGAGTCGTGGATGGATGCTGTTCCTGGACGATGACGGCAACCGCAAGCCGGACAAGAACGACGAAATCATTCGCGTGGAGCTGGAACCGACCAGCCGTCACCTGCAAGTGACCAGCACCAATGGCAGGCAGCAGCTGCGTTACCTCCCGGACGGGCGAAGCGCGGGGACAAACCTCACCATTTCCATCTGCAACTCGCGCCAGGAACTGCTCGGCCAGGTCATCGTGAACAACATGGGCAGGCCGCGCAGCGAGCGTCCCAGCGCACGAATGCCCTGCCCCGGGTGACGGGAACGCGCGCCGCGGCTTGCCGACCCCGATGAGGCCGTCTACAATGCGCTCCCCGCCCGAATAGCTCAGCCGGTTAGAGCACTTGACTGTTAATCAGGGGGTCGTTGGTTCGAGTCCAACTTCGGGCGCCAAATGTTTCAATGACTTAGGGTCGCTTCGGCGGCCCTTCATCGTTTCCGGCATAGCCACTTCGCAGCCAATGTTCGATGCGTTCCGTCGAACTTGCCCTGCCTGGCGTCGGAACCGGCACGGGAACGGCGACGAGAAACTTGCAGTTTCTGCGCCAGCGCGTTGGCGAGGGCATTTTCGACAACACCCTGGGCTCCACGCTTCATGAAAAACCCGCCTTCCGGCGGGTTTTTCGGCCTCATGTTCGCACCGATGCGCACACGATTGAATTACCAGCAGCCCGCGGTCGCCGGGCTCTTGGTGCCGGCTTGGTTGATGCTCAATGAGCCGCAGCCGTCTCCCGCCTGTTTGCCGGTGGGCGCCGCCGAGATCGTGTAGGTCTTGGCGGCGACACCGCCCGCGGTGACGTTGTAGAACGTCAGCACCTCCGGATCGCAGATGGCGGTGTTGGCAACCGCCCCCACGTAGGTCAGATTGCTCGTGTAAAAGCGCTCAAATTGCTGCGCCACCGCAGTCGCACAGGCCGCACCGGCTGCACGACGGGTCTTGCGCTGGTGGTCGTTGTAGCTGGGAAGCGCGATGGAGGCGAGGATCCCTATGATCGCAACCACCACCATCAGCTCGATGAGCGAGAACCCCCCCACGCGCGCAGTGGCTCGCGGCATCCCAGGCATCTGCACACTTTCCATCAGTCGGCCCTCAGTTCACGCCAGGACACGCGGCCCCAACTCTTCCGGGTGATGCCGCCGGCACCGGGCTTTTCCGCGCTCACGGAACCACCTGTTCCTCCGACGACCAGCTTGCCATCCAGGAAGATCGGCAGGGTCGGCATGCCGACACCGAAGTTGACGGAACCCACCGGTACGCCACCAACCATTGTGTCATCCGTCTTTCCATCGCCGTCGAGGTCGAAGAAGGATGAGCCTGCGCTGGTGCCCGTAAACGCATCCAGCGCATTGATGTAGCCGGTACCGGATGCTTCGCAGGCGTCGCCTTCCGGGATCATGCTGGCGGTCACCAGGATGTTCGCGACCACTTGTGCGTCCTGCACGATGCGTTCGCCATTCCCGGGCAAGTTGACGAACCAGCCCTTCTTGTTGTCAGGCAGGCTCGACTTTGCTTCGAAGGTGCGCACCGGGTAGCCATCCTGGGTTGCGCCCGTGTTTCCAATGGTCCGCTTCACGAGGTCGCTGTAAGCCACCACGCTCGCGGTGCCATCGTCGATGAATCCGTACATGCTCTGCGCCAAGGGGGTCTTGTCGTCCGCTTCTGTCGTCGTGATGAAGCTGCCGGTCCCGAGGAATACCCAGCGCTTGAAGGTGGCGGGATCGGTCGCCACGGTCACACCGCCAGTGATTGGCTGCACCGCACCCGCGCCGTCGTTGGACTTTGCCGTGAACAGCTTGGTTGCGCTCCATCCACTCGGGCTGGAACTGGTGAGGTCGAACCTCCAGACGTTGCCAAGACGGTCCCCAGCGTAGGCGTACGCGACCGCCTTTCCATCCGGACCCAGCACTGCGGTCGGGGCAGCAAGGCCATTCGGCGCTCCGGCTGATCCGGCACCGGTGTCGATTTCGCGGATCACGGCACCAGTCTCGGCGTTGACCACGATCAGCACCGCTTTGTCGTTGGGGCTGTTCACGCCATTACCGAGGATCGCTGCAACCGCTCCAGACTTGACCTTGGCCAGAATCGGGCGGCCGGTGACAAGCCCCATGTTGTTGCCAGACGTCTGCGCCAACTCCCACTTCACGCCGCTACCATCGAAGGTTCCCGGCGACGAGACATCCAGGCCATACAAACCCCTGCCGCCCTTTCCAAGGGCACCCACCAGCAGGTTCTTGCCCGGTGTCAACTTGCGGTTAGTCACCACAACCGGGCCATCGACGAAGAACTTGTGGGTGTAGTCGCCGCGGCTGAGGTCGCGCAGGTGGGCCATGTTGATGATCGACGGCACATACGCGAACAATTCCTGGCCAGTGCCCGCGTCGAGGGCATGCAACATGCCGTCGTTGGCGCCGACGTACAGGGTCGATGTATCGTCGACGTAGGCCGGCGACGACCCCACGATATCGCCCATCACGCTGGTTCGGTTCCTGAGCAGACCGCCATTCCGTTCTTCATTGGATGCGTCGCCCTTCAGGTAACTGGCGTTGACGCTGCCCGTCACGGGGTAGTCCACGGGACCACCCGTGCGCGTCAGGCTGCTGATCTGGGACGAGGTCGGGAACAGCTGCCCCCCGAAACCATCGAAGGTGTACACCTTGCGCGTCGCGATGCCCGGAACCGAGGCGTTCCACGCCAGCGTGGTCGGATTGTTGTAGGCATCCAAGGTCCAGGCCTTGACGGTGCCCGTCCACAAGCCGGAGACATAGCTGGCGCTGAACACCTTGCCACCGGTACGAACCGAGGCGGCGTTCGTGGCGACATTGGAGAAGGAACTGGTGCGCTGGGAGATCGCGGCAAGTGCCTGCGTCAGGCCCGCAGTGAACTCGGAAGGGCTGGACGCCGTCACGAAGGTACCGTGCCCGTTTACGGCAGCATGCAACAGGTCATCGATACGATCCCCATCCTCGGCATCGTTCGGGTCCTCCCAGGTCGCATTCGCAGGCACGTCGCTGATGGTGCTCCACCCCTTGTTACCGCTCAGGCCGATCGAGATGCCGAAGGTGACCATGTGCTGCCAGAACGCCGGATCGCTGGACGTCGTCGGCACGTTGTTGACCATGTTGGATTCGGTGCGCAGGTCGCGCTTCCAGTAATACATCGCGACGTCGGCCAGCGTATTGGAGAACCCGTCGCGGTGTGGCGCCGCCGCTGTGTAGCCAAACGAGTTGCCTGCCGTATCGGTATGGTTCGGGCCGCTGGTGTTGTCCGCATTGCCGACGCTCACCGTTCCGTCGTTCCAGTAGCCGTCCGTGGTCAGGATCGTGAAATTCTGACGGCAACTGTACTGGCTGGCCGTGGCCTGCGGGCCATACGGGCCGGTCGATGCCGTGTTCTGGAAGTACTGTCCGGCCGAATTCAAGGCAGGCTTCAGCGGCGTACGACCGCTGCCGACTGCGGCGTGCAAGCGGTTGTACCAGGTACTGCGCGAGGTGGTGGCCTCGTTGACCGGGGTGCCGGGGTCATCGATATTGTCGACGAAACGGCCATCATTGCCGTCTCCCACCGGGATGTCGAAGTTACTGCGATCCCAGATCGACCGGTAGCCCACGCGCACGCGGTTGCCGAGCGGCTTGAATGCATCGCTTGCGCCGGCCTTGGCGGCCTTGATGCGGGTGCGGTGGTAGGAATACCAGGTGGCGTAGTTGGTCTTCTCATCTGCCACGCTGCGCCCGGTCGGTGTCGCCGGCGTACAGTTGATCCAGTCATTGCTACCCGTCCCACCGGTCGGGCAGCGATTGTTGGAGCGGGAGCGCGCCGACAATGAATAGGTCGACGAACCCGTAGTACCCCGGGACATGCGGACCGTGTAGACGCCCGCAACCGTCGGGGCGATGTTGCAGGTGTCCACCTCACCATCATCCACGCTACCGGAACACACGGAGTTGTTGCCTGGATCCCGCACCGACCAGTCCGCCTGGCGGCTGTTGGTCGAGGTGATCGTCACTTGGAGTTCGCGGCCGGCAACGATCGAAGCGAGCGTATGCGTTGCGCTCGAGTTGTTCACCGATCCGGTTGCCGGCGTGATGGCCACCGGCGTCCACGACGTCGCGACCACGGCGCCATACTCCGAGCGCACGACTTGCGTGCAGCCGGCTGGAATCTGGAAACGATAGTAATTCCGGCCATCGCCGAAGTAGCCGGGAACCGCGCTAGTCGGATTCTTCGGCGAATGGAAGGTCTGCGTGCTGCTGCACAGATTCACGGAGCCGCTCGCCAAATTCAGATCGCTGTAGGCGCTCGTATAGCTGGTGCCACCAGTCCGGCGGTTGCCGTCGGCCAAGGTCCAGGTCTGGTAAGCCACGCTGGGGTTGTACGACAGCGTATTCCGCGGGTACGCCGTCATCGAGACGTCGACATAACTCGTCGTCGGCACGCTGTCGGGCATGTTCAGGTCGTCCATCGACCCCGAATCGTCCAGGATGAACAGGATATTCGGGGCGACCCGATTCGCTGTGGTCAGCGGTTCATCGGGAATCGTGATGCCGGCATGGACCGGCATGCCCAGCAGGGTGGCCATGAATGCGGCGGGCAGGGCCCAGGCGGACTTGGCGTTGAGTGGGATGGAACGACGCTTGTTCATGGCAGGAGCCTTGGAGGATGTCACAGCGTTGGAAAGCGGTAGATGACGTCGGTTTGCAGGGTCACGGAGGCACGCCCCTGGCCCTGGCTACGCGCGGTAATCCGATACATCGGACCCAGGCTGGTGGTCGCCGACGACGGCACCACGCCACCCGAAGACATGTGGCTCTGGTTCTGGCCGAGGTACTCGATCCAGAACTGGGTGGTGGTACGCAGGCCTGGGTTGGTTGCCATCAAAGTCGGGCCAGCTCGCCAGACGGCTGCGGCCTGGGACGTATAGGTGGGGCAGACGCTGAAGTTCGCGCACGCGCCGGCAACGTCTGCCGGCTGCTGCGTGCTCCAGTCGACACCGGAACCACTGCCAAGCCAAGCGCGCGCCTCAACCAGCGCAGCCTCTGCGGCCTGCGTGGCAAGGCTGCGGTCGTACATGTTCGCGGACATGCGCTCCTGCATTGCCGAACTGCGAAGCACCGCGATGCCCAGCACGGACATCACGACCATCAGGATGAGCACGACCAACAGCGAGACGCCTTGCTGCCGGGCTGGCGCGCGGCGCCGGGACACGAGCCTGGCATTCATTGTGCTCTACTCCTGATGGCCACAGACGTTGCGATCGTGCGGTCGACGTTCCGGGACTCTCCCGGGTTCTGGGTCGGCATGACTGCCCTGATCGGCATCGACATCCGCACCGCATCGACGCGTTGCATGCTGGTTGGAGCCGCGACGTACACGTTCGGATTGCCGCCCGACGCCTGGTGGTAGGTAATGCCGAGGCTCTGCACGCCATCTGCCACTTCCTCCGCCGCGCCCCCCGAGCGGGACATGTACAGCGACGTCCCGGTATCCCGGCCGTTCGCCTGCGTGAACCACCGATTGCTACGCAGTCGCGCGATCGAAATGCTGCCCGGATCGGCGTTGTCGGTGTCCTTGGGATCGAATGGCAATGCGCCGCTGAACGTGATCGTCTGACCCGACACGCTGCTCACGGTCGCGAACCCGGTCATCGCGGCATTGCAAACCATCACGATGTCGTTGGCCCTGAACACATCGGATGCCGCGGGCGTTGCCTCGACCAGCGTGACTGAATTGGCGGACGCACTGCCGGCGACGATCCGGTAGGACAGGTCGTCGGCCGACGTCGTGGTCACCTCGGTCGCCGAACCTGCCAAGGGTGCCCGGAATGAGACACTCTCTGCGTCAGCTCCCATGACCAGCGACTCGCTGGAGCACGCGGACCCCCCGGTTGCGCGGAGATCTCGCGCCACCATCTCGTACGCCGCGCGCGCGTTTTCCTGCACGCGGTTCTGGCCTTCATTCGCACTGTAACTTCGCTGGTTGGACTGGAACACCGCAATCGCGGCGCCAAGCACGATCAGGCCAAGCACCATCGCGATCATCAACTCGATGAGGCCGAATCCCAGGCTCCTTCGGGCGACAGCGCGGTTCGCAGGCTCACGCTTCATATCCGAGCCTCCGTCACCATCGTGCGCGCAGCGCCGCCAAGCGCCCGGGAATCATCCCATTCCACGGTGATCACGCAGGCATTCGGGCATCCGGCGATCGTTCCGCACGTCGTGTTGCCGGGCATGCTGGTCTGCAGCGATGTGATCCAGTTGTCCACGTCGTTTCCCGCCAAGGTGGCTCCGCCCGTTACCGCACAGCGCTTGCCACCGGTGTTGTAGTTCGCGGCGTTCGCCCGGTTGGCACGCATCGCCTCGATGATCGAATTGGTCGAGATCACCACCTGGCTGCTCTCGAGCGAGCTCTGCCCGCCGCGAAGCGCCATTGACTGCATCGCCGCGATACCAAGCAGCCCGATGCCCAGGATGAGGACCGACACCAACACCTCGATCAAGCTCAGCCCTGAGACGCGTGACCGCGACGCGCTGGGCAGGCGCCGGGAGGGCATCGCGGGTTCACGCAAAATGGATGCGCCACGTACTAGGGACATGCACCACCACCATTGGACTTCGTAATGTTTGACACGCCACTGATCAGCACCGTCACCGCGCGCTGGTTTTGCGCCGGATTGGTCACCGCCTTGCAAGCGACCACTGCAGCTTGAGCGTCGATCCGCCCCGACGAACGAAACACGATGCCGGCCGCCGGTCCCGAGACCACGATGCCGCTTGCGGGCGTCTCGTCCCGCATGATGTCGATCGTATTGACCGTCCCCGGGTCACGTCCGCGAACGATCCAGCGCGACCAGGCGGTTGCACCTGAGCAGGTGGTGCCATCCGCCGAAGCGCAGACCGTCACCGGGACATTGCGCCGCACTGATTCCGATTTCGCCAACTGAATGGCCGTCTGCAACTCGCCAGCAGCGCCATTCAGGCGGTAGGCGTTGACCAAGCCGCTCATGGCAGGAACCGCGACGACCGCCAGCACGCCAATGACCGCCACGGTGACCATGAGCTCGATCACGGTGAACCCACGTACCCGCGCCCAATCCCGCACGTATCGCTGCCGATTCCGCATACTGCCCCCACTTTCCAGTGGGCGCAGGCTATGGGAAAGTCCGCGTTAAAGCCATCCATACCCGATGGGCGGCCAAAGACGCAGGGTGAGCGGCCCAGTCCCCTTCAGCCGAGTGGTTCAACGTGGGGTTCAGCAGACGTGAGCACGACCGCCGCCACGCCCCTTGGCGTCCTGTTCCGCCCCCAGGCGATCATTGCAACCATACTGGTGGGCGAAGCCTTCGCCGTCGTCCTTGCGTTGTCGCCTGCGCACTCCCCGGATCGCCTGGTGCACTTCGGCTTGGCATCGTTGGCGATCCAGTGGGTGGCGATGGGAACGCTGGCGGTCCTCCACGTCCTGCGCAAGCACTTGGCCCGCTTGCCGGCCGCACGCCTGGCGTGGGTGGCGCTGGGGTCGTTCATTTCGATATCGGTGCTGGTCGCATGGGGCGCCGTGCTGCTTGCGGAGCTTGCAGTCCCCCTGCCCGAGGCGCGCACGTCCTTCTTGCTGCGCTGGGGATGCATCGCATTGGTGGTGGGCCTCCTGGCGCTGCTGACATACCGCAATTACTGGAACGCGCGCCAACTTGCCGTGCGCACCAAGCAACTTGAACTGGAATCCTTGCGTGCGCGGATCCGGCCGCACTTCCTGTTCAACACGCTCAACACCAGCGCAGCCCTGGTGCACGCTCGGCCGGACGAGGCCGAACGCGTGCTGCTCGACCTCGCGGACCTGTTCCGCGCCGCCTTGCGCGGTCCCGAGCGGGTTCCGCTGGCGAAGGAAGTGGAACTGACCCGGCGCTACCTGGAGATCGAATCGTTCCGCTTCGGCCCCCGCTTGCGCGTGGCGTGGTCGCTCCCGGACCCGCTACCGGACGCCAACGTCCCCGCACTGTCCCTGCAACCGCTCGCGGAGAATGCGATCCGCCACGGCATCGAGCACATGCCTGGGGGAGGCAACATCGACATCCGCCTGCGGCACGCGTCGGGCTGGATCACCATCGAAGTCGAGAACGACATGCCGGCCGACGGCAATCGAGCGACGGATGGCCATCGGATCGGCCTGAACTCCGCGCGCGAACGCGTGCGGGCGCTCAGCGCCGGGCGCGGGGATGTGGAGACACGGCTGGTGAATGGCCGGCACCTGGCGCGATTGACGATCCCCGAGGACGTCCCGGCAGCCTGACCAGGGTCAGGTCACCACCCGGTAACACGGCCGGTAATCCCCGGCGATCTTCATCCGCCGCTGCTCCACGAAGGCGCGCAGCAGGCCATCCAGCGCCTGCATGATGTCGGGGTCGCCGTGGATCTCGAACGGGCCGAACTGTTCGATCCGGCGCATGCCGTCTTCCTTGACGTTGCCGGCGACGATGCCGGAGAACGCGCGGCGCAGGTCCGCGGCGAGTTCGTGCGGCTTGCGGCCGTGGTGCAGGTCCAGCGCGGCCATCGCCTCGTGGGTGGGTGCGAACGGCTGCTGGAAGGCCAGGGGGACGTGCATCGCCCAGTTGAAGAAGAACGAATCCTTCTGCGCGATGCGCTGTTCGCGGACCTTGCGGATGCCGGCCTGCATGCGCCGGGCCACGGCTTCGGGGTCGTCGACGATGATCTCGTAGCGGGTCGCCGCCTCTTCGCCCAGGGTCAGGCGGATGAAGCGGTCGATCTGCTCGAAGTACGCCGCGGCGCCGGTGGGGCCGGTCAGGATCACCGGGAAGCGGCGGCCGGCGTTTTCCTCGCGCAGCAGGATGCCGAGCAGGTACAGGATCTCCTCCGCCGTGCCCACGCCACCGGGGAACACGATGATCCCGTGGGCCATGCGGACGAAGGCCTCCAGGCGCTTCTCGATGTCCGGCATGATCACCAGGTGGTTGACGATCGGGTTCGGCGATTCGGCGGCGATGATGCCCGGCTCGGTGATCCCGATGTAGCGGCTGCGGCGCGTGCGCTGCTTGGCGTGGGCGATGGTGGCGCCCTTCATCGGCCCCTTCATCGCGCCCGGTCCGCAGCCGGTGCAGATGTCCAGCCCGCGCAGGCCCAGCTCGTAGCCGACCTGCTTGGTGTACAGGTATTCCTCGCGGCCGATCGAGTGGCCGCCCCAGCACACCACCAGGTTGGGGTCCGCGGGATGCAGCACGCGCGCGTTGCGCAGCAGCCGGAAGACGGCGTCGGTGATGCCGGAAGAACTCTCGAGGTCGTCGTCGTGGGCCAGTTCGATCGCGGTGAAGGCAAGGTCGCGGACCACCGCGAACAGCAGTTCGGCGACGCCGCGGATGATCTGCCCGTCGACGAACGCCATCGCCGGTGCGTTGCGCAACTCGATCCGCAGGCCGCGGTCCTGCTGCAGGACCTCGATCCCGAAGTGCGGGTACAGCTCCTGCGCGGCGCGCGGATCGTCGGAGGCGCTGCCGCTGGTCAGCACCGCCAGCGCGCAGCGGCGCAGCAGGTCCTTGATGCCGCCGGAGGCATCGCGCAGGCGCGCGACTTCCTCCCGGCTGAGCACGTCGAGGCCGCCGCGCGGATACACGTGGGCGTCGACGGTGGAGAGGCTGGGCGCGGCATCAGCGGCGCCCGCATGCAGGGAATTTGAGTCGTTCATAGGCCGCGAACTTTAGCGCAGTCCGCCACGCCGCGGGCCCTACCCGCGCAAAAGGAAACGGCCGGGTTGCCCCGGCCGTTTCGGTTTTGCGATGGAGCGTTGGATCAGAACTCGTACTTCAGGCCCACCTGGATGGACCACTGCGAGACGCCGGTGTTGACGCCGTCGGCATCGTTGTTGGCCGGCGCCGGCTGGTCGGTGGTGTTGTAGCTGTACACGTACTTGCCGTCGTGGATGCCCTGCAGGGCGGCGACGCGGGCATTCGCGAAGAAGCCGTAGTCGATGATGTGGCCCCAGTCCTCGTTCAGCATGTTGCCGATGTTCTGGATATCGACCCAGACCTTCGACTTGTGGCCGGCGAACAGGCCCGGCAGCTCCTGGCTCAGGCGCAGGTCGAAGGTGTTGACCCAGTCGGTGCGGAAACCGTTCGCGGGTGCGTAGCTGCCGCGGAAGGCATTGAGTTCCGGCACGCTTGCCAGCCAGTTGAAGAACGAGGTTTCCATCGCCGCGTTGGCGACGAACACGCCGGAGCTGCTCAGGGTGCCGAACTTCACGTCGCCCGGGCCGGCCGGCACGTAGAACAGGTCGTTGTTGGCGCGGCTGTCGCCGTTGGCGTCGCCGTTGAACAGGTAGCTGAACGGACGACCGCTGCGGCCCTCGTACACCAGGCCGACGCGGGTTTCGTAATCGCCGAAGAACGCATGCTTCCAGTCCAGCGAACCGGTGAAGCGGTCCTTGATCTCGTAGCGCGAGTTGGTCTCGACGTCTTCGCCACTGTTGAAGGCGTACTGGTAGTTGAAGCCGGAGCCGGCGGTGGAGCTGGTCAGCGGGCCGACTTCGGTGGCATCGGTGTAGGTGTAACCGAACGTCCACGACCAGTCGCTCTCGGCCGACCACGGCTTGGTCAGCGAGACCGTCAGCTGGTTGCTGCGGCCCTTGCTGGTGTTGTCGATCAGGTAGACGTAGTCGTAAGCGGCGTTGCGGCCGAAGCGGTTATTGGATGAGCTCAGGAAGTTCTTGGCGCTCGGGTTCCAGAACAGGGTGCGGCCGTCCGGACCGGTGTAGCCCGGGCCCAGGTTGAGGTTGCGGTAGAACAGGCCGTTGTTGACCTTGGTCATCAGCACTTCGGCGGAGGCCACGATGCCGTGCCACGGCGTTTCATGCTCGACCGCCAGGTTCGCCTTCCACACCGACGGCAGTTCGAAATCCTCTGCAACGAAGTTGATGTCGCGCAAGCCGGAGCCCGGGGTTGCGGGTACCGGCTGGTTGAAGCCATCCGTGCTGAACGGCAGGTCCGCGCGGTAGCTGGTGAACGTGTACGAGACCGAATTCAGGCCGGTGGTGTTGTAGCTGTTGCCCACCCACACCTGCGGCGCATCGCCCTGGAACAGGCCGATGCCGCCGCGCAGCTGGGTCTGGCGCTCGGTGTCGAAGGTGTAGTTGAAGCCGAAGCGCGGCTGCACGATGAAGTTGCTGTC
>Ga0209476_10001531_pt1 | contig 15546 bp, 12 predicted proteins | sample KloWWTrecipitate_FD_187179 | JGI IMG/M metagenome (GOLD analysis project Ga0209476, IMG submission 187179) | Active sludge microbial communities from Klosterneuburg, Austria, studying microevolution and ecology of nitrifiers - Klosterneuburg... | ecosystem: Engineered > WWTP > Aerobic digester... | reverse complement strand
ACATTGGCCAAGAGCGCTTTGGGTGCATTTAAACAAACGACACCAAAGTCCCATAGGATTTTTTTCAACACCACAGCTGACGTGGCTTTGAACCAAATCAGAGCTTCCCAATTTTAGTCCGATTTCCAGTCCGGATTTTTGGGAACTGCCAAGCCCATCGAATCGACCATTCGCTCATCCGAGAAGTCGAACTCACCGTGCAGGTTGAAATGCTTCCAGGTGGCGACCGATCCGTTACGAATCGCTTCGATCAGTTCCGCCCTGCGTTCCTCGTTTTTTTCTGATGCAAGCTCCTGTGAGAGATAGAGGTAATTCCAGCATACAGCAGCGTTCTTGATCAGTCGTCGGCAAGCTTCGGCAATCTCCTGGTCTTCTTTTTCGCTTTGAATGAACTCCTGGTTATGACCGAAAGAAACGGCCTTGGAAAATTTGTTCGAGCCCTCGACCTTGTTGAGCTGTTTTTCGATTGCCTGCCTGAATTGAAGATCGTCACAGTATTTTAAAATAAAGAGCGTCTTTGGGATCTTCCCGAATTCCTTCAAGGCTCGGTACAGCGGGTGCTGCTTGGAGTAGGAATTTAGGCGCTTGAAAAGCTGTGAGGCGGTCGTGACCTTCAATCGGATGGTTGCGATAAAGCGCAAAACATCATCCCATTGATCCTCGAAGTAATTTTCTCGAATATAGTGGTCTGGCAGTATCAAGTATCCTTGTTCCTCGTAATGTTTTCGGTGCTTGAAAGCATAGAGTTGCTGCCGACTAACGCCCTTGATTCGCGGTGCGAACTCAAAATCCAGGAGATAGGTTGACGCAAATATGACTTCTGAGTAGCCATGTGTGTCGGTCGAATGTATGTCGCTTTTGATGACGTCGTTGTGCATCAATCCGTCGATCACGTAGGCGGCCTCCCGTTCAGCGGAGCTGATCACCGTGGAATGCCACATTAGATCGCGCATGTCGATGAACGTCACCACACTAACGCCCTTGTCTTTGCCTAAATATTTGTAAGAGTAATTGGCGTTCAGGGAATCCACTGCCACCTCGATTTTCTGCCCATCGCTGGAGGTGTGCAGCACATCGGACTGATTACGGTAGATGTTCGGCAGGCTCATCCGATTGGTCAATCGCAGGATGCGATCATTGGCGCCCTGGACGTTCTGTAGCGAGAAGTACCAGTTGACCGCGTTGTCCAGCTCGCCATCATCGATTTGCTTGGAAATTTCCGCCAGTTTGCTGTGGCCAATATCACAGCCATAACCGATAATGCCGGCAAAGAGAATCTTCTTGACTGGCCGGGCTCGTTGATACTTGATCTGCCAATGCTCAAATTCGTCGAGAAAATTTGTAGCATGATCCACTGTCGCCAACATCTCAAGCATGGAAATATATTTCCGTTCCGGGAAGAAAGTTCCAAGAGACAAGCATTCCACCTCTTCCTGTTTGGGGGTGCTGACATGGAAGCTGCCGTCAGCCCGTATCGTCAGGCAAGGATTATTGCCTGCTATCAAGTTCTGGTTGGTTTCCTTATAACGGGCATCAAGCGTTTTTTCCAGGGCTTTTAAGGTGGCCTTGCAGTCGGCAAAGCCTTCGAGCCGAGCTCGTTGCAGATATTCGGCCCGATTGGCTTCCCAATCCGCCTTCTGGATCATGTATTCATCGAGAGAGCGGAATTTTTCAGAGTGTAACAGATTCAACGCACCGGACTTGATGGTCTCGGCGACCTCGACAAAGAACAGCGCCTTGTACAACGAAACGCGAAATTTGCCATCGGTAGCGGTCAGTGCCGCGCGCTGATCCTCGGCCAGAAAGTCCACGGGAGCGCTCTTGTCAACATTGCCGTCCTGTTGCTGATAATGGCATAATGCAGCCCACAATGCAGGTTTGCTACAGTTCGGCGCAAACTGCACCTGGCGGATAATGTAGGCAACGCGATGTTGCAATTTTAGTGAACGTGTTTCCAATAACGCAAAGTAGTCTTGGCCCTGCTGAATCTTTACCGCAGATTGCTTGAACTCGTCGATTTGCTGTTCGACCTGCGCTGGCTTGGCCGATTTCTCATTCAGCACGCCGTCGATCAAAACAACTTTCTGGCTGTCGTTCAGTTTCGCATCGGCGACGATAGTCCTGATTGCCGATAGTGTCTCTTGGACGTTCTGCCGAAACTGCTCAACCAGCGTGGTGAAGGACTGGTTACGCTGATCGCGTTCTCGGAAATAGACTTCCTTTTGTTCTTTCTCTGCGGCATTGACTGCCGCTTGCACGGCGCTTAACAGGATATCAATCAAAATGTCGTTCAGCTTGAAGGTCTGATACACGATGAAGGCAATCAGGTGCAGGAAGCGGTCTTCGTCCGCTCGACGCGAAACCTGGGGAATCTGGGCCTTGATGACCGAATAGGCGTAGTAGCGGATGCTTTCGTAGCTCAAGTCCAGGCGCTGCACAACTGGCATGAGGTCAAGATACAGTGTCTGCACGGTACCCAGGTCTGCCAAATTGGCTCTAATTTTCGCTGGCCGGGTCGATTGGTTGGGCTTCTTCAGCAAGGTGAGGCGGTAACGCCAACCCTCTTCGGTGCTGTTACTGGGTTCTTTTTCCAGCAAAGTGTCGAGATTGGTGCGTTGATTTTCCGTGAGGCAGGCCTCGATGATTTTGCTGAGGGTGCGTTGGTGGCTATTAAGAGCAGCTACGATCAGGTCGGCCAGCACATTGTAGCTGGGGATCGCAATTTTCTTAACTGTCAGCACCTGAATGATTTCCAGCAGAACCAGCTTGGGTCGGAACTGGACGCGGATCAGAGCGGCAATCTCATTGATAATGATGGTCTTCGCTGCTTCGTCGAACGGGCTATAGCCGAAGTAGCTCAGGATCGCTCGCTGATGGCGGGCATAGGTTTCCTTACTATAAGACTCAATGCAAACCTCAGATGGATTGATGCCTATTTGACGGGCGACATACTCAATATCCGTGTGGTGGAACTGCCGGGCAAAGAATTTGCGCCGTGCCTTGAAGTAGCCTGCCACCACTAGAAAACAGACTTTATTAATAGGCGTCCGCAAGTTCACCATTGAATCTTCGAGCAACAAAGGCAAGGAGAAAAACCGTTTTCGCTCAGAGCTGTTGAACACCGGTGGAGATTCGAATGCTTCCTCCTCCGGGGTGTTGAAAATTTTCATTCTTGCCATGGGGCGAACTCACTAGATGAAAAATGTACAGAAATTCTTTATACTTTAAACGATCATTTATACGATAAGAAAAATTAGACAAAAATACTTGATATTCCTATCGATATGTTTATCTTATAATCTGGAATTTCAGGTATTTATCGAATAACGTAATTATGTCGACTAAAGTGACTACAGCCACTCGCAAAACGGTCGCTTATCTGCGGGTGTCGACGCTCGACCAGGATCTTGAGAAGAACAAGGCGGATATCCTGAACTTTGCCAACCATCGCGATCTGGGCAAGGTGAATTTTGTTGAAGAGATTGCCTCCGGACGAAAGCCCTGGCGAGAACGTCAAATCGCACAGGTGTTAGAAGAATTGCAGAGTGGTGATGCCATTATTGTGGCCGAACTTTCGAGACTGGGCCGTAGTATGCTCGAATGTATGGAGATTCTGGCGCTCGCTACGCGCAAGGGTATCTGTGTCTATTCGGTGAAGGGAAGCTGGCAACTGGGCCATAGTATCCAGAGCAAGATCATTGCTCTGGCATTCTCGATGGCGGCAGAAATTGAGCGGGATTTGATTTCTCAACGAACCAAGGAAGCTTTGCGCTTTAAAAAGGAACAGGGCATCACGCTGGGTCGACCCAAAGGGCCAGGCAAAAGCAAGCTGGATATTTTTCGGCCGGAAATCGAGGGTCTGTTAGCGAACGGCTCAACGCAGCGGTTCATCGCGCAGCGTTACCACACAACAGAAGCAAACTTTCACAATTGGCTCAAAAAGAATGGGTTGAAGATAACCAAAGCCCGCACGCCATCGTGAGAGCGACTTTAGAAGAAGGTGGAGGAACAAGGTTGGCTCATTAGAAGTTTACGCCTTGTAATAACTCAAAATCCTATGGGACTTTGGTGTCGTTTGTTTAAACTCACCCCTTATTAAAGAACCTCAGTGGTTAAGTATGGCTAGAAAAAAATATATTGCTTTTGATGATAAATGGGACCACTGTTTTTTGATCGAGGGTTCAAAGGTCACCAATGATGATGCTGGCAGAAAGAGGCTTATAAAGGTAGCAAAAGAGGTCGAAGTTGAGCAGTAAAATTCATCAGGCCCTAACGAAACTTTTTGATCGACACCGGATTGTCTTCTGGTATGACACCAAGCGAGAGTTGCGCGATGACTTCGAGGCGCTGTCGCTGCCTGATATTGAGAAGCTGGAACTCACCAACAACGAATACGGCATCAAATACCGGCTGCTCCGCGAGCAGCCGGATCAAAAGTTTCTGCTCTATCATGATGGCCCTCAGCCTGCCGATCTGGATAATTGGCTGTTGGATGTACAACTGGCTCACGGCGAGTTACGCACCGATCAGGTAGCCCTCTGGCTTTCCGAGCTAGAGCTTGGGCTAGAGTTTATCGATGTGATACAGGCACATGCCGAATTCTTTCAGGCTGCTAAGCGCAAGGAAGCATTGAAGAAGTTTCTGAAGCACGACGATACCAGTGGGATAATTCGCCTGAAAATGCTGGCGGTATGTGCTGCCAGCGAACCCCGCATAGATTCCGTAATGGAAAATCTGTTACAGGAATTGGCGGACAAACGTGACGATAAGATCAAACTGATTGGTCGCTGCATTCTGGATGCCTTCTTGTGGGAGCAAATAACTCGCTACTACGGTTATAAGTCAAACGAACCCGATATACGTGTACGTGATTTCATGATCGATTTGTTCAAATCGTGTTATGCCATGAGTACGGATGGCCAGGTGCGAATGAATGGCGATGCTCTTGTATTCCTCAAGCGCTGGAAGGATAGTCGCCAATTTGAAGCCGGTTTTGAAACCCTTTCCGGCGAATGCGCAGATTTTCTCGGTATTGAGCAGGATCTGACCAAGCGGGATTTCAGAGAATTGATCGAATTGGATTACTTCCTCCTCATCGACCAAAAAATCATCAGCGATCTGGTCAGATCCTTGGTCTCACGCACGGTATCCAGCGGTGATGTGGCACTTTGGGTGCGTCAGCGCCGACAAAGCCATTGGTATCGGGAATACCGGCACTTGTATGAGGCAGTCGATTTCGCGGCGCAGTTCATGCATGCTTTGGGCGAGGCAAAATTTACAATGGATAGCCTGGTGGATGGTGTGCAGCGCTACAGTCGCTTCTGGTACCAGTTGGATCAACTTTATCGCAAGTTCACGTACCACGTGCGCATGTCCGGCCAGGCATCTTTGATGGACGCATTGACCGAACAGATCGAAAATCTTTATTCCAACAGCTACCTGCTGAGACTCAATGATCGATTTCAATCCTTTGTGGATGGCGCCAGTAAATGGGATGCGTCTCCCATTCCTTTGCAGAAGCATTTTTTTGAGCGCTGGGTCCAGCCATTCCTACGCAAAGACAATAAAGTCTGCGTAATCATCTCGGATGCAATGCGCTACGAGATCGGTGATGAATTACTGAGCCTTATTCGCCAGGAAGATCGCTACAGTGCTGAGCTGGAGCCTGCGTTATCGATGCTACCCAGTTATACGCAGTTGGGTATGGCCGCACTCTTGCCAAACAAGGAACTGGTAATTACTGATAACGATAGTGGGACAGTGCTAGTTGATGGTCAGAGTTCACAAGGTACTATCAATCGTAGCAAGATTTTGTCTCAGGCAACGGGTGGCCGCGCGACTGCCACAATCTACGAAGATCTGATGGCCATGAACAGGGATGACAGTCGGGAATTACTTAAGGCAAATGATGTTTTGTATATCTATCACAACAGAATTGATCACACCGGTGACAAGATGCACTCGGAAGGCCAAGCGTTCGAAGCAGCAGAGCAGACGATGGAGGATTTAGTAAGACTGATAAAAAAATTAACTGCTGCCAATGTCAGCAATATTCTAGTTACGGCTGATCATGGTTTTATTTATCAGAACCGGGCTATTGAAGAGAGTGATTTCTCAGGTGTTGAAGCCGCTGGCGAGAGTATTCTCTATCGAGATCGACGTTTTGTGCTAGGCAAAGGATTGAAAGCTTCTCAGGGATTGCGTAAGTTTCTACCAACCGAACTGGGCCTGCATGGTGATGTGGAGGTGCAAATACCCAAGTCGATCAACCGCTTGCGCCTGAAGGGATCAGGTAGTCGTTTTGTTCATGGCGGCGCATCATTGCAGGAAGTGGTGATCCCGGTGCTTAAAATCAACAAGAAGCGGCAGAGCGACGTAACCAGCGTTGAGGTTGACATTCTGCGCGGGGCAAGCTCGGTGATTACCTCGGGCCAGCTGGCGGTGGCGTTGTATCAGGCTGGTCCAGTGACCGATAAGATTCAGCCAAGAGTGTTGCGGGCTGGCATCTACACCGAGGCTGGACAATTAATCTCTGATAGCCATGACCTGACCTTCGACTTAGTCTCTGACAATCCACGAGAAAGGGAGCTACAGGTGCGCTTCGTGCTGACCCATGCGGCTGATGAAGTCAACGGCCAGGAAGTCATTCTGAGGCTGGAAGAGAAACATGCCGGGACTTTGCATTACAAAGAATATAAGTCACTCCGGTATTTGATGCGACGATCATTTACCAGTGATTTTGAATTCTAACGAACAGGTGACCCATGAACGAACTGGATCAAAAAATCAACACGTACTTCCCCGGTCTCGTCGTCCGCAAGGATCTCGTAAAAACGGTTAAAGGCAACGCCATTGTCCCTTCTTACGTGCTGGAATACCTGCTTGGCCAATACTGCGCCACTAGTGATGAAGCAACGATCCAGACCGGTATCGAAACAGTAAAGGAGATCCTTGCCAAGCACTATGTGCATCGCAATGAAGCGGGTCTAATACGTTCCAACATTAAAGAAAAAGGCCGCTATAAAGTCATTGACAAGATCGGCGTGGCTTTGAACGACAAGGTCAACGCATATCAGGCTGAATTTGAAAATCTTGGTATTAAAAAAGTTTTGGTTGACTCTGGTACCGTAAAGAAGCACCCCAAGCTACTTGTTGGTGGAGTCTGGTGTATTTGTGATATTGAGTATGAATTTAATGAAGAAAAAGATGCATCTCCCTGGATATTGGCATCATTAAAACCAATACAGTTGTCTCACTTTGATTATGATGGGTATCTGGAGGCTCGGAAGCAATTTACAACAAGCGAGTGGATTGATGTTTTGCTGCAAAGTATCGGATTGAATCCGGAAGTCTTTGGTCGGCGCAGCAAGTTGATACAGCTCATCCGTTTAATTCCCTTTTGTGAGCGTAACTATAACCTAATAGAACTAGGTCCCAAGGGCACAGGAAAATCACACATTTTCTCAGAATTTTCTCCGCACGGAACACTGGTTTCAGGAGGAGAAGCAACTCTTGCGAAATTGTTTATCAACAATACGACAGGAAAAATCGGACTCGTGGGCTATTGGGATGTGGTAGCCATGGATGAGTTTGCGGGCAGTAATAAAAAACCCGATATCAAGCTCATCGATACGCTGAAAAACTATATGGCCAATAAGTCTTTTAATCGAGGTACTGGCCCACAAGGTGCTGAAGCCTCGATGGTTTTTATTGGCAATACTTCCCACAACGTACCGTACATGCTAAAACACGGTAATCTTTTTATGGATCTGCCAGAGACCTATCGTAATACCGATGGTCAGGCCATTCTCGACAGGATGCATTGGTATTTGCCCGGTTGGGAAATGGAAAATCTTCGCAGCGAGATGTTTTCTGAAGGTTATGGGTTTGTTGTAGATTATCTTGCCGAGGTTCTCAGATCGCTTAGAAGCCAAGACTACTCTGATCGATATCAGAAACATTTTTCATTGTCATCGGATATATCCACACGTGATCGTGATGGAATCAACAAAACTTTTTCTGGACTCATGAAGATACTTTTTCCACATGGTGAAGTATCTGTAGAGGAAATTGAAGAGCTACTTAGATTCTCTATTGAAGGACGAAAACGTGTCAAGGATCAGTTGATGCGGGTAGACCCTACATATGGAAATGTGCACTTTATCTACCTGGATTCCTCAAAGCAAGCCAAGAATGTTACTACACTCGAAGAGGAGGAGTATCCCCACTACTATCACACTACTTTTTTCGATGGTGAAGAAGGAACGAGCGATACGAACGGACCGGCCGATGCATTAGTTATGTGTTCCGACGCTGGTCTAGCGCCGGAAGTTGTTCTGAAAGAAAAACACCTAACATTCCAGGAAAACCAAAAAGGTATTTCGTTCGATGATCTGCTTGGCCCGTATCTGCGTGGTACTACCAGTATCACAATCACCGACCCTTATATCCGCCTTTTCTATCAGATCCGCAACTTCATGGAGTTTCTTGAAACCATTGTGAAGCATAAAGCCCAAGATGAAGAGATCGCAGTTCATCTTGTAACAATGGAAGACGAATTCAAGGGAGAACAGCAGAAAGAGACCTTCGAGAAAATCAAGGAATCCAGTAGTGCTCTCGGAATCAATTTTACCTGGGAGTTTGATGATACCGGAACGATTCATGCTCGCAATATCGTAACAAACCACGGCTGGAAGATCGCGCTAGATCGTGGCTTAGATATCTTTCAACACTATGAAATGAACGATGCTTTCACCTTCGCCAATCGCTTACAACAGTATCGCCCATGTAAGGCATTTGAGGTGACGTTTATCAGACACAAGCAGAAAAGCAAATCAGAGGAGAAAACGCATAAGTAAGTTTTGGCTCCGATTTCCATGTGGTTTTCTGGATATGTAAGGTTTGCAGCACTCCCACCGGGCTTGTCCAACAAACGGTTCAGATCGCGGCTCGTTCCTCGCGCGATCTAGCCTTATTCGTTAAGTTGCTGTCTCATAATGCGTTATGAAATTATTTGGTAATTAAAGTCCGGTAAAGGTTTTAGAAAGTTACCGGAAAAATCCAGTGACTGCACAGATAAAAAGCAGTTCTGGGTAATTTTTCAGTGAAGTCTTGTTTAAAATTACAATTCCAGAAATTAAAAACTTGAAAGTAGTTACTTATTCAGGGCTTCCTTAGGATTTATGTAACATCCTTGGAGTTCTGTTAATAATTGTACGCTTGCAATCCCCTCAGGCTCCTGACTCCCACTTAGGAATTCTTTAAATCTAGTTTTGCACTTCATGTTTGAATCCCCCATAAAAAAAGAAACTATATAATGGCTTTTGATCAAGGGAGTAAAGAATGAGTAAGGAATGTATTTATTGTCACTCCGAGATACATGACAAAGCAATTAAGTGCAAAGAATGTGATGGATTTCAAAATTGGAGAAGATATTTAAATTTTAGTAGTAATATCTTGAGCTTGTTGATAGTACTAATATCAGTTTTAACTGTATCAATACCGGTGATTGTTGATACGATGAGAAGTGATGTGACTAGGATTGCTTTTAATATCGTTGAGGAACCAAAGTTTACAGCTTATGTTGAGAATCAACAGGATGGCATATCAGGTGAGATGTTTTCTACTGTCAAATATAACATGTACTTCCCAGTCGTAATTGCAAACTCAGGAAACAAGATGGGCTTTCTATATAGATTAGAAGCTTCAGTAAAGGATGGTCATGGAAAATTAGATCTGTTTTCGGAGAAAGAGAATAAAATTAAATCAGATTCAGTTTTTACGAAAATGATTACAATTGGATTGGATTTAAAGAAATATGACAAGTTCTTACGAGGGTGGAAAGTTTCAACTGTAGATCGAGTGAGGATTTACGTGAAGACTTTGGGATAGTGAATATATCATTAGCAGCAATGAATGAATTCGGAGAAATATACAAAGTCAGAGAGTATTCTTATAACATAGGCAATGTGGTAGTTGCTATTCAATAAATGTTTAAGCTTAAGCCATTTAAAAAACTCTGCAAAGCTTTTTGGCCACTAATTTGATGTATTGCTTTGCAATAAGAATAAATGTTGAGTGAACTTATTTTGTGGTTAAAAAAGCATCATTAAAATTCTACTGACATTATTTTTCTTTTGGCACCAATTTTCTTCCTATTTCAATGTTAGTTTACTAGAACCATAGAAAACCAGATCGTCATCTACAATACTTTTGCCATTAGACTGGATAAATAAAACCGAAAAACTGAATAGATAACAAATTAAATGCCGATAAACAACACCGAATTTCGATATTACGATAGTAATATCTTGCGCTTGCCTGCCGACAAACGCAAGGAATATCACGAGCAGGTAGATCGTCTCATCAACGAACTAAGTAAAAGACTGCAAGATCAGACCGACATCAAAATTACGAAGGTAGTAAAGGCTGGATCGTTTGCGAAATACACCATACTTCGTAAAACTTCGGAAGATCCCATAGATGTCGATGTGGTTTTCTATATCTCTGGCCACAGGGTCGATAAGGAAACCCTCGAAAGCTTGAGTGAAACAATTTATAATTTGCTGATTAAGCTTTATCCCAGCAAGTCTGTTGAACACTTCGAAATTCAGCGCAAGGCAGCGACCGTCAAATTCATCAAATCGGGCTTGAGCGTTGATATCGTTCCCGTAATTGAAGATCCATCCAGATCAGGTTACGGATGGCAATACGATATACACGATAGCTCCAAAATGCAAACGTGCGCCCCTTGCCAAATCAAGTTTGTACGTGATCGCAAGGATGTTGATAGTGATTTCCGGACATTGGTGCGCCTAGCCAAAAAATGGAGAAATTACACCGAGCTTAAGCCACTAAAATCCTTTATCATCGAATTGATTATGGCGCATGTGCTTGCAAAAAACGGCAAGGACAGCTCGATTGAGAAACGCTTTCGCGATTTTCTGCTTTACATCGCTCAATCTGAATTGAAAGAGGTAATTTATTTTCCGGAAAACGGATCGGTATATTCACAGTTTCCCCATCCCGTCGTCATTTTTGATCCCTTATGCAACAGTAACAACGTCGCTAGTCGCATCACGGAAAAAGAGCGATTGGAGATTGTGGATGCCGCAAAAGAAGCTTGGGAAATCGCTAACCATGCCTCTTCTGAAGACGACATTGAAATATGGAAGGAACTTTTTGGTCCTCGATTCAGAGTGGAGGATTGAGTTATGAGTTATTCAAGCACCGCGACTCAAACTTACTCAGTTAATGATATTGAAACCGTAATGCGAAGAGTCACTGCCGACATCGTCATGATAGCGAGCAGCACAGGTGCTGTTTCCGAAGCAAAAGCGCGCGAATGGGGGCATGATATTGAAGTTCTTGCAAAAAACGGATATTTAAAAGCAGTGGACTTGACATTATTTAGCGAAAACAGCGAAGTAAAAGCAACACGATATGACGTTAACACAGAATCTGGCGCATTAACCACAAGCCGACCTGGAGGCGTTCTTTGGCCGCGTGTGAACCTACCTTATCTCCAAATAGTTCTGATATACACTCAGGAATACAATGATTTAGCGCGATCCAAAATGAAAGAAAAACTTTGCGTCTCTTGGGTTCCCTCCAGCGCAGACACAAGCCATTCAACACTCAAATCCGCTTCAGGTAGAAACTATGTCAGTAATGCATATGGCATGCAGCGTGAGGACTTCAGCAAATGAGTCAATGTAATATTTTCGATAGTAAAACGATTCTCCCAGACAGCAATTTGGCAACACGGCAGAAAACGCTACTTGGATTTGATGCTCGTTACGAGAAAATTCATGATCAACTGCGCTTATTGCTCAACCTTAATAAACTGACTGATTGGAGCAAAAAGCATCATGGGCAACGCATTCCTCTTTGCGATCTTGTAGCTGACCAATATCCGTTGGTTATCTTTTATGGCGACGTAGGTACTGGAAAAACGGCGACGGCCGAGTGTATTGCCAATCGCTTAGCAAAAGAATCTGGCACTGAGGACTCTATACTATTCAAATTGAGCAACAGAGTGCGCGGAAGTGGAAAAGTGGGTGAAATGGGCACCTTATTGACCCAAGCATTCCAAGAAGTAGTTCAATCAGCAGGAAAGAACAGACGTGCAGTATTGATTATTGATGAAGGGGACTCCCTGGCTGCTTCTCGTTCTCAGGAGCATAGTCATCATGAAGACAAGGTTGCAGTCAATACATTAATACAATGCATAGATGACTTGCGTAGGCTTGATGGAAGGATAATCGTATTTCTCTGCACGAACCGGCTTTCTGTGCTTGATGCTGCACTACAAAGACGAGCAGCGATAGTAGAAGAGTTCCTTCGACCAAATGAAGATGAACGACGGGCTTTATTGAAAATGGATCTGACTGGAATTTCCCTTACCGAGAGTCAAATTGTCGAATTAGTAGCTGCTACCGGGCCAAAAAATGGAGCACCTAGCTGGACTTTTTCAGACATTCGAACCCGGTTATATCCTGCAGCATTGGCTTCGGCTTTCCCTAATCAAGCGCTTAACTTCACACATCTTCATGATGCAGCAAAAAATTTGCGTCCATCACCAATCATGGAGGATATCTGATAGAAAGATCACCGCTTTTCGGCCGTAGAATTCATATTGTAGGGAGTATTCCGAAAGAGGAAAAGTACGCGTTAGCCGAGGAAGTAGAGCGTGCCCGCCAACTGGTAGAAACCTTGGTTAAGGAATTGCTCCGTAAGGGTGCTACTTTTGTTGTTCCGGTGGATGCTGAGAAATTTCGGGAATCCGATGGTCTTCCAATCTGCTTCGATTGGCTTGTCTGGGATACCATCGAAAAGAATTTGGCGAATCGTCCAATCGACGCACCAAATCCGCTCATTGTCGCCGTCAAGCACCACAAGAACGAAGAGCAAATTCCCGAGCTATATCAGCTCCTATGGGATAAGTTCCGTGGATCGGATCTAGTCAAGATCGAGAGCGCGGCCCATTGGAACATGAATAGCAAACGGATGGAGGTTCAAGCACGTTCTGGTGATATTCTGATTGCGATTGGCGGCGGTGAAGGAGTGTTATTTTTAGCGAACCTCTATCACGATGCGGGAAAACCTGTTGTCCCCTTGAATTTCAAACTTTGTCCACCTAACACCGGAGCACAGAGGATCTACGAATATGCTCTGTCAAGCAGTCATGCACGGCGCCTTTTTCAAACAGAAAGTGAGACTTCACCGCACACCTGGATCAACCGACTTGATTTCCCTAACCGTAAAGATACTACCGAAAGAATACGAGACTTGGTTGCCCTACTTGAAGATATTTCGCCACCCAAGGCATTCGTAGTTCGGCTGCTTAATTCAGCTCTTCCGGAATATCCTGCCGTTCAGGACTTTTTCGACACTGTTGTTCAGCCGGTGATCGAAGGAGATCTTGGCTATAAACTTACCGTTGTAGACGGAAACCAAGCATATGATTACCCCAGAATCGATGAAGAAATTTTCGCTAAACTGCATCGCAGCAGCGTTGTTATTGCTGACATCACTGGCTGCCGCCCAAATTGCTTCCTAGAATTGGGATATGCACTTGGGCGAGGCCTCCCAACTATACTCCTTGCAAAAGATGGAACTGACCATCCTTTTGACATTAACTCGTTTTCCGGTCATCACTGGAAAACGACAGGAACCGCAGAAGAACGTCGAAGGGAATTTCGCAAACACTGGGAAGCGATTAAAAATCGCCCTCCCTTAGTACCTACGGAGCCCCTTATACCATGAATTCTAAACGTGAAATTTTTATATCTGTGGATGTAGAGACTGCCGGCCCCATTCCAGGAAAATACAGCTTGCTAGCAATCGGGGCTTGTGTCGTTTTTGATGATGCAGAAATATTCACTTGTCAGATCAAGCCAACAACTCGTAATGCAGTTCCAGAGGCTTTGGCAGTAACAGGGCTCTCAATGGAGATATTAGAACAAGAAGGCCTAGCACCTGCTGAGGCCATGCAAAAATTTCGCAACTGGATTTTACACGTAATCGGTTCCAACGGTACGCCCATATTCGTAGGCTTTAATGCTGCATTTGACTGGTCTTTCATTAACTACTATTTCCACCATTACATTGGCGAAAATCCCTTTGGTTTTGCTGCCTTGGACATTAAATCGTTATACATGGGATTTGCCAAGTGCTCATGGAAGCAAACCAAATCAAGCCAGATCGCCGCCAGTCTCCATCCAAAATCAAGCGGCACTCACGACGCACTCCAAGACGCGCGTTATCAAGCGGAGTTATTCCGTTTAATTCGACCTGACTACTCCGATTATTAATTAGCAGATCGTGAAAAAATTGTTTTTGAGATCGGCTGAAGTGAATAATTATTCAATAACATCCTTTTTAGCTTAAGTACTTATTGATTCATATGTGGCTGGTTCGATAGTCAATTCCGCTGAAAGATACCATATTGATGTTTGTTGTACTTAAACTGATGTCCATATGATGTACCTACAAAACTTTAGTCGAATATCGAAATTAGATGCAATTCTTTGATTTTATAGCGCTGCTATGATGGCTCTAATCTATGATCCACTAATTACGAAATTAATTAACTGAATAATCAATTTCTCAACAACATTTTTATCTGTATTTAATTTCTATGTGCTGTCCACATAGCGTCTACATGAATAAGATATATTTATTAATCGTATTATAACTATTTGTTTTTATGGTGCCGACACCAAGAATCGAACTCTGGACCTTCTGAAAATCAGACATCAGTTCATTTTCCAATTAAGAAAACCATAAATCAAATACTATTTCTAAAGCTTGTTTGATCGATTGCAAATATTCACTCTCAAGCCTACCTTGCTTTTTGCCAATTCGAGAGATATCAACTGCACGTAATTGCTTGAGATTAATATGACGATCTTTATCCAATCCGTTAATACTGGTTGGAGTCAGATTTACTGCAAATGGCCAAGACTTATGGTTGGGTAGCATCGGTGCCACAATTAGGGTTTTTGATTGGATATTCACAAGGTCGCCTTGAACAATCACGCACGGTCTTAGCTTCTTGGTTTCCGCGCCCTTGGTTGGCTCCAGATCAACCCAATAAATATCTAGTTGCTTAAATTCAGTCATTCTGGAGACCATCGGACAGGGTTGTATCCCATTCTTTTAGTTCTTTCTGATAGTCAGAATCTTGAGCTTCCTCCTGATTTGCCTTGAGCAAAGCTTGCTTGAGATAGTTTTTGCGTTCCTGTTTCAAAAGCTCGTTGATATATGCACTACGATTGTCACCGGCAATATTATTCAGAAATGTAAAACTTTCATCATCCAGTGTAATGGTCGTTCGATGTGTCATTTTTTCTCATACTTTTATGAATAAACTATTATCATACTATAGAGTATGATAACTATATACTCTATTTAATATTTAGTACAAAAATTCTTTTTGATAAATCTCCCACTTTACTATTGATAAAATATGTTATCAATAGTAGAGTGATGCTACAATTTAGGAAGGTTGAAATATTTTTTGCTTTATTAAATTTCCTTGAG
>Ga0209476_10001528_pt1 | contig 15566 bp, 17 predicted proteins | sample KloWWTrecipitate_FD_187179 | JGI IMG/M metagenome (GOLD analysis project Ga0209476, IMG submission 187179) | Active sludge microbial communities from Klosterneuburg, Austria, studying microevolution and ecology of nitrifiers - Klosterneuburg... | ecosystem: Engineered > WWTP > Aerobic digester... | reverse complement strand
GATGTCCGGCTCGGCCGCGTTGGGCGCGATCCACTGAGCGCCGACCACGCAGACGGCCACGATCGTCAGCGGGATCGCACACAGCACCGGGATGACGGGCAGGCGCTTCATGCTGCTGCTGCTCTCGTGCGAACTCGCGGGTCGGCGGCGAAGTAGAACAGGTCGACGGCAAGAGCGGTCAGCGCGATGACTGCCGCCGTCAGCAGCGTGATGGCCTGGACCACCGGAAGATCTTTGAACGTCACCGAACTGGCGAGCAGTGCGCCGATGCCCTGCAGGGCGAACGTGATCTCGACGAGGATGGTGCCGCCGAACAGGAACGCGAACACAAGCCCGAGGCTGGTGACGACCGGGATCATCGCATTGCGGAGCACGATCGAACGCACCTGCTGGGGTGACAGACCGCGGCTGACCGCGAACGACACGTAGTCCTGGTCGAGCTCGCCGAGCACGGCGGTGCGAGTGAGCTTGAACACGAGTGCGCCGATGCCGAGCGCAAGCGTCACCGCCGGCAGCGTGAGGTGCCACAGGCGGTCGAGGAATCCGTCGCCGCTGCCGTACACCGGGAAGATGTCGAGGTTGACGCCGAACACGTAGAGCATCAGCAATCCCACGGCGTACGACGGGGCTCCGACGCCGATGATGGCGCCGACGCTGACCGTGCGGTCGAGGCTCGATCCGGCGTGCGAGGCGGCAAAGATTCCCAGCGGCACTGCCACCAGCACCGTGAGGATGAACGAGAAGGTCGCCAGTTCCGCCGTGAGCACGACGCGGTCGGCCAACAGCGTGGTGACCCGGGTGTTACTACGGATCGATCGGCCCAGGTCGCCCTGAAGAACGCCCCCCAGCCAGTGAAAGTACTGGCTGAGGAACGAATCATTCAGGTGATATTGCTCGCGGATGGAGGCGAGTATCTCCGGGTTCGCAACGCGCGGGCCGAGCAGGTTTCGTGCCGGGTCACCTGGTGTGAGGTGCAGCAACGCGAAGACCACGAACGACACGGCGACCAGCAGCAGCGCCGTGGCAGCGAGGCGAACCAGCGTGAACCGAAGAACGGTGCCACGCTCGAAGTGCCGGCTCATCCGTTGGTGAGGATGCTTGAGGTCCAGGGAGACAGCATCGTGTACGAGCTGAAGTCCTTGATCGTGTACTTGTCGGCGATGGCAGTGGCGCCCTCGCCCCACCACAGCGGCACATAGGCGACCTCGGTGAGAGCGGCCTTCTGTGCGGCGATGAGCAGCTCGATGCGCTGGGCAGGGTCGGTCTCTTCCCGAGACTGCGCCATCAGATCGGTGACGTCAGCATTGGTGAATGATGCCGGGTTACCTTCACCGAGGAACCACGTTGCCAGTTCGCCCGGGTCGCCGGTGGTGCTGTTGTACACCATGTAGGCGAGGCCCCAGTCGGGTGAGCCGATGGTGTCGAACCATTGCTCCACCGGCATTTCTTCGATCTCGATGATGATGCCCAAGGGCTTCACGGCGGCCTTCAGCGCCTGGAACGCGGCACTCACCTGCGGTGCGCTGGAGGAGATGCCGACCTTCGTGGTGAAGCCGTCGGGCACCTTCGACTTTGCGAGCTCGGCTTTCGCTGCGTCCATGTCGTAGGAGAGTGTGAACGCCTCGCCCAGTGCGGTGCGAGCGCCATCGGCGCCGAGCACACCTTCGATCTGCTGGGGTGTGGTGAGGGCGGTGGCAACCTCGCCATGACCGTTCAACAGTGACTTCACGTAGGCGGCGCGGTCGCAGGCGAGGGCGATGGCCGTGCGCACGTGGATGTCGTCGAAGGGTTCGACAGCGGTGTTGAAATCGAGACCGACGTAGCTGCGGTCGGGAGCAAAGATCACCGAGGTGTCCTTGGTGCTGGCCCACTGCTGTGCCTGGTCGAGCGAGATGTTGATGGCGATGTCGATGTCACCCGACTCGCGAGCGAGCACCCGCGTCGTCTCCTGGGGGATGAAGTCGATGCGCACGGTCTTCACCGGAACGGGGCCGCCCCACCAGGTGTCGACGCGTTCGAGTTCCACCGAGCTGTCGGGCACGAACTTGGTGACCTTGTACGGGCCGGTGCCGAACAGTAGCGACGTTGGCGTGCCGAGGTCGCCGTTGTTGGCTTCCACGAACTTCTGGGTGGTGATCCACAGCGCGTTGGCGGCGCAGGGGCCCCACTCGAAGGCGACATCCGGAGTCAGGAGCGTGATCGTGACTTCGTTGTCGGCGGTCTTCTCGGCGGTGTCCATGTTGGCCCAGTAGTACGCAATGTTGGGCGAGACGTTCTCGTCCTTGGCGAGGCCGATGGAGTACACGACGTCGTCGGCGGTGACCGGAGTGCCATCGCTGAACTTGGCGTTGGAGCGCAACGTGTAGACGTAGGTGGTGGGCGACGTCTGCTCGAACTTCTCGGCCAGGGCAGGCACGAGCTTGCCAACGCTGTCAGGGGCCACCAGGCCTTCGCCGACCAGCGCGGCGACGTAGTAGTTGAGGATGCCGGCTTCCTTGCCCGGGTACAGGTTCGACAGCGAGGCAGCGAACCCGATGGTGAGCGTGTCGATCTCCTTCGAACTCGGGGTGCCGCCGCCCGTCGTGTTGCCGGTGCCGGTGCCGCCTGATGTGGTGACGGTGGCCGTGCCGTCCTCCCCGCATGCGGCGAGCAGCGCCAGTAGTGCCGTGGCGCCAGCGCCCTGCAACACCGTACGACGGCTGATCGGAAGAATATTCGACATGAGCGCTCCTGAGTGGTCGACTGGCCCAGCAATACCCGACCACTTTGATCGGTTATTGAAAATCACCAAGTGAATTGTGACAGTAGACGCGCGTCGGAATTCCGTCAACACTTTTCTGCGCCAGGGTCGAGAGCGGTGGCGGCGCTGCGGCCGGAGAGCACGGCGCCTTCCACCTTGGCGCCGCCGAACGCGTCACCGGCAAACACGAGCCCCGCGAGGCCCTGCGCCAGCAGGTGACGCTCGCGATGTTGCACCACCGGGCGGGCGTAGCGCCAGCGTTGCACCTGCGCCACAGACGCCGCGGCCGACAGCCCTGCGGCGGCCAGCAGTTCGGCGATCACGACCTCGTCAGGTGACGACCAGTGTTGGTGGCTGAAGTCGGCCGTGGCGTGGATGGTGACTGCCGGCGATGCGGAGATGCCCTTTTGCTGGTTGTCCGCGATCCAGTCGATCGGTCCGTCCGCGGGATCCGCTGCTCCCGGTTCGTTCAGTCCGCTCGGTCCATCGAGCACTGCCAGCACTGCCAGACACGGTTCGTAGCGAATGGCTTTCAGCGCGGCCAGGTCGTCGGCGGCGAGAACAACGTCTCCGGCGGCGAGCAGGGCCAGCGATTGCGGGACGGGCGCCGTCAGCACCACGGCGTCAGCGTGCATCGAGCGATCGCCGATCCTGAGTGTCCACCCCTGCGAGCCGTCCGTGCGGGTGATGGAGTCGACCTTGGTGGCGGTTCGCACGTCGATACCGGTGGCCAGGTACTTGGCCCGACATTCATGCTCGCGATGCCACGGAATCGTGTGTGGCCGTCGGGATCGACGATTCCCGCCGGGCCGACCCTGCCTCGGAACCACGGCTGGGCGACTTCGGCCGCCAGCCAGCCGGCGACCACGGCAGCGAACTCATCGGTATGCGTGGTGAAGAACTGGGCGCCATGGTCGAGGGTTGCGTCGCCAATTCGCCTGGTGGCCATCCGACCGCCGACGCCGTGACCCTTGTCGACGACCACCACTTGGTGCGTGCCGGCGAGGGCGCGGGCCGTCGTGAGTCCAGCGAGACCGGCACCGACGACAACGATTCGCATCGGCACAACCTACGGACGACGGCGATGATCGATGTCCGATCGGCGGGCCATATTGCCGAAGCGCCCACCTGAGCCCACAACGACATCAGGCGGCCCCCGATGGGACCGCCTGACTTCAGCGCGCTCGAAGGGACTCGAACCCCTAACCTTCTGGTCCGTAGCCAGATGCTCTATCCATTGAGCTACGAGCGCTCACGGGTCGCAAGTCTAGAGGCGCGACCGTTGCTTCGGCTACTGCTTTGCGAAGCGAGTTACAGACGCCACGGGCCCCAGCCGCCGGACCTCAGGTACATGGCGTAGGCGGCGTAGGCGTTGGTCATCGGGTCGTACAGCTGCTCGGCGGAGGTGACGCCCATCTGGGCCAGCCAGCTCTTGTGCACGTTGTAGTAGATCTGGAAGAGGCCGACGCAGCAGTAGTTGCGCACGTTCGGTTGGAGGTTGCTCTCGCGTGTGGCGATGCGGACAGCTTCGTCCTCGAGATCGTCGGGCCACACCTGGCGGATGATGGCTTCCGCCTCGGACCGGGTGTAGCTGGCCTTGGGGGGTGCTGCGGCCGTGGTGGTCGTGGTCTTGACGGTGGTGGTGGTCTTGACCGTGGTGGTGGGCGCCTTCACCGTGGTCGCCGGCGCAGTCGTGGCCGGCTTGGTGGTCGTGGCTGGTGCCGCCGTGGTGGGTGCCGCCGTGGTGGGCGCTGCGGTGGTGGGCGCCGATGCGTTTGACGGCAGGCACACCGTACGCCCCGGGTAGATGGCGGTGTCGGTGGTGGCGTTGTTGGCGGCCAGCACCTCGTCGAGGGACACGCTGACCTTCTTTGCGATCAGGATCCAGTAGTCGCCGGCGACCACCTCGTAGTCCTTTGCACACACCAACTCGGTGGTGGCGACGGCAACCGCTTCGATGGCCGGCGGCGCAGCGACGGGGGTCTCGGCGACCGCTTTCGATGCAGCGGTATCAGCGGGTGTTGGTGTTGCGGGCGCTGCAGCGTCGGTAATGGCAACCTCAGTGGGGGCTGCTTGCTGCACGACCGCTGGGTCGGTGACAGCTGCGTCACTGACGGCTGCGTCAGTGGCCGCTGGGTCGGTGGCGACCTCGGTGGCAGCCGCCTGACCGGTGGACGATGATTTCAGGCCCACTGCAACGGTGCTGGTGTCTGGCCGCAGCGAACTGCGCTCCTCGCCACCACGAAGCGACATCGCGACCGGTACGCACAAGGCGACCACGATGGCGAGCGCGCCCATCCGGCGAATCAGTGGGTCGACGTGGCCGATGCCCTGGCGAAGGCCGCCGGCGCGGGGCGCACTGTCGACGACAGCGACCTGCTGCGTGTCGTGGGAGCGGGTGGCGTCACCGTGCTGGCGCCGGCCGACCTGCGGGTCGATCGGGCGGGGGCGACGGGTCGGGGCGATCGGCGCCGGGCCCGCAGGCTTGCGGCGGGCACCGATGCGGTCGAGGGCCCGGGTGGGTTCGTCGCTCCAAAATCCATACTGATCGTTGTCATCGTCGAACACGTCGTCACCCCTTCGAAGGGACCCGCCGAGGCCTGTTCGGCCGTCTAGATGACGATCTGTCTACTCCCTCTGTAACCAAAACGCAACAGTGTGACAAATGCGTGACGGCGAGTGGTGGATGCTCAGCGTCGAGCGGCGAGGCCGAGCGCACGTCCTGACCTTGCCGGAAAACGACAGCAGCCCGAACCGTGGTGGCTCGGGCTGGCGCCGGAATGTCGGTGACATTCTTCTGGCGGAGAGGGTGGGATTTGAACCCACGGACCCCTTTGAGGGGGTCACCGCATTAGCAGTGCGGCCCCTTCGACCTGACTCGGGCACCTCTCCGCTCGACAGACTATCGCTCGATGCGTCACGGTCCCACCGCGATTCGCCCAGCTTGTCGTGCCGTTGATGGTGGGTTACAGGTCGCCCTCGGGGCCCAGGTCGCCGGCCCATGGCGGCGCGCAGGTGTACGGCTTGGTCCACGGCCCGCGGGCGCAAAAGACCCAGAGATCGCTGGCGGCGTCGGCGCAGTTGGCCATGCTCTGCTTCACGTTGTCGACGTTCCACCCGCGCCGGCCGAGCGAACCGTTGGGCTCGAACATGCCGGCCATTGCGTTGAGCTGGAACGTGCACTGGCTGTCGTCTCGGGTCTGCAGGTTGAAGTTGACCGACCGGTAGTCGCAGCCGCCCTCACGCGAGGCGATGTAGATGAAAAACTGTTGCGTGGCGATGTCGGCGCCGTCCTTGGCGAACTCGCGGGCGATGGTGTCCGCGTCCTCGCGTGAGCAGTAGCGATGGTTGCCGTAGACCGGTATGCCGTTCACGATCCGGAAGTTGGGCTCAGCCTGCATGGTGGCTGGCCACCATGCGCCGCCGTTGAAGCTGTCGCTGCTCTGGCTGATGACGAAGCCACTCCAGATGCCAAGGGCCGCGAGCGTCTGGTTGTCGGCCACGCCGCTGGCGACGAGCGGTGGCGTGTGCAGCTGGTAGTTCTTGATCGCCGCCGCGGTGTCCTTGCCGTAGGCGCCGTCGATGGCGCCCGCGAACAGGAACTTCGACTGCAACACCTTTTGCACGCATTCGGCAGAGGGCCCACGGTCGCCGAGGTTGACGGGTGCGTCGGCCAGACAGGTGGGCGGCGGTGGCTTGTCGATGCCCGAGTAGATGTCCATCGCCTCGAGCGTGTGTGAGCCGGCGGTGCCGTTGGGGGTCAGCGGTGGGTGTGCCTGTTGGAACTTGATGACGGCCTGGAAGGTGGCCTGGTCGTAGGTGCCGGTGACCAGACCTGTGTACAGCCCCATCCACAGCAGCGTCCATTGCACGCAGATGACACTGCCGCCGGTGCTGCCCACGACCAACTCGGAGTCGGCGACGCAGTGACCCATCTCGGGGAAGTCCGCGCGGGCGGCCGGCGTTGCGAGGTCTTGAGGAGCGACCAGCAACATGACGACTGTCAATGCCCGGACGAGTGTGCGCACGACTCCATTCTGGCGGCGACAGCCCCGGTTCGCCCATCGCGAGTTCGTGAAAGTTGTTTTGCCGAATCGCAATTCTCACCGTGCCCAGTGGAGGTGTGGAGAACCTTCCTGCACATTCGGCGTCATATCTTCGCCCCCGCTCAGTCTCTTCAGTGTCCGGCGGACATAGGGGCACGACAATGACAACGATCGAGACGGTGCGGGTCACCCCCGTACCCACAGCGGACCGTGTGGTGGCGGCGTGGGCCGCGGCCCACCCGGTCATGAGGCGCGCGGTGCTTGCCGCGTGCGTGACATCGGCGGCGATCAGCTCTGTGATCCCTGCCCCGACGAGCGTGAGGTGGAGCGTCGCCACTGTTGGCGTGATTCTGGCGATCGCGGCAATGGTCGATGTGCACGAGTACAGGCTTCCCAACAGACTGCTGCTCGCTGCTCTCGCGGCAGCCCTCGCAGGAGCGTTCTCGGCATCGAGTGTATCGACTCTGATCGCGGCTGCGATCGGCATGCTGCTGGGCGGCGGGTTGCTGCTGCTGGTGCATCTCAGCCGGGGCGTCGGCATGGGTGACGTGAAAATGGCTGGTGTCGTCGGTGTCAGCGTGGGCGCCGTCGAGGTCAACGCAGTTCCGGTCGCCATCGCCGTTGCGGCATTTGTCGCGGCGGCCTATGGCCTGGCGGCACGTCGTCGGCGACTGCCGATCGGGCCGGCGTTGTGGTTCGGGTGGGCCGTAGCGCTGTCGGTCTGCGCTGCCGGGTGGATGTCATGAGCAGCACGACGAGCAAGCCCCGCCGCCGCGTGCAGACCCAATGGCTGGCGCTGGGTGCAGCGCTCGTCGTACTTGCCGGCGTGCTCGTGGCGTGGGCGTTGTCCAACGCCGCAGATCGCGTCGAGGTGGTGCAGGTCGCCCGCAGTGTCTCGGCTGGTGAGGTGATCGAGGCGAGCGACCTGGCGCTCGCAAGCGTGGCTTTCGACCGCGCAGTGGTGGGCCTGGTGCCATCGACGTCGCTGGACTCGTTGGTCGGAAGGGTCGCCGCCATCGACCTGCAGGCTGGTGTACTGCTGCAAACCGGTATGTGGCGCGACGCCACGCACATCGCCCCGGGTGAGGAGAGCGTCGGAGCGCTGCTTGCACCGGGCCGCTTTCCCGGCGGCCTCGCTCGCGGCGATGTGGTGCTTGCTGCGCCGATCGACGCCGCGTCGGCCATCCCCGCTCTCGCGGTTCGTGTGCTCGATGTGGAGCCGGGTGCCGGTGGCGAGCTGGCAGTGACGTTGGCGGTTCCTGCAGCTCAGTCGGTGGCTGTTGCCCAACTGGCTGCCGGCAACCAACTGCTACTGGTCGGGCAGCCACCAACTCCCGCGCCGATCGGGGCGACGCCATGATCATCGCTGTCGGGTGTTGGCGCGGAGTCGGCGCGACCACGACGGCACTTCTTGCGGCAACGTGCATGGCGGCAACGGATGCGGCAGGAGCCTGGTTGGTGGAGGCGGACCCAGCGGGTGGCGTCCTCGCCGGCCGCATGGAGGTACCTGCCCACTGTCTTGGCGGCCTCGAGCGAGTCGCTTTCCCCACCGACCGCATCGGCGCAACTGATTCGTTCATGTCGGCGGCGCACGTCATCGGCAATCTCCGCCTGGTGCTTGGCCCGGCCGACCCGTTCAGAGCCTTCGCCTGTCACCAGCCGCGCATGCCATGGGCGCCGGCGTTGCGAGATCTGCCCGGATCGGTGGTGATCGACGTGGGCACTGTCCGTGCCGGTAGCCCCGTGTGGCCCGTTTTGGCGCACGCCGATGTGGTCCTCATCGTGTCGTCGCCCGAAGTCAGCTCCGCGGTCGCTGCGTCCGAGTGGGTACAGGCTGCCGGGAGGGTGTCGCCCGCGGATCCTGGGCTACTCGACGCATCGGCCCGCATCGTGTTCGTCGACTCGCCGGTGGGCATTGCGTTCTCGAGAGCGACGCTGCAGGCGGACCTGCAGACCCAGTGCGCTGCCTGGCTGCCCTGGGAACCTGCAACCATCGACCTCGTGCACCGAGGTGCATCCGCGAATGATCGTCGATTGCGGCGCAGCTCGCTGATGGGCGCTGTCAACCAAATGGTCCTGCAATGGACTGCTGCCGACGCGGTGCCCTCATGATGACCGATGACGAGTTGGACACACTGGTCATCGACCTCCGCCGTCAGTGGGGTGACCGACTGCCCGTTCCCGGCCGCGACGAGACCTCGAACGAACGCGACCTGCGTGAGGAGATGACGCGAGACGTGCTCGAGCGGGTGGTGCTGCCGGAGCTCGAACACCAGCGGGTGACGTCGCGCCAGACGCCGCTTTCCGGTGACGAGCACACTGCACTCGTCGACCTGGTCATCTCGGAGATCTTCGGACTACCCCGGCTGCTGACAGTGCTGCGCGACCCGCAGGTCACCGACGTGCTGGTGTTCGGCGCCGACCATGTGCGCGTCGAGCGAACGGACGGGACCCACCAACTCTTGCCACCGCTGGTTCGACGCGATCGAGACCTCGAGCGGATCATTTACGACACTGCCACCTCGCGGCGCCGGCCCTTCAACCGCGAGAACCCGTTCGTGGACCTCGAACTGGAGCCCGGCGTGCGCTTCCACGGCGAAGGCTTCGACGTCGTACAGCGGCCACTGGTGACGATTCGGCGAGCAGCCGTTTTCGGGATGACCCTCTCCGATCTCGCCGACCGCGGGATGCTCGACCAGGGAGCAGTAGCCCTGCTACAGGCCGCGATCGCCGCGGACATGAACGTCGTCGTGTGTGGCCGGATGGGTTCGGGCAAGACCACCCTTCTGCGTTCGCTCGTGGCCGAGATCGATGACCACAAGGTGATCGTCACGGTCGAGACCGACTTCGAGCTGAACATCGCCAACATGGGTCGCCACCGTTACGTGCACGCCTACCAGTCACGGGTCCCGAGTACCAATGACGGCGTCGGCATTTCGTGTCACGACATGATGGTGCCCGCCGTGCGGACACGTGCCGACTGGATCGTCGTTGGCGAAGTGCGTGGTGCCGAAGGTGGCGCGCTGGTGCAGGCGATGTCCATCGGGCAGGGAGCCATGGCGACGGTGCACGGCGGTAGCGCCAAGGACGGCATCGAGCGTCTCGCCGAGCTGATCGCCTATCACAACGGGGTCGAACTGAAGATGGCCCGGTGGCAGGTGTATCGCAGCGTCGACCTGGTGGTGCACGTGACCGGCGACAACCGCACCGGCCGCTACGTGACCGAGATCGTGTCGCCGTCGGTGGAGGAGGATGGTGCGCGTTTCATCATGCATCGCCTCTTCGCCCCGCGTTCAGATGCCGGGGATCGGCGTGCGCGTCCGGCCGCTGAGCCGCAACGGCCGATGCTCGATCAGCTCGTGGCCGCGACGCCAGGGTTCTCCACCGAGTGGTGGCACAGTGCCTGTGAGACGTACCAGCCGATTCGTTCCGGCAGCGGCGGCACGTCTGCGGTCCTCACCGAACAGAACGTCGTCCGACGATGACCGCCACTGTTCCCCCCAGCGCGGTTGCGTTCGCTGTCTGTGTGCTGCTGCTCGGCGCGTTGATGGCCGGCGTGCGTGGTGTGTCTCCACCACGCCGTCGCGCTGCGTCGGCTGCTACGCCGTCGCTGCTCGCTGGTATCCGCGGCAACCGGGTCGCAGCGGGGCTTGCCGGCGGGTTCCTCGTGCTGCTCGCCACACGTTGGCTGATGCTGGCGGTACTGGTCGGTGTGCTCATCGTTCTGTGGGGGCGTCTGCTGCACGACACTCGGGCCGACGACGAGCGCACGCGCGTGGAGGGCATCGCCAAGTGGTTGGAGGACCTGCGCGACACATTGCGGGGTTCGGCGATCGGTGCCGAGGAGGCACTGGAGCAGGTTGCCCTGCGACCCCCGGACGCCATCGCAGGCCCGTTGCGGACGTTTGCCCATCGTCGTCGGCAAGGCTTTCGAACGGAGGATGCGCTGGCCGACCTGGCGGAAGAGTTGGCACACCCGACCGCCGACGCCGCAGTGGCCGCTATCCGGCTCGTGATCGGTGGCTCCACCAGTGCTGGTCGTCTCTACGCAACGGTGAGTGCGTTGGCGGCCGCCGCCCGCGACGAGGTGACCGCACGAGAGCGCATCGACAGAACCCGTGCGGTCTATCAATCGAGCATGAAGCGACTGGTCATCATCGGTGGCCTCCTAATTGCGTATCTGCGTTTTGTCGGTGGCGATCTGCTCACCCCCTACGACACCGCTGTGGGGCAGGTGGTCCTGTTGCTGCCACTGGGGATGTGGGTCGGTTGCGTGCTGTGGTTGCGCTCGCTGTGTCGCTACGACCTGCCGCAGCGATACCGAATCGTTGGCTCGACGGTGGCAGCGACATGAACCCGCTGGAGATCGGTGCGCTGGCCGGGCTGCTCGTTGCAGGTGGGCTGTGGTGCATGGTGCGCTCACTGCAGAGGGCACCCCGCTCACTTGCGGCGGCGCGCCATCGCATGTATGGCAGCGGGCAAGCCGTTCAACTCGCGCGTCCGCAGCGAGCGCGATGGACCGATTCGCTTGCCGCAGGCGCGCCTGGCCGCTGGGCACTGCGCCACTTCGGTGTCGGGCTGGAAGTCCTCGGGCTGACACCGGCCGATGTCGTCACCCGTGTGCTCACCTCGGTGGGCATCATGTTGTTCGCCACCTCCAGTGCTGTGGCCGCGCTGACTGCGCTCGGTCTGTTGCCGCTGTCGCCGATCTGGCCGGCGCTGGTGCTGGTCGTGACGGCGATGGCCGGCTGGATTGCGATCAGCGACATCACCGGCAAGATCGAGCGGCGCGGTCGCGAGTTGCGCCAGGCGGCCAACGATTTCGTGCAACTCGTCGCCGTCGGCCTGACGACGGACCAGAGCGTGGAGGAAGCAATTCGCTTTGCGCTCACGGTCGGGTCCAGCGCGGCGTTCGACGCGCTCCGCGACGAACTGAACACAGCACCACAGCGAGGCGTGCCGGTCTGGGAGGCGCTCGATGACTTCGGCCGAAAGTTCGGCGTTCGTGAACTCAGCGAGTTCGCAGCGTCGATCGAACGGCAGGGTCTGCAGGGTGTGTCGATCAGCGACACCGTCTCGTCGTTGGCCACATCGATGCGCGCCAAGGCGCTCGACGAATTGGAACGCGACGCCGACAAGGCAAACGCCAACCTCTCGGGTCCCACCATCGGTTTCGTGGTGACGACGATCGTGTTCTTGGCGTATCCACTGGCGCAGCGCATCAGCGACGCGTTCGGCGGATAGCGACGACAGGGCACCCCTGCCGCGGTGCACAGCACACAACCAACAGCAAGCGACACGAAAGGTATTCGGCGGATGAACGAACAACTGCTTCCATTGGCGGTGAGGGTCCAGGTGAGCTTCGGCGACCTGCGCTCACGAGCGCGACATGCGTGGGCGACACGCCACGAGGAGGACGGCGTCGACGAGGCCGTCACAAAGATGATCTGGCTCGCCGTCGGGATCGTCGTCGCCATCGCGGCGACGGCATTCTTCATGGCGAAGTTCAATCAGGCCAAGGACAACGTGCCCGATCCGATCGCCCCGTAGCGCGATGAACTGCGGTCGTCGCCGTGTCACAGATCGTCGAGGCCGTGAGGCGGCCGCGCGCGATCGTGGCGCGGTCGACGTCTCGATCCAGATGCTGTTCGGCCTCATGTTCGTAATTTTCGTGATGCTGCTCATCTTCGAGGCGGTCACCTACTGGCATGCGCGCAACGTGTTGGACGATGCGGCGGCCGAGGGGGCGCGTGTGGCGGCAGCGTTCGACGGCAACTGTGCCGCCGGCGTTGCTGCCGCGCACGCCGTGGTGTTGCGAACAGCGGGTTCGTGGGCTGACGATGTCGTCGTGACGTGCACGGACGGGGCTGTCATCACCGTGACGGTGTCGGGCGCGACTCCGGGTGTCCTGGGCAACGCGTTGGGCTTTCATGCCCGCGTCACCGAGACCGCCCCGAAGGAGGCGTGACGTGACTGGTCGACTGCACGGTGACGACGGCATCGCGACCCCAGTCGAGATGATGTATCTGCTGATCTTCTGTCTGGTGGCAGTGTTGTTCATCGGGTTCCTCGGCCGTCTGCAGGCCGCAGGTGTCGAAGTGACGAACACTGCCCAGGCTGCGGCGCGAGTTGCGTCGCAGGCACCCAATTCGTCAGTCGCCCAACAGGCCGCCGAAGACCTGGTCGCGGCCTCTTCGCTGACCGCCCGTTGCGGTGGCGGGGCTCGGGTAAGGGTGACGTGGACGCCCTCCTCTTCGGGCGCCTGGCAGGGCGGATCAGTCACCACGCAGGTGTCGTGCACCGTGCACAATCGGTCGCTCACCGGCGTGTGGGCACCGGGCTCGCGTACGGTGACGATGAGCGACACCCAGCCGATCGACCGGTACCAGCGATGACGGGGCCAGGCCGCGACCGCGGCGCGATCTCCGTTGTCATGGTCATTCTTCTCGTGATGGTGCTCGGCGGTGCGGGCCTCGTGGTCGATGGCGGCCGAGCACTCGTCGCGCGACGCCATGCGTCCAACACGGCGGAGGCCGCAGCCCGTGCAGCGGTGGCATCGGCGACGCCGCTGGCCGGTTTTGATGGGGATGCTGCCCGCGATGCGGCGTTCAGTTACGCAGTGCGTGCCGGGGTTCCAGTGGGTGATGTTCGCGTTGTCGTGGGGGTTGATTTCGTCACCGTGACGATCATCGAGCGACGCAGCACCGTGTTCCTCATCCTCGGCGGCCAGGAGACCGTGACGGTCCAGGCATCGGGTACCGCACGAGTGACGTACACCGAATGAGTCCCGTGCATGGACAGACGAAAGTGAAAGGTGAAACCTGATGCGGCTCTCGCGTGTGGTACTTCGGATCCTTGCGTTCCTGATGTTGACGGCGCTGCTCGTCGGTGTTCCGGTCGCGGTCTTCAAGCTGGTCGGCGTTCCGCTTCCCGGCGCGGAGGAACTGCGTGACGCGTGGCAGCACCGACAGATCGGCGGTGAACTGGTGGTGCGCGTCGGTGCGGCCATCTTTGCGGTGCTGTGGCTGTGGTTCTCGGTCACGGCGCTCACCGAACTCGGGCATGTCATCTCGTGGCGAGTCGGTGGGCCGGCTGCTCGATTGCGGCCGCTTCCTCCTGGCCCGTCCGGGGCCGTTCGCGCGTTGGTGCGCTTCATCGTGGTCTCGTCGGTGACCGCCACGGCGACCTTCGGCAGCTTCGTGCCATTGGCACGGGCAACGATCACGACGGCGGCCCGACCGATCTCGGTGATGACTTCCCCGACCGGTTCGCTACCTGCCACGTCGTCGGTCGCAACGGTGCCGACGCATCTGGCGGTAGGTCGCGAGACGCCGTTCTCGCTCGCCGCCATGCTCGGTCGCGCCGAGTTGCGCGAGTCGATCATCGAACTCAACCTCGGTCGCGTCGGCCCGGATGGCATGGCGTGGCAGGGCGGTGTGTTCCCAGCCGGCATTGAGGTGGTGCTCCCCGAGGAACTCGTCGTGGACACGCCGTTGGGGCCCGCACACGAGGTGGTGAGCGGCGATTCGTACTGGGCGATCGCCGACGAGCACCTCGGCCACGAACTGGAGCGTGACGCCACTGAGCCGGAGGTGATGGCATACACCGAGTCGTTGATGTCGACGAATCATCAGCTCCTCGGACACCGAGACCCGGCGCTCATCCTGCCGGGCGAACTCGTGGTGTTCACCACTGTTGGCGATGCGCCACACGCACCCGTTCCCGTTGTGGAAGTAGACCCTGTGGTCGAAGTCCCGGTGGACGTGCACCGCCCGGAGTTCGCTGCGCCGGATGTGATCATCCGTCTTCCGGCGACGATCGACGCCCCTGCCGCTCCTCCGCAGGAGGCGGTGCAGCCGAATGTTGTCGAGCCGAACGCCGGCAGCACTCAACTCCCGTCGCTCGCCCGACCAACCCCGGAATCCGGTGGCGTGCTGCCGTATGCCGCGGGCCTCGGTGCCGCGCTGATGATGTCGGCCGGCGTGGTCGGACTGCTCGAGTCTCGGCGGCGACGCGAGCTGCGGTCGGCAACAGTCGGTGCCCGTCGCATGCCGCCATCGGCGGTGAATGCGCGTACCGAGGTGCTGCTGCGTTCGTTGAACCCGCAGGAGCGGCTGGCTCGACTGGATCTTGCATTGCGCTCGGCCGCTCCGTCGCTTGCTGCTCAATCCGCGTCCGTGCACGCCGCGGTGATGTACGACACCGGCGACGTGAGCCTGTTCCTCCGTGGCGCGGCCACACCAGCGACGGCCGACTGGAAGTTCGACGTGCACGCCAACACGTGGCGCCTCGCGGGTGCCGTCACGCTGACCGACCTCGCAGAACAGGCTCGCCTGTGTGCGCAGCCGTGCCCGGCGATGGTGCACGTCGGTGGTGTTGCCGAGGGCGGCGAGTTGTTCGTCGACGTGGAGGCAATCGGCACACTGCTGGTGCAGTCGCCCCATGCGTCCGCGGTGCTGCGCAGCATGGCGGCGTCGTTGGCCGTGTCCCCCTTCATCGAGGCGACTCGAATCTTCACCGTTGGCTTGGGTGATGTCGCGCTCGGCTCGCAGAACAGCGAAGCGGTCGACAGCCTCGACGCTGCACTGGATGCGGCGTCGATGTCGTTGGGGAGCACAGCGGCCCTGGCCCGCGCCAACAGCACCTTCGGGCTGCGAGTGGCAGGCGCTGGGGGAGAAGCGTGGGAGCCCTCGGTGGTGGTCGCATTGGTCGACGAGGCCGTCGACCCGCTCGATGGTGTCGTGCGTTCGGCGAGTGGCGGTGGCAGAGGGCTGGCGGTC
>Ga0209476_10001527_pt1 | contig 15579 bp, 16 predicted proteins | sample KloWWTrecipitate_FD_187179 | JGI IMG/M metagenome (GOLD analysis project Ga0209476, IMG submission 187179) | Active sludge microbial communities from Klosterneuburg, Austria, studying microevolution and ecology of nitrifiers - Klosterneuburg... | ecosystem: Engineered > WWTP > Aerobic digester... | reverse complement strand
CTAGGGCAACCAGAAGATCGAGATCACCCGCTTCAAGGGTCTCGGCGAAATGCCCTATGTGCACCTGCGCGAAACCACGATGGACCCGAAGAGCCGCTCGCTGCTGCGGGTAAAGGTCATCGACGACCGCGACGAGACGGTCTCGGCGGTCGACCGGCTGATGGGATCGAAGCCCGAAGCGCGTTTCGAGTTCATCACCGAAAACGCGAGTTTTGTGACCGACATCGACGTGTAGCGGCACCAGCGGAAGCTGGCGCCGCGCCGCCCTACGCCTTCAGCGCGCCCGGTCCCGGTGTGGCGCCCGGGGGGACCTTGCCCATGATGATCATGCCGAGGACTTCGTCCTTGGTGACGTCCTTGGTGTGGGCGGTGCCCACCACGCGCCCGTTCTTCATCACCACGAGCCGGTCCGCGAGATCGAAGACATCGTGGATGTCGTGGCTGATGAGGAAGATGCCGATGCCCTCGGCCTTGAGCTGCTTGATGAGGTCTCCGACCTGCGCCGTCTCCTGGGGGCCAAGCGCCGCGGTGGGCTCGTCCATGATGAGGATGCGGGCATTGAACAGGATGGCGCGGGCGATGGCGACCGACTGCCGCTGACCACCCGAGAGCTTCACGACCGGCTCCTTGAAGCGCCGGAAGTTCGGATTGAGCCGCCCCATCACCTCTCGGGCCTTCGCCTCCATCGCCACATCGTCCAGCGTACCAATGGCTGTGGTCAGCTCGCGGCCGAGGAAGAGGTTGGCGGCGGCATCGACGTTATCGGCGACCGCCAGCGTCTGGTAGATCGTCTCGATGCCCTGGGCCTTGGCGTCGCGGGGGTTGTTGATGGTCACCTCTTGCCCGTCGATGCGGATGGTGCCCGCATCGCGCTTGTAGGCGCCGGAGAGGATCTTGATGAGCGTCGACTTGCCGGCGCCATTGTGGCCCAGAAGCCCGACGACTTCACCGCGATACAGGTCGATCGAGGCGCGCTCGACGGCATGCAGGCCGCCGAAAGAGATGGAGATGTCCTCCATTTCGACCAGCGGGGTTTTCTTGTCCAGCATCTCTCAAGCGTCCTATTTGGCCCTGCGGCGGTAGAGGGTGTCGAGCCAGACGGCAAAGACCAGCACGATGCCCACGACGATTGACTGCAACGGGCTGTCGATGCCGATCAGCACCATGCCCGATTGCAGGGACTGCATGACGAGCGCACCCAGCATGGCGCCGGCGATGGTTCCGACGCCGCCCGACAGCGACGTGCCGCCGATCACTGCCGCGGCGATGACGTAAAGCTCGTCGAGGGTGCCCAGCGCGTTGGTTGCGGCATTGAGACGGGCCGTCGAGATCGCCGCCGAGATGGCGACCAGCGCGCCCATCAGCATGAAGATCTTCACCGTCACCCAGCGGGTGTTGATGCCGGCGAGTTCTGCTGCCTCGGGATTGCCGCCCATCGCAAAGACGTAGCGCCCGAACCGGGTGCGCATCGCGATGAAGCTCATCAGGATGCCGACGCCGACGGCGATCAGTACCGGAATGGCGATGCCGTGCGGAATGAACAGGCCGCCCTCGGGCACCGGGATGCCGTTGGCCTCGGCATAGCGCTGCGCGATCCGGGCCGGCCACGGATAGGCATTGGCCACCGCAACGGCGCCGAGGGTTACGCCGCAGCCGATAACGGCGAGGCTCGTCTCGGCCCACATCGGCCGCAGCGGGAAGTTGAAGCGCCGGCGCTGCCGCCGCCCGAAGTAGATGCTGAGCACGATGCCGGCGCAGGCGATCACGCCGAGGATCCAGCTCGGCCAGAAGCCGATGGACCCGGCCGGGCCGCCGCCGATGAGCTGGAAAGTCGAATCCATCGGCGCGATCGTGCGGCCCATGGCAACCCACCAGGCCGCGCCGCGCCAGACGAGGAAACCGCCGAGCGTGACGATGAACGCCGGCACCTTGAGGAAGGCGATGATGATGCCCTGCAGCGCCCCGATGCCGCCGCCGACCACGAGACCGACGCACAGCGTGATGATCCAGGTCGCGTTGTTGTCAAAGCCGATGACCTTGGGAAGGATTTCGGCCTGGGTCATGCCCATGACCATGCCGACGAACCCCAGCGCCGAACCGACCGACAGGTCGATGTTGCGAGTCACGATGACCAGCACCATGCCGGTCGCCATGACGGCGACACCGGAGGTCTGAACCGAAAGGTTCCACAGGTTGCGGGGCGTCAGGAAGAGCCCCTGCGAAAAGAAGTTGAACACGAGCCAGATCAGGATCAACGCGCCGACCATGCCGAGCAGGCGTGTGTCGAGTTCGGTAGCGTTGATGAACCGCCGGAAGGGTCCTTGGGTATTCTGCTGCTGCCGAACCGGCGCAGCTCCGGCGAGCTGGTCGACCATTGTGAAGAGTCTCCGCGAAGGCGTTAGCCCGGAAGAACGCCGCGGCAACGTGGCCGCGGCGTCCGATCCGGGAAGTTTACCCCTCGCGGGATCAGCCGCAAACAGCGACCGAGCCGGCGGCGACGCCCTGGCAGACGACGTCCTTGGCCACCCAACCGGCGTCGATGACGAGGTTGAGGTTGTCCTTGGTGATCGGGATCGGCGCCAGGAGCACCGCATTCATCTCGACGCCCTTCGGGCCGTCGGAGAACTTGGTTGCGCCGGTGACTTTATCGAGCGCCGTACCCTTGGCCAGTTCGATGGCGATGCTGGCCGCCGCCTTGCCCAGTTCGCGCGAGTCCTTCCAGACCGACACGGTCTGCGTGCCGAGCGCGATGCGGTTGAGCGCGGCATGGTCGCCGTCCTGACCGGACACCGGGACCGAGCCGGCAAGACCCTGAGCGGTCAGCGCCGCGATGGCGCCGCCGGCCGTTCCGTCGTTCGAAGCGACGACGGCGTCGACCTTGTTGTTATTGGCCGTCAGGAACTGCTCCATGTTGGCCTGGGCGACTTCCGGGTTCCAGTTGTCGGTATAGGCCTCGCCGACATTCTTGATGTCGCCGGCATCGATGGCGGCCTTGAGCACTTCCATCTGGCCTTCGAACAGGAAGTCAGCGTTCGGATCCGCGCTGTTGCCCTTGATGAAGACGTAGTTGCCCTTGGGCTGCACGGCGAACACGCCCTGCGCCTGCATCCGCCCCACTTCCTTGTTGTCAAAGGTGAGGTAGAAGGCTTCCGGGTTCTCGATCAGGCGGTCATAGCCGATGACCGGGATGCCCTCGCCGACGGCGGCGGTGACCGCCGGCTCAACGGCCGCCGAGTCCTGCGCGAGCACGATGAGCACGTCGGCGCCCTGGGTCACGAGGCTCTCGATGTCGGTGAGCTGCTTCGACGCCGACGACTGCGCGTCGGCCGAGATGTACTTGGCTCCGGCAGCTTCGATGACCGCCTTCATTGCGGCTTCGTCGGTCTTCCAGCGCTCTTCCTGGAAATTGTTCCAGGACACGCCGACGACCACGCCGTCCTGGGCGATGGCAAAGCCTGCCACACCCGCCAACACGGTCGTGCACAGCAGAACTGCTGCGATCTTTTTCATATCAATCCCTCCCGTCGGCGGCGGTTCGGCCGCCATGCCAAACGCCAGCATGCCCTCACGGATGCCGACGCCGAGCAATTCTTTCATTGCTCAAAAAAATGATTGGCACGACGCCAAAGCAGGTGTCAATCTTATTCTCGACGCTCGAAATAATTAATCGGACCCTCATACGTCCGGGCTAGAAGCAGGCATGCGCCTTGTTACCGACAGCGACACGGTCCGCCGGCAGAACCGCGGCCTGGTGTTCTCCGCCCTCCGCACAGCGGGGCCGCTGACGCGTACGCAGCTGGCGGCCGAAACCGGCCTCTCCAACGCCAGCATCACCGCCATCACGCAGGACATGCTGGGACAGGCCCTGCTCACCGACGTGCCCGACGAGCCGTCGGCGGAGCTGCGCCTGCGCGGCCGGCCGGCGGTGCGGATCGGGCTCAACCGGCACGCCGCCGCACTCGCCCTCATCGAGATCGACGTCAACCGCGCGCGCTTCTCGCTGGTCGACTACGGCGGCACGCTCATCGACCGGATCGAGACGAACCTCATCCCCGGCTTCTTCATCCAGACCGCGCCGCTTGGCTTCATCGAGGAGCGCCTTGCGACTCTTGGCCAACGCAACCCGCTGGAGTTCGCGATGCTGCGGCGCATCGCCATCTCGGTGCAGGGCATCCTCGACCGGGAGGGCGATGGGCTGACCTGGTCGCCGGTCGCCGGGCTGGCCGGGCACGACATTGCCCCGCCGCTTACGGAGCGCTTTGGGGTTCCCGTCGTGCTCAACAAGCGTGGCCGGCTGCTCGCCGAAGGCACCCGCTGGCTCGACCCGGACCTGCGCGATGCGCGCCTCATCACCATCTTCGTCGGCTCGACCGTCGCCATGGGGATGAGCGCCTCCGGTCCGGTGCTCGGCCGCGGCGAGGACGGCGCGACCGAGTTCGGCCACATGAACCATGTGCCGAACGGCGCGCTGTGCCGCTGCGGCACGCGCGGCTGCATCGAGGCCTATGCCGCCGACTATGGCGTGCTGCGCACCGCCTATTCCGTGCCGGAGCACACGGCCCCGGCCGCACAGGTGCCGGCCGCGGCATATGAGGACCTGATCCGCCGCGCCCAGCAGGGCGACCGCACGGCAACGCAGGCCTTCAACCTCGCGGGCCGGGCCATCGGCTACGGCATCGCCCGACTGCTGGCGGTCTCCGATCCGAGCCACGTCATCATCGTCGGCCCGGGAGCGCGGGCGCTCGGGCTGATGCGCCCCGAAATCGATGCGGCGCTGGCGGCGAGTTTCGTGTGCCGGGTCAACGGCACGCCCGAAGTCCGCGCCCTCAGGGACGAGAGCGAACCGATCTTCATGGGCCTGATGATGGAGGCGCTGGTCGATCTCGATCAGACAGACTTCGCCCCCCTCGCCGCCGTCAGTGCCCGCGCCTGATGCGGCATCGCCGGCACTGTCCCGGCGGAAGGCCCTGAAATCCGTTGACTCCAAAGGGGTTTCCACTATGTTCCGCCCCGCGTAGCGCGCGCTGGAAGAGGGCGGACTTCCAGTGGCAAGGCGCCGCGAGACGAAAGCCGCGAGCCCGGGATCGGGTTCGAAACCCGACACAGGTCGACCGCACCTCCTCAAGTAGCTGCCAGTCGATTTCCCGAACTACTTGAGCGGACTGAAGATTTGTCAAACGACTTCAATGGGCTCGGCCTCAGCGCCAAGGTCACCTCGGCGGTTGCCGATGCCGGCTACACGACGCCGACCCAGATCCAGGCGCAAGCCATTCCCCACGTTCTGCAGAAGCAGGACATCATCGGCATCGCGCAGACGGGCACCGGCAAGACGGCCTCGTTCGTGCTGCCCATGCTCACGCTGCTCGAAAGCGGACGCGCCCGCGCCCGCATGCCGCGCACCCTCATTCTCGAGCCGACGCGCGAACTCGCCGCGCAGGTCGCCGAGAATTTCGAGAAATACGGCAAGAACCACAAGCTGACGATGGCGCTGCTGATAGGTGGCGTGTCGTTCGAGGATCAGAACCGCATTCTCGATCGCGGCGCCGACGTGCTGATCGCAACGCCCGGGCGCATGCTCGACCAGTTCGAGCGCGGCCGCATCCTGCTCACCGGCGTTGAAGTCCTCGTCATCGACGAAGCCGACCGCATGCTCGACATGGGCTTCATCCCCGACATCGAGCGCATCTGCGGCCTGCTGCCGCCGCGCCGCCAGACGCTGTTCTTCTCGGCCACCATGCCGCCGGAAATCGAACGCCTGACCAAGCGCTTCCTGCGCGATCCGGTGAAGATCGAAGTCGCCCGGCAGAACTCGACGGCCGAGACCATCGACCAGCGGTTGGTGCGCGTCTCGAGCAAGCCCGAGGAAAAGCGGGCCGCGCTGCGCCAGTTGATCCGCGCCGAAGGCGGGCTGACCAACGCCATCATCTTCTGCAATCGCAAGCGCGACGTTGCCACCCTCGCCCGCTCGCTCGAGCGGCACGGTTTTTCGGCCGGCGCGCTGCATGGCGACATGGACCAGAAGAGCCGAACGGAGACGCTCGACGCGTTCAAGGGCAACCGGCTGACGCTTCTTGTTGCGTCTGACGTCGCGGCGCGCGGCCTCGATATTCCCGCCGTGAGCCATGTGTTCAACTTCGATGTGCCGACCCATGCGGAGGACTATATCCACCGCATCGGGCGTACCGGCCGCGCTGGCCGTTCGGGCATCTCGATCACCCTCGCCCAGCCGAGCGACGGCAAGTATCTCGACGCCATCATCAAGCTGATCCAGAAGGACATTCCCGAGGTCGGCAAGATCGCCCCCGAGGGCCGCGCCGAGAGCGAGACACAGGGCGAACAGCCCGCCCGGAAATCGGCCGCTCGCGGACACCGCGGCAGGCCCGCCCGTGGCGAGCGCCGTGAACCGGCAGCTACCCCGGCCCGTGGCGAACGCAATGAGCCCGTCGCTGCGCCGGTAGAGCCGAGGCCGGTCCGCGAGGAGCGCAGGGAAGTGGAAGCCGCCCCGGCCGAGCCGCGGCAGGAGCGCACGCGCGAGCGCCGTCCCGAGCCGGCCAAGGCCGCACAGGCCCGCAAGCCGGCGGCACCGCGCAAGTCTTCGGGCGCGTCGCCGTTCGGCAATGACGGTCCCATTCCGGCATTCCTCCTGCGTTCCGGACGGGCGGAGTAATCCGCGCCGGTTCGTCGCGGCGCGGACCCCCGCGCCGCATCACGTCTCGTCAACGGGGCGTCGCGAAGCTACAATGTCGGTTGCACAGCATGACGCGCAGGTGCGGACGTGTCTGATCAGGAATTCAAGCGCGCTCTGGGATACGCCAGCTCGGCCATTGACCTGCTGACGCGGGCAACGATTCCGCCCTACCCCCATTTCTACGAGCTGCTCTACACCTACGTGTCCGGCGTGAACCCGACGCTGAACGCCCGCATCAATGCGATCTTCCGCGAAACCGATCCAACGGTCGACCTGGCCGAGCGGCTCTACGACACCTTCCTCAAGGCGCAGGACAACAACGAGCGCCTCGCCTCGGCGTCCGAACAGCTGGGCCAGGGCATTGAAGTGGTGCACGACGCGCTCGATGCCGCGATGACCACGGCCAACGCCTTTGCCGGCGCGGTACAGGCGATGACAGGTGATCTTGCCGGCGAGCCCGATCACGGCGCACTGCAACTGATGGCGCGCCGGATGCTTGAGGAGGCGCGCCGCATGCAGGTCGCCAACCACGATCTGGAGCAGAAGCTGCAGGCGTCGCGCGAGACCATTGCGCAACTGCATCGCGACCTCGACGACGCGCGCCGGGAGTCGATGCTTGACCCGCTCACCAAGATCTACAACCGCAAGTTCCTCGATGAACTGCTGATCAAGGCGGTAAACGACGCGCGCTCGAGCGGTACCCAGCTTTCGCTCGTGCTACTCGACATCGACCATTTCAAGCACTTCAACGCCACCTGGGGCCACCAGACCGGCGATCACGTTCTGCGCCTCGTGGCGATGACGCTCAAGTCGAGCATCAGCAGCCGACAGGTGGCAGCGCGCTACAATGGCAAGGAGTTTGCGGTTGTCCTGCGCGACACGGATCTCGAAGGCGCAATGGCAGTTGCGGAGAGCGTTCGCCGCACGATTGAGGCCAAGGATCTGCTGAAGCGCTCGACCGGCGAAAAGCTCGGGCAGATCACCTGCTCGTTCGGCGTCGCCACGCTGCGCCGGGGCGACACGCCCACCAGTCTCGTCGAGCGCACCGCGCGGTGCCTGTTTGCCGCCAAGCAAGCCGGGCGCAACAAGGTGGTCAACGAGAACGACCTGAAGCCTGATATCGAGGCCGCCGGATAGGGAGCGCCCGCGAAGGCGTCAGCCCTCGATCAGGTCGACGCCGAGGGACCCGAGAGCATCCCAGTAGCCGGGATAGGTCTTGCCCACGCAATCGGGGTCGAGGATCGTGATCCCGCCGATCTTGAGGCCTGCGAGCGCGAAGCTCATGGCGATGCGGTGATCGGAATAGGTCTCGATCTCTGCCGGAAGCACCTGCCCCTCCAGCGACGGATCGGACGCAACGATCAGGTCGTCGCCCTCTTCGCGCGCGAGGCCGGGACGGATGCGATTGAGCTCGGTCGAGAGCGCGTTGATCCGGTCGCACTCCTTCACGCGCAGGTTGGCGATGCCGGCAAAGCGGACCGGCGTTGCGTTGAAGGCGGCGAGCACCGCCAGCGTGGGCACAGCATCCTGCATCTGCGAACCATCGATGACGGCAGGCATGTGCGGGAACATCTTGATGAGCGCCGCGGCCTTGGCGTCGGGCTGGGTGAACGCATCCATCGGCACGCCGAGGTCGATTCTCCCGCCGGTGAGCGTCTCTGCGGCCCAAAGGTAGGTTGCCGCCGAGGCGTCGGGTTCGACCACGAAGTCGGTGGCGCGGTAGCCGGTCGGCTCGACCCGCCAGGTCATGTCGTCGGCCTGCGTAACCCGGGCGCCAAACGCGCGCATGGCGGCCAGCGTCAGGTCGACGTAACCTCGGGCGTCGAGATCCTTGCCGGTCAGCGCCACCTCGATCGGGCCATTGCCGAACGGCGCGGCCATCAGCAGCGCCGAGACGTACTGGCTCGACAGGCCGCCATCGATTTCGACGCGGCCGGAGCCAAAGCTGCCACGGCCCTCGACCGTCACCGGCGGGCAACCTGTTGGCGCTGTGGCCGCAATCCCCAGCGCGTTGAGCGCCGTGACCAGCGGGCCGATCGGGCGCTTCTGCATATGCTCGTCGCCATCGACGACCACGGTGCCATCGACCAGCGCCACGGCAGCGGTGAGGAAGCGGGTTGCGGTGCCGGCATTGCCCAGCATCAGCGGACCGGTAGGTGCCGCGAGGCGGCCGCTGCTGGCAACGATGAAACTCGTCGCGTCGGGCTCATCGATGGTGACGCCCATCTGCCGCAGCGCGGCGGCCATCAACTGCGTGTCCTTGCTCTTCAGCGCGCCGGTGATCCGGCTCGTCCCTTCCGCCAGCGCTGCCAGCAGCAGCGCGCGGTTGGTGATCGACTTCGAACCCGGCGGGGTGACGCGGCCAATGAGCGGCTTCGCCGGAGGGACGATGGTCAGCGATTTGAGTTTGGTGAGCATGGCAGGTGCGATGCCATGAGGCGCGGCGAATGGCAAGGCGCGGCGCTCAGGGCAGCCGCACCGCGTCCTTCGCGTGAAGCGCCACGACATCGGCCGGCAGCAGCCGCAGCGACAGGATCATGCTTGCCGTCTTCATCTTGTATTTGAGGAAGTGCGGCGCCTGCAGGTGCGCCTCATAGGCCGCCTGATCGGCGTAACCCTCGAGGATGCGGATGAGGTTTGCACTGCCCGTCAGCGACGCGGCGTGCAGGAACAGCACACCGGGCTCGGCGACGACCGAGGCCTCGATTTCCTCGGCCAGCAATGCCTTGTAGCGGTCGAGATGAACCGGATCGATTTCGAGTTCGGCGATGCGTATGACGGGGGAAGTCATGCGCGCATCCGCCTCAGACCTCGGCCCGCGCCTCGGCGAGCGCCTTGAGGTCGGCGGGCTTGAGCTGCACGCTTTCGCCGCAGCCGCATTCGCCGGTCTGGTTGGGGTTCTTGAAGGTGAAGCCGGATTTCAGGATGTCTTCCTCGAAATCCATCACCGTGCCGAGCAGGAACAGCGTCGCCTTGGGCTCGATCCAGACATGGACGCCCCTGTCCTCGACATGGTCGTCGCCGGTCTTCGGTTCGGCGACATAGTCGAGCGTATAGGCCTGCCCCGCGCAGCCGGCATTGCGGATGCCGACACGCACGCCCGCCACCGGCTTGTCGCTGTCCGCGATGATCTCGCGAACCCGCTCGGCGGCGGCATCGGTCAGGGACATGATCTTGAGGGCCATCGGCGTCGCTCTATCGTTAGGAGACGATATATAGGCCTATGCGCGGGAAATTACCACCAGTTCAGCGCAACCTGCGCTTCTTCACTCATCCGCTCCGGTCCCCACGGGGGATCGAAGACCATGTTGACCGTCACTTCATTGACGCCCTCGACGGACATCGCGGCGTTCTCGACCCAGCCGGGCATCTCGCCGGCCACCGGGCAACCCGGCGCGGTCAGCGTCATGTCGATGGTGAGGTTGCGGTTGTCGTCGAGATCGACCTTGTAGATGAGGCCGAGCTCGTAGATGTCGACCGGAATTTCCGGGTCGTAGACGGTCTTCAGCACCCCGATCAGGTCGGCGGTGATGCGCTCGACTTCCTCGGGCGGCAGCGTCGACGACACCGTCGGCTGGACGCGCAGGTCCGGCGCGGCGGGCGCAGGCACTGCTGCCTCTGTCGCGGGCGCGGCGTCAGCGAGTGCTTCCGGGGCTTTGATATCGTCGGTCATGAAAAGAACGTCCTGGCTTTCTCGATGCCGGCGACCAGCGCATCGACATCGTCCTTGCCGCTATATAGGCCCAGCGAGGCCCGGCAGGTAGAGGTGACGCCAAACCGTTGCAGCAGCGGCATGGCACAATGGGTTCCGGCGCGCACCGCGATGCCGTAGCGATCGAGGATGGTGGCCACGTCGTGGGCGTGAGCGCCCTTCAGTTCGAACGAGAAAATCCCGCCCTTGCCCGGCGCATCGCCGATCATGCGCAGCGAGTTGATGCCGCCCAGCCGCTCGCGCGCATAGGCCGCGACCTCGTGCTCGTGCGCCGCGATGTTTTCGCGCCCCAGCCCTTCGACATAGTCGATGGCCGCACCAAGACCGATGGCCTGCACGATCGGCGGCGTGCCGGCCTCGAAGCGGTGCGGCGGCTCGTTGTAGGTGACAGTGTCACGGGTGACGATGTCGATCATCTCGCCGCCGCCCTGATAGGGCTGCATGTTGGCGAGCAGGTCGTGCTTGCCGTAGAGCACGCCGATGCCGTTGGGCCCGTAGAGCTTGTGGCCGGTGAAGACGTAGAAATCGGCGTCGAGCGCCTGCACGTCCACCTTCTCGTGCACCGCGCCCTGGCTGCCATCGATCAGCACCGGGATGCCGCGGGCATGCGCCAGCGCGATGATCTCCGCGATCGGGTTCACGGTGCCGAGCACGTTCGACATATGGGTGATGGCGACCATCTTCGTGCGCTCGCCGAGCGAAGCCGCGAAGGCATCCATGTCGAGGCTGCCGTCGTCGCGGACGTCGATCCACTTCAGGACCGCGCCCTGCCGCTCGCGCAGGAAATGCCACGGCACGATGTTGGAGTGGTGCTCCATCACCGAAACGACGATCTCATCGCCTTCCTTGATGCGCGGCGCGGCAAAGGAAGATGCAACGAGGTTGATCGCCTCGGTCGCGCCCTTGGTGAAGATGATCTCTTCATTGCGGGCCGCGTTGAGGAACTTTCGCACCCGCTGCCGCCCGCCCTCGTAGGCCTCGGTCGCCCGGTTGGCGAGCGTGTGCAGGCCCCGGTGGACATTGGCGTATTCGTGCCGGTGCGCGTAGTCCATGCGATCGAGCACGGCCAGCGGCTTCTGCGCCGAAGCGCCGGAGTCGAGATAGACCAGCCGGTTCCCGTGGATCTGTTCGGACAGGATCGGGAAATCGGCTCTGACTTTATCGAGATCGAAGGTCATTTCGTTCCTTGGCACGCCCCCGTGGTTCAACCACGAAGGCCTTTGCATGCTGGCGAGGTCCGGGCACTCAGGCGCCCAGCAGCCAACCCTCGATCACGCCGGTCAGCGCCTCGTTGAGCTCGGGGTCCTCGATGGGATCGACGAGTTCGGCGAGGAAGGCGCGGGTCAGCATGGTCTCCGCCTCGGCCTTCGAAATACCGCGGCTGACAAGATAGAACAGCGAGTCCTCATCGAGCCGGCCGCAGGTCGAGCCGTGGCCGCAGACCACGTCATCGGCATAGATTTCGAGCTCGGGCTTCGACAGGATCTGCGCTTCGTCCGAAAGCATCAGCCCCTGGCTCATCAGCTTGGCGTCGGTCTTCTGCGCGTCGCGCTGCACGACCAGCCGGCCCTGCACCACGGCGGTCGAACGGCCCCGTGCGATCGACTTGAACAGCGGCTTTGACGAGGTGTGCGGCACCGCGTGGCTCACATCCATCGTGATGTCCGCATGGTGGCCATCGGCGACGAGGTTGAGGCCCGTCACATCGGCATGTGCGCCCTTGCCCTCGAAACGCGGGAAGAGGTGGGTGCGCGAAAGATGCGCGCCGGCATGGATCACCAGCGTGCGCAGCTGCGCGCCTTCGGCGAGGTGGTACTCGTTTGTGGCGAAATGCGTCGCCTTGTCGTGCGACAGGTCGACCGTGACGTGCAGCACCTTGGCGTCCTTGCCCAGCGACAGGTAGGTCGCGTGGTTGCCCACGTGCGCCTCGTCGCTGCCGCCGTAGGTTTCGAGGATCGTCGCGGTCGCGCCGTCGGCGACATAGATCGTTGCCGAACTGGCCGAGTGCGCAGCCTTGCCCTCGATGCGGCGGTCAATCTGGATGACCGGATCGACGGAACTCTGAAGGTTCAGGTCGAGGCTTTCAGTCGCCAAGGCCTGATTGAGCCGCACCAGCACGTCGTCGCGCGTCGTGAGACCCGAGCCCGCGACCTTGCCGACGATCACGCCCTGCGGCGCAACGCTGGCGGCCTGCACGATACCGTTGGCGATCATCAGCTGATAGGCGCCAGCCACCCGCATCGGCGGTGCGCTGGCTTCCTCGGCGCGACCGGCAAGCTCAGGCACGTCGCGCAGCAGCGACTTGAGGTCGGTGTAGTGGTAGCTCTCGAGCTTGCGCGTCGGCAGCCCCGTGCCGGCAAAGCGCTCCGCCTCGGCGGTGGCGCCGCGGGCGGTGAGCTGTTCGATCAGCTTGAGCTCGGCCGGGCCGAGCCGGACCTGGAAGGGAACCGACATCAGGCGGCTTCCTCGTCGAACCCGGCATAGCCCTTGGCTTCGAGTTCGAGCGCCAGTTCCTTGGGCCCGCTCTCGACCACCCGGCCATCCGAGAACACGTGCACGACGTCGGGCACGATGTGATCGAGCAGCCGCTGGTAGTGGGTGATCACCAGCATCGACCGATCCGGCGCGCGCAGCGCGTTGACGCCTTCGGAGACGACCTTCAGCGCATCGATGTCCAGGCCGGAATCCGTCTCGTCTAGAATGCACATCTTGGGCTTCAGCAGCGCCATCTGCAGGATCTCGGCCCGCTTCTTCTCGCCGCCGGAGAAGCCGACGTTAAGTGCACGCTTCAGCATGTCCGCATCGATATGCAGCGCTGCGCCCGATTCCTTCACCGCCTTCATGAAGTCCGGCGTCGACAGCTCACCCTCGCCGCGCGCCTTGCGCTGGGCGTTGAGCGCCGCCTTGAGGAAGGTCATGGTCGCGACGCCCGGGATTTCGATCGGGTACTGGAACGCGAGGAACAGGCCCGCGGTGGCGCGTTCGGCCGGTTCCATGTCGAGAATGTTCACGCCATCGAGCAGCACTTCGCCGCCGGTGACTTCGTAGTCTTCCTTGCCGGCGAGCACGTAGCTCAGCGTCGATTTGCCCGAGCCGTTGCGGCCCATGATGGCATGCACTTCGCCCTTCGGGACAATGAGGTTCACCCCCTTGAGGATTTCGCGCTCCTCAATGCGCACGTGCAGGTCACGGATTTCGAGCATGGGGGTGGTCACTTGTCTTCTCCAATATCTTCGCCGTCCCAATAGCCGAGCTGTGGCCTCTCGCGGCCCTGCATGACGAACTGGGCGCCCGCCATGCCGCCGCCGGCCGGGATGCCGGAAGCCACCATCCACTTGCCGCTATCGGGGTATTCAAGAATGTCCGGATCGTTCCGGGTCGAAATTGCGTAGTAGCGCAGGCTGGCGCTGCCGGTGTTGGTCAACTGGTGCGCCGTCGAGGCATCGCCGGCCACCGCCGAGCAGATGTCGCCCGCCTTCACCGGATAGCTTTCGTCGCCAAACCGGTAGATTCCCTCGCCATCGAGGATGATGAACATCTCCTCGTTGTTGCGGTGCGAGTGGAACGGATAGCCGGTCTTGCCCGGGGGCACGACGATGTACTGTGCGCCGAGGTGCTTCATGCCGAGCACGCCACCGATCCGCCCTGCCCGGTTGGCAAAGCGGGTGCCTCTGCGCGACGCCTTCATTTCGAGGTCGGCGATGTTGACCACGGGCTTCGTCATGCGCCGCGCCCGGCCTTGTAGTCATCGACGGTCTTGCTGTGGTCGCCACGCGCCTTCGACGTCGTGACCAGGTACCACGCGCCATACACCGTGCAGCCGACATAGACTACTGCGGCCAGCACGTAGAGCCACCACTGCCCGCCCAGATTGAGGCCGAGCAGCACCAGAACGACGGCGGCGATGGCGCCGCCCGTCATCCAGCTCACGAAGGTGCGGACCACCTGCCAGCCTTCCGGCGCGACGGGGGCCATTGCATTGCGCGCGTCCCCGACGGGGTGACGGCGGGCAAACCAGTACTTGTCGTCAGCCAACGCTTCCCTCCAGTGAAATGGAAATCAGCTTCTGCGTCTCGACCATGAATTCCATGGGCAGGTGCTGCAGCACGTCGCGGACAAACCCGTTGACGATCAGCGCGACGGCCTGCTCTTCGGAAAGCCCGCGCTGCTGGCAATAGAACATCTGGTCGTCCGAAATCTTCGAGGTCGTGGCCTCGTGTTCGAACACGGCCGTGGCGTTGCGGCTCTCGATGTAGGGCACGGTATGCGCGCCGCACTTGTCGCCGATCAGCAGGCTGTCGCACTGCGTGAAGTTGCGCGCGTTCTTGGCCTTGGCATGCGCCGAAACCTGCCCGCGATAGGTGTTGTCCGAAAAGCCCGCGGCGATGCCCTTGGCGATGATGCGGCTCGACGTGTTCTTGCCCAGGTGCAGCATCTTGGTACCGCTGTCGACCTGCTGGTGACCGTTCGAGATGGCGATCGAGTAGAACTCGCCGCGCGAATTGTCGCCGCGCAGAATGCAGCTCGGGTACTTCCAGGTGATGGCCGAGCCCGTCTCGACCTGCGTCCACGAAATCTTGGAATTGTCGCCCCGGCAATCGCCGCGCTTGGTGACGAAATTGTAGATGCCGCCCTTGCCGTTCTTGTCGCCGGGATACCAGTTCTGAACCGTCGAGTACTTCACCTCGGCGTCCTTGAGGGCAACGATCTCGACAACCGCGGCGTGCAGCTGGTTCTCGTCGCGCGAGGGCGCCGTGCAGCCTTCGAGGTAAGAGACGTAGGAACCTTCGTCGGCGATCAGCAGCGTGCGCTCGAACTGGCCGGTCTTGGCCTCGTTGATGCGGAAATAGGTGCTGAGCTCCATCGGACAGCGCACGCCCTTGGGCACGTAGCAGAACGAACCGTCAGTGAAGACCGCAGAGTTCAGCGTCGCATAATAATTGTCAGTCACCGGCACGACCGAGCCGAGATACTGCTTCACGAGGTCGGGGTATTCGCGGATCGCTTCGCTGATCGAGCAGAAGATGATGCCCATCTTGTTGAGCTCTTCGCGGAACGTGGTCGCGACCGACACAGAGTCGATCACCGCGTCCACGGCTACCCTCGGCTGTTCGACGCCGGCGAGGAGCTCGCGCTCCTTGAGCGGCACGCCGAGCTTTTCGTACATTTCGAGCAGGGC
>Ga0209476_10001526_pt1 | contig 15582 bp, 12 predicted proteins | sample KloWWTrecipitate_FD_187179 | JGI IMG/M metagenome (GOLD analysis project Ga0209476, IMG submission 187179) | Active sludge microbial communities from Klosterneuburg, Austria, studying microevolution and ecology of nitrifiers - Klosterneuburg... | ecosystem: Engineered > WWTP > Aerobic digester... | reverse complement strand
TGGCCGAACGCGCTGACCTGCCCGACTGGCTAGTCGAGCGTCTGCTGCGCAGCTTTGATGAGGACGGTGTGCTGGCGCTGGCGCAGGGGCTCAATCGTGCGGCGCCGCTCGATCTGCGCGCGAACGTGCTGAAGATGGATCGCGATACCCTGCTCGCACGTCTGCGTGAAGAGCACATCGGTGCCGAGCCCGGTGCGCTGTCGCCGCAGGCGGTGCGCCTGGTGGGCAAGCCTGCGCTGCAAAAGCACCCGCTGTTTCTGGGGGGCAATTTCGAGGTGCAGGACGAAGGCAGCCAGTTGCTTGGCCTGCTGGTGCAGCCCAAACGGGGTGAGCTGGTCGTCGATTTCTGCGCCGGCGCAGGGGGCAAGACGCTGCAGCTGGGTGCGATGATGCGGTCCACCGGGCGCCTGTACGCCCTGGATGTGTCGGAGAAGCGCCTCGCCAAGCTCAAGCCGCGCATGGCCCGCGCGGGCTTGTCGAACGTGCATCCGGTGTTGATTGCGCACGAGAATGACGCCAAGGTGAAGCGCATGGTCGGCAAGGCCGATCGCGTACTGGTCGATGCGCCATGCACGGGCCTGGGCACGCTGCGCCGCAATCCGGACCTGAAGTGGCGCCAGTCGCCCGCCGCAGTCGAAGAGATGGTCGCCAAGCAGGGCGCCATCCTGGCTTCCGCGGCACGTTTGGTGCGACCGGGTGGTCGGCTGGTCTACGCCACCTGCAGCCTGCTGGCCGAGGAGAATGACGCGGTGGTCGATGCCTTCCTGAGCGCGCATCCGCAATTTCGCCCGGTGTCCGCGCAGGAGGTGCTGGCAAAGCAGGGGGTGGCGCTGGAAACCGGCGAGCGCCTGCGCCTGCTGCCGCACGTGCACGACACCGATGGCTTCTTTGCCGCCGTGATGGAGCGCGCGGCGGATGCCTGAGCGGGGCGTCGCGCGACAGATGTCCGCGGCTCTGTGCACCGGTCTCTGCGCAGCACTGGCATTGCTGGCGGGCGTGCCGGCCTTTGCGGCTCAGCGTTTCGCGGCGGAGGGTGAGATCGAGGTCGCGTTTACGCCGCGTGATGATGTCGAAGCCGTGCTGCTTGGCGTCATCAAACGTGCGCGTCGCAGCCTGCACGTGCAGGCCTACGCCTTTACCAGCCGCCGGATTGCCGATGCGATGGTGGCGGCTCGACGGCGCGGCGTGGATGTGCAGGTACTCGCCGACGCCGAAATGAATCGCCGGCCAAAGGGTAACGCCCTGCCCACCCTGCTCGCCGCGGGCGTGCCGGTCGCACTCGAGACCCGCTACAGCGCTGCGCACAACAAAGTGCTGATCGCCGATGCCGATGGTCCGGGCTGTGCGGTGTTGACCGGCTCGTACAACTTCACTTGGTCGGCGCAGAATCGCAACGCCGAGAACGTCCTGGTGTTGCGCGGGCACTGCGAGCTTGCACAGGCTTACCGCGAAAACTGGCTGCGCCATCGCCTTGAAGCCGTGGCGATCACCTCACTGCCGCTCAAGCGCTGATCGCGTTCGCGTCGCCAGGCGCGGGCTGAACGCAGCCCACTTGGCCGTGTCAGAGCAGGGCGAGCGAAATGCGCCGAGTGCGCAGGCTGTCCAGTGCAAGTGGCCTGCCCACGCCTTGCGTGAAGTCTTCGCGTTCATTGTTTCTCAAGGATATTCGTCCACGTGTATACCGGCTTGATAGATCTTCCATGGTGGGCTTACATCGTCGTCGCCCTGGTACTCACTCACGTCACCATCGCCTCGGTGACGATTTTCCTGCATCGTCACCAGGCCCACCGGGCGCTGGAGTTGCATCCGGTTCCGAGCCACTTTTTTCGTTTCTGGTTGTGGCTGACGACCGGCATGGTCACCAGGGAATGGGTCGCCATCCATCGCAAGCACCATGCCAAGTGCGAAACGACGGAAGACCCGCACAGTCCGCAGACGCGTGGCATCAAGAAGGTGCTGTGGGAGGGCGCCGAGCTGTATCGCGCCGAAGCGAAGAATGCCGATACGCTGCAGCGTTACGGTCATGGCACGCCTGATGACTGGCTCGAGCGCAATGTCTATCGACGTTCGGTATTGGGCGTTTCCATCATGCTGGTCATCGATGTGATTGTCTTTGGCGCGATGGGCCTGACGATCTGGGCGGTGCAGATGGCCTGGATTCCGTTTTGGGCCGCGGGTGTGGTCAATGGTATTGGCCATTACTGGGGCTATCGCAACTACGATTGTGCGGATGCGTCGCGCAATATTTCGCCCTGGGGCATCCTGGTCGGCGGTGAAGAGCTGCACAACAATCATCACAGCTTCGCCACCTCGGCCAAGCTATCGTCCAGGTGGTACGAGTTCGACATCGGCTGGATGTACATCCGCATCCTGGAGATGCTCGGCCTGGCCAAAGTGAAGAAGACAATCCCGACGCCGCGCTTTGCCAAGGCCAAGCAGGTGCCGGACTTCGATACCTTGCAGGCCGTCGTCACCCACCGCTACGACGTGATGACGCGCTACGTGGGTTCGCTGAAGCGCGTCTGCGCGCAGGAGACGAAACGGCTGAAGAGCGTCCATGGAGATCGTGTTGACGCTCGTGCGCTCCGGCGCTGGGTGTTGTCGGGCGAGGATGCCGGCCTGGCCGACGAGCAGCGCAGACAATTGCAGGCGGTGGTGCAGCAGAGCCCGGCCTTGAGCACCTTGATGAGCATGCGCGAGGAGCTGAGCGCGATCTGGGCCCGTTCAAACGCGAGCCGTGAGCAATTGCTGGCGCAGTTGCAGGACTGGGTTTTGCGTGCCGAGCAAAGCGGGATCAAGCAGTTGCAGGATTTCTCGCTGCGGCTGCGGCGCTACGCCGTTTGACCACGGCCTGACAACAGGCCGTTCGATGCGGCACCGAAGGTCGATGAAAGCCTACCCGTGCGGCGAGCGTTCTACGCCCGGCTTCAGCCGCGGAGGGCGTCGGCCCAGCAGTTGGGGGTTTCGTACAAACGGACGCGTTCGAGCTGCAGGTGATTGCCGTAAATGTCGCGGTAGGCCGGCTCCAGGATGCGGAAGGCCTCGGCGGCCAGATTCTCGGCGGTCGGCACCACGTCCAGCACCACGGTTTTGTGGTCGGGGATGGCGTTCAGCATCGTCATCACCGTGGCGTCGCCGCGATAGACCAGGAAAGCATGGTCCCAGCGCTCGACCACGCATTCGTTGGCAATGCGCTTGACGTCGGCAAAGTCCATCACCATGCCATTGACCGGCAGGCCGTCGGCCTTGATGATCTCGCCCGACAGCGTCAGTTCGATGGCGTAACGGTGGCCGTGCAGGTGACGGCATTGGCTCGCATGGTCGGGAATCCGATGTCCGGCATCGAATTCGAGGCGACGGGTGATGCGCATGGCTGACCTCTTTCAAACGGGCGCGGAGTATAGCATCGCCGAAGCGTTCGGCGACCCGCGCAAACGCTGCAACTCGTTGAGCATAAGATGATTTCTTCTCCACCCCCGCGCCCGCTCTCGGTGCGTGATCACGACCGCAATCTGGCCGGGTTGCGCTATGTTTATCCGGTGCTGTCGCGTCGTGCCGGCGGCGTGTCCGTTGGCATCAACCTCAATCCGAACAACGCTTGCAACTGGGATTGTGCGTATTGTCAGGTGCCTGACCTGGTACGCGGCAGGGCACCGGAACTGGATCTGGCAATGCTCGAGGCCGAGTTGCGCGCCTTTCTTGCCGATCTCACGCAGGGTGACTGGATGCAGCGCTTTGTGCCCGAGGAGGCGCGCGTCATCCGCGACATTGCCTTCTCCGGTAATGGTGAGCCGACCACTGCGGTGCAATTTCCGGAAGCAGTCGACATCGCCTTGCGCCTGCGCGCCGAGTTTGGCCTTGACCAGGCCAGTGTGCCGCTGCGGCTCATCACCAATGGCAGCCAGCTGGGGCAGCTGCGGGTGCAGCAGGGATTACGCTGCATGGGCGATGCCGGGGGCGAGGTGTGGTTCAAGGTGGATGCCGGTAGCGTCGAAGCCTTCGAGCGCATCAATGGTGTGCGCCTCGAGCCGGCGTCCGTGGCGCGTGATCTGGCGCGCTGTGCCGAGCTATGCGCCACCTGGGTGCAGACCTGCATGTTCCGCTGGGACGGCGCAAGCCCGACCGATGCCGAGATCGAGGCCTATCTCGCGCTGCTCGAACGGGCGGGTGTGGAGCGATTGCGCGGAGTCTTGCTGTATGGACTGGCACGGCCGTCCATGCAGCCCGAGGCGATGCATCTGTCGCCGGTCAGCGCACGCGAACTGGAACAAATCGGCGCACGGATCGAAAAAAAAGGGCTGACGGTTCGCGTCAGCCCCTGATCGGTGTTTGGCACCTGGCTCAACGGTCTTTCTTCTTACCGCGTGCTTCCTTCTTCAAGGTCTTGTACAGATCGGGGTTGGTCGCCTTCAGGTACTCGGCCACGTCAACGTCGTCCTTCTTGACCTTGTTGATGTCGATCTGTTCAACATGTACCAGACGCAACAGCGCCTGCACGGGACGCGGGATGTTGCGGCCGCTTTCGTAGCGGGAACCGCCACTTTGGGTCACGCCAATTTTCGACCAGAACTGGGACTGGTTCAGACCTAGTTTGCGGCGAATTTCGCGGACGTCGATGTCATCGCTGGGCTTCATGGATATTTCCTCGGTTAGGGCGTTCGTCATCGGATAAAAGTGACGTTGCCGATTGAATTTCTAATGGGGCTCTATGACTAAAGTAGTACTTCGAAAAGTATAGATCACTATCCCGTACAACTACAACATCAGATTTATCAGTTTTTGTATTAGAGGCGTAAAGAGCGCGTTTGATGGCTTTGATGTGTGATGTCCTGCACGATTCTTCTCCTTTAGATAGAATCACCGGTTTATCCACAGTCACTTGGATACGACGATGGCACTGATAGTTCAGAAGTACGGCGGCACCTCGGTGGGTTCTCCCGACCGGATCAAGAGCGTCGCTCGCAGAGTGGCAAAATTCCGTGCGCAAGGGCACCAGGTCGTCGTGGTGTTATCGGCGATGAGTGGAGAAACCAACCGCCTCATAGCGCTGACCAAGGAAGTTGCGTCAAATCCCAGCCCACGCGAGCTTGACGTCGTCGTGTCTACCGGCGAGCAGGTCACGATCGGCTTGTTGTGCATGGCACTCGAGGATATCGGCGTGCCGGCGAAGAGCTACACCGGTGGACAGGTCAAAATCCTGACGGACTCGCTCCATACCAAGGCACGTATCCTGGACATTGACGAAGCACCCGTGCGCAAGGATCTGGACGATGGCAAGGTCGTGGTCGTCGCCGGTTTCCAGGGGGTGGATGAGCACGGCAACATCACCACTCTTGGTCGGGGGGGCTCGGACACCACTGCGGTCGCCCTTGCAGCCGCGCTGAAAGGTGATGAATGCCAGATCTACACCGACGTCGATGGCGTCTACACCACCGATCCGCGCATCGTCCCCGAAGCCCGCAAGCTCGACACCATCACCTTCGAGGAGATGCTGGAAATGGCCAGCCTCGGCTCCAAGGTTTTGCAGATACGCTCCGTCGAGTTCGCCGGCAAGTACAAGGTCAAGCTGCGTGTCCTGTCCAGTTTCGAAGATCGCGAAGGCGAGGGCACGCTCATCACCGTTGAGGAAGACAAGCACATGGAACAACCCGTCATCTCCGGCATCGCCTTCTCCCGCGATGAAGCCAAGCTCACCGTCATCGGTGTGCCCGACAAGCCGGGTATCGCCTACCAGATCCTGGGGCCGGTAGCGGATGCGAACATCGACGTCGACATGATCATCCAGAACGTGGGGCACGATGGCATGACCGACTTTTCGTTCACAGTCGTGCGCGCCGACATGGCCAAGGCAGTGAAGGTGCTCGAAGGCGTTTTGAGCCACATCGGTGCGCGTTCGATCGAAACCGACGGCGTGATGTGCAAGGTGTCGATCGTCGGTGTCGGCATGCGCTCGCATCCGGGGGTGGCGTCAAAGATGTTCCGCACGCTGGCCGAGGAAGGCATCAACATCCAGATGATTTCGACCTCGGAAATCAAGATTTCCGTGGTCATCGACGACAAGTATCTGGAACTAGCGGTTCGCGCCCTGCACAAGGCTTTCGGCCTCGATACGGCGGCTTGATAAAGATAGTGAATAGCGTTTGACCGTGTGGCGCGAACTCGCTATGATCGCGCCTTCCTGATGGAGACGTGGCCGAGAGGTCGAAGGCACTCCCCTGCTAAGGGAGCAGACGGGCAAAACCTGTCTCAAGGGTTCGAATCCCTTCGTCTCCGCCAAGGATAAGCAACTAACCCGCTGATTAGGCGGGTTTTTTGCTTTTTGCTGCAAGCTGCTGGCGGGTGTTTTTCCGGGCATTTTCTGGTGCTAGAGAGTCTTGCTACGGAGACTGCCACAACATGGCGGCTTATCTTCAGACGCGAGGCGAGTCGCTCGCCTTCCGCATCGCGGTTCCCGTCGAGCTGCGCGGACATCTACGCGGCCGCCAAGGGTGGTGATGCGGTGCTCGCAGTATTGGTCCATGAGCCCCCCGCACTGCTTATGAGGAGACGGCCTCCGGCTTGCCCGGCTGGCGGACACGCAGCGGAATCAACAGGACTGCTGCCGCCACGACCACCCCGCTGAAAACATACAGGGGCAGCGTGAAGTTTCCAGAGACGTCATACAGTCGACCGGCGAGGGGGAAGGCGGGGATGACGCACAGCGTCACCAATGGCCCGATCAAACCCATGGCTCGCCCGTAACTGGCCAGCCCGAACAGGTTCGCCATCAGCGCTCCCCACACCGGCAGCATGCCGCCGGAAGCCAGGCCCAGCAGCAGGCTGGCCACGAGCAGCAAGGCATAGGGCGGCTCGGAGGCGAGTAACAGGAAGCTCGTCAATACGAACATTTGAGCGACCCATAGGCTCGCCTTCTGGCTGAACCGATCGGCTGCCATGCCGAACATCAGCTTGCCGAGCACGCCGCCGATCGCCACCACCATGATCAGCCTGGAGGCTTGAGCTTCGTTGTGACCGAGCTGGGTCGCATACGGCGTCAGATTCGACAGCATCGCGCTGTAGGTACCGAACAGCAAACCCAGGGACAGGCCGAGCCACCAGAAATTGGGCTCACGGATGATCTGGCCCAGTGGCAGCAGCTTGCCGATGTCGACCACGGTCCGGGAGCTCGCTGAGGTGGGTTCAGCGCTCCGGCCAACGTCAGCCGGCCAACTGCGAATGGTCAATAGCACCACTGGCAAGACGCCGAACAGCAGTAACAGGGACATATTGATCAGCGTGCCTCGCCAGCCGTACTCCGGTAGCCAGAACGTGATCAGCACCGGGATCAGGATGCCGCCCACGGAGTTGCCGATTGCTGAAATACCCAGGGCCTTGCCCCGGCTCGCGGTGAACCAGCGCGAAACCACCGTGGAGCAGACGACGCCCCCGGCAAAGGAGTTGGCGATGGCCATGGTGAAGCCGAAGGCAAGGATGTATTGCGTCATGGTCTGACTGTTCGCGGCCAATGCCAGGCCTGCGGCGAACAGTACGACGCCGGCCGCCATCACCTTGCGCAAGGAGATCCGGTCGATCAGCATGCCCGCCAGCGGCATGGTGAACAGGCCGAGAAAAGTGCCCAGGGTCAGGCTGTACATCACTTCTTCGACCCTGACCCCAAAAGTCTCCTGGACCGGTTGTGTCAGCAGACTGACTGCATACGTAAAGAAACCGACTACAAGCGCTTGCGAGACAAAGCCGCCACCGACGATACGCCAGCCGTAGAACATCATTAATTCCCTTGATGCATCGATATCTTGATGGAAGTGGCAGACGCTACCGTAGTTTTCCGGACAGTGTTACTCGCATATTCGGAGGGCTGGCAGGGCGTGATGCTTCTTCGACTCGCCAGCGGTATGGGGGAAGCCCATCCGTGATGGCTCGAAATCGATCGCTTCATGCGTTCCTTCGAGCATTCCCGTGGGGAGGGACGTTTCATCCTCGATCGTTTCGCTGAAAGCCATAAGGTCTTCATGCAGATAGGCGATTCCGGCGGGCGTGGTGGCGCGTGTTAATATTGCGCGTTTAGGTAAACGCGGCTTGTCCGCCCCCAGCATGACTCAGTTCGCCAAGGAAACCCTGCCGATCAGCCTCGAAGAGGAGATGCGGCACTCCTACCTCGATTACGCGATGAGCGTGATCGTGGGCCGCGCGCTCCCCGATGCCCGCGACGGCCTCAAGCCAGTGCACCGCCGCGTGTTGTTTGCGATGCATGAGTTGTCCAATGACTGGAATCGTGCTTACAAGAAGTCGGCGCGTATCGTCGGCGACGTCATCGGCAAGTATCACCCGCACGGCGATATCGCGGTGTACGACACGATCGTGCGGATGGCGCAGCATTTTTCGCTGCGCTACATGCTGGTCGATGGGCAGGGCAACTTTGGTTCGGTCGACGGCGACAATGCCGCCGCGATGCGTTACACCGAAATTCGCATGGCGCGTATCGGCCACGAACTGCTCGCCGATCTCGACAAGGAAACGGTCGACTTCGGCCCCAACTACGACGGCTCGGAGAAAGAGCCGCTGGTCATGCCGGCGCGCATTCCGAACCTGCTCATCAACGGCTCCTCGGGCATCGCGGTTGGCATGGCGACCAACATACCGCCGCACAACCTGGGCGAGATCGTCGATGCCTGTTTCGCGCTGCTGGAAGACCCCGACACCGACATCGAGACGCTGATCGACATCGTCCAGGCGCCCGACTTCCCGACCGCCGCCCTGATCTATGGCCTGCACGGTGTGCGCGAGGGTTATCGCACCGGCCGTGGTCGCGTGATCATGCGCGCGCGCACTCACTTCGAGCCGATCGGCAAGTCCGACCGCCAGGCGATCATCGTCGACGAGCTGCCCTATCAGGTGAATAAGCGCACCCTGCAGGAGCGCATGGCCGAGCTCGTCAACGAGAAGAAAATCGAGGGTATCAGCGAGATTCGCGACGAGTCGGACAAGTCCGGCATGCGCCTGGTCGTCGAGCTCAAGCGCGGCGAGATGCCCGAGGTGGTGCTGAACAAGCTGTTCAAGCACACTCAGCTGCAGGACAGCTTTGGCATGAACATGGTCGCGCTGGTCGATGGCAAGCCGCGCCTGCTCAATCTGAAGCAGATGCTGGTGTGCTTCCTCGAACACCGGCGCGAGGTCGTTACCCGTCGGACCATCTTCGAATTGCGCAAGGCGCGCGACCGCGGCCATATTCTGGAAGGCTTGGCGGTGGCTTTGTCAAACGTCGACGAGGTGATCGCGCTGATCAAGGCCGCGCCCACGCCGGCCGACGCCAAGCGCGAGTTGATGGCGCGCGAATGGCGCTCGACCATGGTCGAGGAGATGCTTTCGCGGGGGCTGGCCGATAGCTACCGGCCCGAGGGTCTGGACCCGCAGTTTGGTCTGTCCGCCCAGGGCTACCGCCTGTCCGATACCCAGGCCCAGGCCATCCTCGAACTGCGCCTGCAGCGCCTGACCGGGCTGGAGCAGGACAAGATCGTCAGCGAGTACCGCGAGGTGATGGACGTCATTACCGATCTGCTCGACATCCTGGCGCGTCCCGAGCGCATCACCGCGATCATCGTCGAGGAGCTGACCGCGATCCGTAACCAGTTTGGCGACCCGCGTCGCTCCGAACTGGTGATGAACACGGCCGAGATCAACATCGAGGATCTGATTACGCCGGAAGACATGGTCGTGACCCTGTCGCACACCGGCTACTTCAAGCGCCAGCCGCTCGCCGACTACCGCGCCCAGCGTCGTGGTGGGCGGGGCAAGCAGGCAACCTCGATGAAGGACGAAGACTTCATCGATCACCTCTTCGTCGCCAACACCCACGACACGGTGCTGTGCTTCTCCAGCCGCGGGCGCTGCTACTGGCTGAAGGTGTACGAGGTGCCCGAAGGCACGCGTAACTCGCGCGGCAAACCGATCGTGAACCTCTTCCCGCTGCTGGATGGCGAGAAGATCACCGCAGTACTGCCGATCAAGGAGTTCGACGAAGAGCATTTCGTCTTCATGGCGACCTCCGAGGGCACGGTCAAGAAGACCGCGCTGACGGCCTTCTCCAACCCGCGCAAGGCCGGCATCATCGCGGCCAATCTCGATGACGGGGATCACCTGATCGGGGTTGCCATCACCGATGGCAAGTGCGACGTGATGCTGTTCTCGGATGCCGGCAAGGCGGTGCGCTTTGCCGAAACCGATGTGCGCCCGATGGGGCGTGAAGCGCGGGGCGTGCGCGGCATGATGCTCGAGGATGGTCAGGCGGTGATTGCCATGCTGGTGGCCGAGGATGAGTCTCAGGCGGTCCTGACCGCAACCGAAAACGGCTATGGCAAGCGCACGCCTGTCGCTGAATACACCCGCCATGGCCGCGGCACCAAGGGCATGATCGCGATCCAGACGTCTGACCGCAACGGCAAGCTGGTGGGCGCGGTGCTGGTCGAGCCGAGCAACGAGGTGATGCTGATTTCGACGGGCGGGGTGCTGATCCGGACGCGCGTCGAGAGCATTCGCGAGATGGGCCGCTCTACTCAGGGTGTGACCCTGATCAACCTCGACGACGGTACTTTCCTGGCCAGTATCGAAAAGGTTGCCGATTCCGACTCCGATGAGGGCCTGCCACTGGACGAGGACATCGAGGAGACCTCCGGCGATGAGCAGGCAGGCGCGCCGGATGCCGATGCCCCGTCCGTTGATGAGGAAGGGGAGGGCTGATGAGTCGCGTGTGGAATTTCAGCGCCGGCCCCGCGGTGCTGCCTGAGGAGGTGCTGCGCCAGGCTGCCGCCGAGATGCTCGACTGGCAGGGCGAGGGCATGGGCGTGATGGAGATGAGCCATCGCGGCAAGGCGTTCACCACCATTGCCGCCGCCGCCGAGGCCGATCTGCGCGAACTGCTGGCGGTGCCGGCCAACTATCGCATCCTGTTCATGCAGGGTGGGGCAATTGCCCAGAATGCGCTCATCCCGATGAACCTGATGGGCGACAGGAAAGTGGCCGACTACATCGTCACCGGTGCGTGGTCGATGAAATCGCACAAGGAGGCGCGCAAGTACGCCGAGGTGAACGTTGCCGCCAGCTCCGAGGCGAGTGGATTCACCACCGTGCCGGCGATGTTGGACTGGAAACTGTCGGCAGATCCGGCCTACGTGTTCACCTGTACCAACGAAACCATTGGTGGTGTTGAGTACCCTTTCGAGCCAGATCTGGCAAACATCGGTCGTGGCGATGTGCCGGTGGTGGCCGACATGTCCTCGCACATCCTGTCGCGCGTGATCGACGTGTCGAAGTACGGCTTGATTTTCGGCGGCGCGCAGAAGAATATCGGCCCGGCAGGCCTGTCCATCGTCATCGTGCGTGACGATCTGCTCGGCCACGCGATGCCAGACTGCCCGACCGCCTTCAACTACAAGACGGTGGCCGACAACGGCTCGATGTACAACACTCCGCCCACGTATGCGATCTACATTGCGGGCCTGGTGTTCCAGTGGCTCAAGCGCCAGGGCGGCGTGGCGGCGATCGAGGCCAGAAACGTGGCCAAGGCAAGCTTGCTGTACGACTTCCTCGATGCCAGTGATTTTTACGAAAACCGGATTGATCCAGCCTGCCGTTCGCGCATGAACGTTCCCTTCTTCCTGAAGAACGAAGCGCTTAACGACGCCTTTCTGGCCGAATCGAGTGCGGCGGGTCTGGTACAGCTGAAAGGGCACAAGTCGGTCGGTGGCATGCGCGCATCGATCTACAACGCGATGCCGCTGACAGGCGTGCAAGCCCTGGTGGACTTCATGCGTGACTTTGCAGCGCGCAAGGCTTGACGGGAAAGACCGAGCATGAGCGACGAACTGCTGAAACTGCGCAATGAGATCGACCGCCTCGATGAGGAGATTCTTGCCCGCCTGTGCGAGCGCGCCCGCTGCGCTCAGCGGGTGGGCGAGGTCAAGCAGGGGCAACCCCCTTTTTATCGACCCGAGCGCGAGGCGCAGGTGCTGCGCCGCCTGGCCGAGCTCAACCCCGGGCCGCTGCCAGCCGATGCGGTCAAGACCATCTTCCGCGAAGTCATGTCAGCCTGCCTCGGGCTGGAGCATCCGCAGCGCATCGCCTACCTCGGACCGGCGGGCACCTTTTCTGAAAGCGCCAGCCGCAAGCAGTTCGGATCGGCGCCCAACTTCATGGCTATGGCCACGATCGAGGACGTGTTTCGCGCAGTCGAGGCCAACAACGTCGATTACGGCGTCGTGCCGGTCGAGAACTCGACCGAAGGCGCGGTCAGCATCACGCTCGATCTGCTGCTGGCCAGTCCGGTCAAGGTCTGTGGCGAGGTCAATCTGCGTATCCATCAGCAGTTGATGTCGCAGGCCGACGGCATCGGTGCCGCCCGGCGCATCTACTCGCATTCGCAGTCGCTGGCGCAGTGCCATGAGTGGCTCAACCGCAACCTGCCGCACCTGCCGCGCATTCCGGTGGCGAGCAATGCCGAGGCCGCACGCCTGGCAGGCGAAGACCCCGAGTCCTGTGCTATTGCGGGTGAGGCTGCGGCGCAGCTTTACGGTCTGAACATCCTCGCTCCCAATATCGAGGACGACCCGAACAACACTACGCGCTTCCTCGTCATCGCCGACCACGATGCCGGGCCGTCAGGCAGGGATCGCACCTCGCTGGTGTTTTCGGCGTCCAATCGTCCGGGGGCGATTCATACCCTGCTCGAACCGCTCGCACGCCATGGCGTGGACATGACCAAGCTGCAGTCGCGCCCGGCGCGGTCGGGCCTGTGGGAATATGTGTTCTATGCTGACATCAATGGTCATCAGCAGGATCCCGCCGTCGTCGCAGCACTCAAGGAACTCGCCGATCGTGCAGCGTTCGTGAAGGTACTCGGTTCCTATCCGGTCGCCGCAATCTGAGTCCCATCCGAATCCAGTCAGTGGGCGCTTGCAGCCCGCATCGATCGCAATACGAACAAGGCCGCGTGCCACCAGGAGACTGCCATGAGCGTAGCCAGCCACGCCCCGGATCACATCCGTGCCATCACCCCCTACCAGCCAGGCAAGCCCATCTCCGAGCTGGCGCGGGAAATGGGCCTTGCCGAGGCCAGCATCGTCAAGCTTGCATCCAATGAAAACCCGCTCGGGATGAGCACCCATGCCCGTGATGCGGCGCGTGCCGCGATCAGTGACCTGGCGCGCTATCCGGACGGTGGCGCGTTTGCGCTGAAAGCTGCACTGTGCCGCAAATTTGGCGTCAAATCCGAGCAACTGGTCATCGGCAATGGCTCCAACGACATTCTCGACATGGCGGCTCAGGCCTTTCTCTCGCCGGGGCGTTCCGCGGTGTACGCGCAGCACGCCTTCGCCGTCTATCCACTGGCCACGCAGGCGCGCGGCGCCCACGGCATCGAGGTGCCGGCGAAGCACTTCGGTCATGATCTGGATGCGATGGCCGCGGCGGTCTCGGCCGACACGCGCATCATCTTCATTGCCAACCCCAACAACCCGACGGGCACTTTCCTGCCTGGCGAAGAAATCGAGGCCTTCCTGGGGAAGGTGCCGCAGCAGGTGCTGGTGGTACTCGACGAGGCCTATACTGAGTACCTGTCGTCCGCCCAGCGCTACGACGCCATCGCCTGGACCGAGCGTTTCCCAAATCTGCTTGTGTCACGCACTTTTTCCAAGGCTTACGGCCTGGCGGGGCTACGCGTGGGATACGCAATCGCGCATCCAGACGTCGCTGACCTGATGAACCGCGTGCGTCAGCCCTTCAATGTCTCCAGCGTTGCGCTGGCAGCGGCCGAGGCGGCGCTGGACGACGACGAGTTTCTCGCCCAGTCGGCCGAACTCAATCGCCGCGGCATGCAGCAGCTCACCGCCGCCTTCGCGGCGCTGGGTCTGGAGTGGATTCCGTCGGCGGGCAATTTCGTCACATTCAAGATTGGCGATGCGGCAGGCATCAATCACGCCTTGCTGCAGCAGGGCGTGATCGTTCGTCCGATCGCGGGCTACGGCATGCCCCACTGGCTGCGAGTGTCAATCGGCTTGCCGGAAGAAAACAGCCGTTTCATTTCCGCGCTCAAGCAGGCGCTGGCGTGATGGCAGGCGGCGTGACCGTGCCCCTGATCGGCAAGCTGGTGATCTGTGGCGTCGGCCTGATTGGTGGCTCTTTTGCGCTTGGGCTGCGGCGTGCCGCGGAGGTGGGGCGCATCGTCGGCATCGGGCGCCGCCGGGCGCCACTCGAACGGGCCCGGGAACTGGGTGTCATCGACGAGATTGCCACCGACTGGGCCGAGGCCTTGACGGACGCCAACCTCGTACTGCTTGCGGCGCCGGTCGGTCAGACGGATGCGATCATGGCGGCGATGGCGCCACACTTGGGTCCAGGCACCATCGTGACGGACGCTGGCAGCACCAAGCGTGATGTCATCGATGCCATTTACCGTCACCTGGGGCCGAGCCTCGCGCAAGTCGTGCCGGCGCATCCGATCGCGGGCGCGGAGAAAAGCGGTGTGGAGGCGGCATTTGCCGATCTTTACGTCAACCGCAAGGTGGTGTTGACGCCACTGCCTGAAAGCCGTGCCGACGCGGTCGACACGGTGCGTGCGGCCTGGCAGGCGTGTGGCGCGACGGTGCTTGAGATGACCCCGAGTGAGCACGACAGGGTGTTTGCCGCCGTCAGTCACCTGCCGCATCTGCTTGCCTATGGGCTGGTGGATGAACTGGCCCGGCGTGACAATGCGCAGTTGCTATTCTCGCATGCGGCCAGTGGTTTTCGTGATTTCACCCGTATCGCCGGCAGCCATCCGGAGATGTGGCGGGATATCTGTGTCGCCAACCGTGTGGCGCTGCTCACCGAGCTCGATGCCTATCGCGATGAACTGACGCGCCTGCGCGACATGCTTGAGCAGGGCGACGGCGCCGCGCTCGAAGCCGTGTTCGACCGCGCTCGCCGGGCGCGCAACGCCTGGGCCGAAGGCCTGCCGGTGCAGACGGCCGAATGACCGATTGAGCGGGCCGGTTTACGGGCTGGCCCATGAATTCGTCCCGCCGCGCGGGACCCCTGCTTCTAGAGGCAACAATGGAATTTCTCGACTTGCCCCCGATGCTGGGCGCTGCGGGCAGCGTTCGTCTGCCTGGCTCCAAGAGCATCTCCAACCGTGTTCTGTTGCTCGCCGCGCTGGCCGAGGGCAAGACCGAGATCCGCGATCTGCTGGCGTCCGATGACGTCGAGCGTATGCTCGAGGCGCTGCAGGCGCTCGGGGTGCAGTGGGTCCGCAAGGGCGATTCGCTCGACTACGTCGTCGACGGGGTTGGTGGCCCATTTCCGGTCAAGAATGCAGCGCTTTTCCTCGGTAATGCAGGAACGGCCTTCCGTCCACTGACGGCTGCGTTGGCGCTGTCTGGCGGCGAATATCGGCTTGCGGGCGTGCCGCGCATGCATGAGCGGCCGATTGGCGATCTGGTCGAGGCGCTGCGCGACTTGGGTGCAGATATCACGTGTACGGCAAACGAAGGTTTTCCGCCGCTGCACTTGAAGCCCGCGACGATCCGTCCGGGTGGTCTGGTCAAGGTCCGGGGC
>Ga0209476_10001524_pt1 | contig 15589 bp, 31 predicted proteins | sample KloWWTrecipitate_FD_187179 | JGI IMG/M metagenome (GOLD analysis project Ga0209476, IMG submission 187179) | Active sludge microbial communities from Klosterneuburg, Austria, studying microevolution and ecology of nitrifiers - Klosterneuburg... | ecosystem: Engineered > WWTP > Aerobic digester... | reverse complement strand
CAAGTAATCTTCTCTCTTCATTATCCAGGTTTTAATGTTTCCACAAAAATAATCCACCCAACCCCCAACATCCGTCCAACTCAACGACTATTTTCTCACACCCAGTACCTCCACACAAAAGGCACCCCGGGTCTCCAATTATTCCTGCCCCGGGACCACCACTATATAAAAGGCACCCCCTACCCTCGGTATTACCGATAGTATTATTCCACCCCCTACCCACAAAGGGATATATTCCACCCCCTACCTACTAAACGATATATTCCACCCCCTACCTACTCTTGCATATAAACCCACCCCCCGGTCGGTCGGATGGGAAAGCCGGTTGGATCGCGGACGGCTGCGGATGGAAAAGGGGACCCGTTCAATGCTTGGTTGTATCCTTATATATATGTCCACATTATTAGGCGTTGTTTTCTGCTGGCTGGATGGCCTGAGCTGTTTTGTGCACGGGGTGTGTGTGTGTGCCGTTTTGTCATGGGAAGGGCTGAATGGGATATGATGGGGGAAAATAACCCCCCGAGAATCGCGTGTACGGTTTCAACCTTGGGTATGGTACGCTCTGCGCGATTCTCAGAGGCGTTCATTTGGGGTGCCGTGGGCTGTTAGGTCAACTGGCTGTCTTTTAGGCGTGTATGTGTTGGGGCGTTTGGGGTACTATTGTAATCCTACTGGCTGCTTTCAAGGGCTGGCCGTTTAGTCGTCCGTGCTCAAAAGTGCCCATCCTTCACGGGGTGGACACAAAATAAGGATTGGAAAGCCAACATGGGGCCTTTTGGGGTGGTTTTGGCCCTGTTCCGGGGGTGTGGTCCTGTATTTAATTTCGTGCGTGTGGGTAGGGTAGGTGCTGGGAAAAGGGGCTTTCTGGCGTGGGTTGGTGGGCTTGAGGTTGGGCCGTCTGGGCTGTGGCTGTAGGCGTTCCGCTGGCTGGGCGTGGGTTGGTGGTTCTCTGGTGTGTCTGTTCTCCGTGGGTTGGGGGCGCTGCGCGGGCTGGCTTGGTTGTGCTGGCTGGCTGCTTGGTTGGTCTGGGTTGGTTTACTGTCTCTCCTCTCTGTGGTGTTCTCTCCCTTGTGTATGAAGTGGCTGTGGGCTTGTTGTTGTTCTTGGGTGCGCGTGTTCCTCTTATGCGTTCGGGTGCTTCTTGGTGTTTTTGGGCGATCCGCTGCACTTCGTGCCTCGGCGGGCTATCCGCTACATCTCCCCGCGTGGCGGTGAGGATACCGCTTCTATCCCTATCGCGTAGCCGTCCAGCAAACGTATAACATCGACTATGTTTAGGGGTTAATAGGCTGATAATTAAGGTGTTGCGTTTATCTACGTTTATTTATCGTATTCATGTGGTATCAATTCCAATTATTATTTGTATATTCGTAACCGATAAGGATAAGCACACGTAAACACACAAAATAAAACAAGATGAAAAGGACGAACACACACACCGAAGGAAATAAGATCATGAGCTACGGGACGCATGTAGCAACCATTGACCACGAACGCGGGATCGTGTTAGCTCATGGGAAATGGAGCGTAACTACTTCAGGACACGTAAATAAGAAGGCCCGCGAATTAGGGTACAAAATAGAACAGGATCCCAAAGGTCAAGCGGGAGCCGGTGTTGTGAGTGGCGACACGTTCGCGGGCCAGCGTCAAGGAATAGTAAAAGAGGATCAGAATGAACGCGAAGAATTAGCCAGCGTTTTACCTATTATGCGAATGTTCGCAGCTATTGCAAGCATGGACCCGAACGAAGAGCAGGGTCAGAAGCAACAAGAGCGGATACTATTTGCAACGCCCGGAGTTATTAAGCCGGAAAAATGGGATGAGTTACCCCTAAGCGTACGCCAAGAAAGAACCCGTAAAGCATTACAAGCAAGTGTTGAAAAGTGAACAGAACAAAACCCAGGAACAGCCCGCACCGTAATTGGTTGCGGGCTTTCAGGGTGCCGGACGGCATTAAATCAAAAAGAAGATGAGCAACGTAACAGAACAAGACCTGACCCGTATCAATAACGACATTAACGGAAATCCGCGATATGTGGTACACTTCCTAATGATCAACAACGACTACGCAACAGCGTGCAAGAAAGCTAACAAGATCGGAGGACGTAAGTACCATAACAAGTCATACGGCGGAGGAATTGTATTTCAATCCTACAATACACGAACGCTTTGTGAGGACATATCTAAGCTATCCGCCTAAATCCTTCGCGAACAACAACTAAAAACAAAGAACAATGAGAACCGAAACAACCACAAGAACCCTTTACAAATTCGATGAACTTAGCGACAGCGCCAAAGACAAAGCGTTGGACAATTGCCGCTATTATGAAGTTGACCACGGTTGGTGGGAACAGACCTACGAGGACGCTAGCGAAGTAGGGATAAAGATTACTTCTTTCGATATCAACCGGGCCAGCTATTGCAAAGGAGATATCCCGGACACAGAACAAACGGCACACAATATCGTGGACAACCACGGGGAAGCGTGCGATACGTACAGGGTCGCAGCTGCATACCTGAAAGAACGCGACGAAGCAATTGACACGTTCAAGGAGGATGCGGACGAGGACTACAAAGACGAGAAACTGGATGATCTAGGGGAGGAATTTACCAAGGCGATCCTTGAGGAATACCTATCCATACTCCGTAAGGAATACGAATACATGACCAGCGACGAAGCAGTAAAGGAGATGATCGAAGCAAACGAATACGAATTCACCGAAGAAGGAGAACGGGCGTAACCCGCACCACACATCGACCCGAATAGCCCGCCCAGAATTAACGGCGGGCCTTTCCGGTGCAACCAACTAACAAAGAACGAAGATGAACACATTGCACATTGAAAAGCCGGACCCCGCAATTTTGAAAATTGCACAAACGATCGGATACACCGGACGAAAATACAGGGTAACAATTGCAGAAAGTTTCAACCCTAACGACAATCATTGGTCAGGAGGAACCAGAACATACCAGTACGCAATTGATCGCACCACGGGCCAGCTAGTAACATTACCACAACGAGGAACCATGTTTGACCCACAGGCCCCCAACACAGTGAAGATACCTAACGGCATGGTAATCGTGGAACACCGGATATTTTCGGGAACAGACCTAGGGTTAACGTTTTTGATCCGCAAGGATGAGGCACAAACGCTTATCGGAGACCAGCAGCAAGCGCCAGAACTTGACAAAGTTGAGCAGATAGTCCTAACATACACCAGAGGACGTAAAAGCAGTTACAACGGACAAGACCGATGCGCTATGGCACAGAACGACCTTCGCAACCGTTTCAATTCACCTTGCCAACCATTCACTCGTGAGCAATGGAACACAGCCAAGGACAGGATGATCGAAGCGGGATACCTGAATAAAGCAGGAGCAATAACCGTAAAAGGAAAGAACGCAGTTGAAACGATCGGCGGAACAGACCAATGTACAACCGCGATCAAAAACTATTAAACACCAACTAACAAAGAACAAAGATGAAAAAAGTACTAGCAATTGCCGCGTTATTGATCGCCTCAGCAACGATCGCCCAGAATGTTACCCAAGATGCCAACGGGAACTACAGAGCAGCCACAGTGAGCCAAATAGCCCACGACAGCACCACGACCAAGACGTTCATCGACACCAACGGGACAGTTTACCCCGTATTCGTTGGTCGTAAAGGTGGGATCTACGTATGGAAGCAAAATACAGAGGGGATCCGTAAGAAGTACTACCTACACACAAACAAGTAATACCCGTTACCCGGAAAGCGTGAGCAGTGGATCGGATCCATACGGGTAGCCAAACCTTAAAACCGAGCAGAACATGGAACACGAATTTTTGACCACCCATTACTACACAGAGTCTTCAGTTGCAGACGACATCTACGATACGCTGATGAACAACCAAGACATACACAAATTCACACCGTTCGTTAAACAGGTAGCGTCCGCGAACGTTGACCGCAGAAATGCAACGATAAACCTAACAATGGACAACGGTGAAAAGTACACCATAGTGATCCACAAAGAGCAGGACTAACCAGTTAAAACCGAGCAAAAATGAAAAGATACATACAGGTTGAGCAGGACGGGCGAAGTTTTTACCCGTACTACGACGAGAACGGACAGCCAGTTACCCACGAGACACGCGAGGAAGCACAAGCCAGCGTTGACGACGACATGAAGGAATACCGCCAGCAGGTAGCAGACGGTGAGCGAACAGAGGATGAAGTACCGCTGCCTGATAAGGTGTACGAATGTACAGTGAATCAAGACGGATCCGTAACACTGGAGGACGGATACAACACGGTTCTTAATTGGTTAGACTAACCCTAAAAACACTTACCACGATGAAACCTATCTATTACCTATTCGGAGAACGTGCTTGCGCCATCTACGAAGAATTCCAAGACGACACAGTAGCGCAGATATTGGAGCACGGAGACTACCAGTTGTCAGTGTTCAAAGAAGGAGACCACCCAAGTACCATATTGAGCGAATTTAACGGTTGGCAAGCGTTCAGCGAGATCGACGAGGAAACATACAACGAACTTCTAAAGCACTTACAATAATGGACAACAGAAAACTAAGGTTCGTAGGAACCACCCAGATCACTAACCAAGGACACGAAGAAGAGGTGTATGAGCTTTGTGATGAAAACGATATGACCGTTGCCTATGTCACAGACCCGGACGCAGACAAGGAACTTGTAAAGCGATGGAACGCATACCTAGATCTTATTGAAGCAATGGAGAACCTGTTAAGGTATTGTGTTACCACGAAAGGGCTACCGGACGCAGGAAAAGGACGGACAGAAGACCAACAGTCGGCACTAGATGCGGCCCGCGCAGCGATAGCTAAAACCAGAACAGACCATGAACACACAAGCACAAATAGAGCAGTTCCGAAAGGTCCATACGATCGCCGAGGCAATGCTGATCGGCGACAACATAACCGAAGAGCAAGTGATCACAATTGCGACAGCCTACCTTTTGGCTTGCGCAAGGACCGAACAAGAACACCACCCGGAGGACGATCCCACAGAATGTTTTGACGCGGGAGAAGTCACCGCAGAGCAGAAAAAAGCGTGGTCCATTATGTGGAAGGTGATCGGAACGACCAGGCACCACTACAAAATAGTGTGGAAGGTATGGGGAGCAATGGTCGAGATAAACAAAGCCTAGCTGAAAACTAACTGTAAAACAAACATCTATTTATTGCTTCAGATACACAAGGGCAGCAATAAACAGATACATTTAGCAAATCAAAACAAAGAACGATGGAAGAACTAGCAACCACTGAAAGCGGCCTATCCGTACTACGGAAACGGCTAACCGATGCAGAGCTATTGCAGCGCCTAGCAAATGCCACAGCGACCAACTATTCAGCCGCAGGAAAGGAGAAGGCCCGGATGAACGAGAACCTTTCAAGGGTGTGGTCGAAGGAGATGAAGCGAAGGGAGCTTCAAATCCCCAGTGATGAAGAACTGCTTAAGGCCGGGCAGTTCAACGGTATCGGATCAATGTAAACCAATTAAAAAAGGGGAAGATGAACACAGCAACACATACGGAGGCACCCGTCAAGATGCCAGCGCGTTCCACCGGAGAAGTGATGGTGGTACTTAAGCGTGACGTAGAGAGCTACAGAATGTCCGGAGCTATGGACGCAGAGGAATGTACCATGCGGGCCATTGAACAATGGGCGAATGATCGCGGCCTTACCATGCGACAAGCGGAACACCTTTTCAATACCTTGTGAGCGAGTAGAACCATCCCAACGGCCCGCACCGGATAATGGTTGCGGGCCTTTGGGGTGCCAAATCAAAAACAGATGAAAACAGTGAAACCCACTAAGAAACACGCACGCAAGATCGTTGAGCTTTTGTCACATGGACTAGTGTCGGGCCTTGGTAGGCCAGAGCCCGGACAAATGTGTGTTGAAGCGGCTGTTTGCTATGCGCTCGGACTCCCACACGACGACGATCCTAAGTGTGTAGGAAATGCCGTAAGGTCGGCTAAAATACAGCTTAACGATAGTGGTTGGTCGAGCAACATAGCAAGAGCTAATGGGATGCAACGTATAGCTGTAGCACAACTAGGAAGTAACGAGATAGATCAAGTTGCTTTTGCCCAAACATTGGCAGAATCTACCATCAAGGTTATTATTCCTATGGCGCTCCGAAGTGCGGCAAGCGTGTGTAAGGATAAGCATAAAGAAGCACTATTATCCGCTGCAACCAAATGTGAAATAGAAGGTTCTGAAGGTGCAGCCCGTGCAGCCAGTGATGCAGCCAGTTATGCAGCCCGCGCAGCCAGTTATGCAGCCAGTTATGCAGCCGGTGCAGCCGGTGCAGCCCGTGATGCAGCCCGCGCAGCCAGTGCAGCCAGTTATGCAGCCAGTGCAGCCAGTTATGCAGCCGGGGCAGCCAGTGATGCCAGTGATGCGGTACTCATTGTAATGGCTAAAAACATTGAGCAGGCGCTTATTGAACACAAGTCTCCGGGAGTAAAGTGGTTGGATATTTGTAACCCATCCTAGGAAGATGAACCAACGAAATCTATTCGACACACAGACACAGATCGGTGATCAACTCATCGACATGGATGCAGAACGTTTTTCGGTAAACCACCAGCACAGGATCAAAACACACAAGAACGAAACGGGTGCATTGGTATACCTAAAGACTTCTGACGGGGAATACAAGAGCCTTATGCCCGGCGAAACCTTAACACTGACCAGCGGATGGATCACAAAGGTGCAGAACTCCGGTAAACCTTGGACACACATCTAATGGAGATCACGGGAGAGCAGCTTGCACGACACTTGCGCCACAACAGAGGAGTAAGGATAAACATCTATAGGACAGTAATTCCAGTAGGATGGACACCACCACCGGATCGAGCGAGTAAGTTATACATAAATGTAACCTTGTGTTACGATTACAACTGGACACAACGGATTAAGAATTGGCATAAAAAACTAGGACATGACACAGGACGAAATTGATCAGAAGAATAGGGCGAAGAAGACCGAGATGGCCTTGACGGTAGCGAACCAGATCCGCTTGCAGAAGATGCCGAACAGCGTTATTCTGAAAGCAATATCCAACAATGAAAGACCCACCAGCAACGCGGTACTGGAGGGCGTTCTTAACGGCGGATCGTACCGGATAGATACGTTACTATCAACGCTTGCGGTACTTGGCATAGAAATCAAATTAACCCCAACCTATGGAAAGCAACGAGACGAATAAGTGTGAGCCACTACTTCAGTACCTTATGGAAGCGTTGGTCGAGCCAGACAAAACAATGAAAGCGACTTGCTTCACCAGTGATGAATCAGAGACGGTGTGTCAGGTAAGGTGGAACCAGTACTTGGCGCAAGTAAGAGAGGTGAATAGGGCAGTGTGGAGACTCTGGAGATTACAGAAGCAGAACCAGGAACTAAGTAACATGAACAACGAAATAAACGGATTACTCAAATGAACAAGAAAGACGTAAAGATCGGCATGACATTTTTGACCCCAACGGAAGCGGGTGCGGTGATAGTGGACATAACCGAACACGTACAAGCTACCAGCTTCGGCAAATTGCACCAGGATATCATCCACTGGAGGTATGACAACGGTAAAACTATTTTCCGCGAGTACCTGACGGAATTTATGGATAGCGGGAAAACTTTATCCAAATGAGTGCATCCGAATTAGTTGGCAGTATAACGGGATCCATTGTGGTTACCCCAGTAGTAATAGCCTACATAATTGGGGTTTCCCTCTTTGTGGTAGGGTTGACATGGGTAATGTCTTATGACTATCCTCGCATTCCATTACAACGTGGCAGAAGGTGTAGGAAGCTGTTGTGGATAAGGGGAGGAACTGTATGGCGACGAAATGACTACGAAAAAAGTGATGGATCAATGATCGAGGCGTATGACGTGGAGTGGGATGCTTACGAAGCCGACCCGTCTGACGCGCAGGATGGGGTATGGCGCTGTCATATTAGACCAGAGCCTCTATTGAAGTTCTATTTACTCAGATCAATTGGAAGAAGATAATCCAATTGCGCTTAACAACCCGAAAGTAAATGGAAAACCCAGCGAGTAAATTAGCCCTATTGAGCATCATGGCCGAAACCCTTGCAGTGGGACAAGGCACTCACCGCACTATCGAGACCATCGAGACCATCGAAGAAATGGCTAAAAGAGAGGCCGCCAAAAGAGGTCGAATGGAAGAACGTATTGAGGCTATGAAAGCGGAATACGAACTGATCCAAAAGAAACAGTCGAGGTTATCGGCCAGCAAAAGAGCGGAGATCATTTACTGGTACGAACGTCACTGCAAAACACCTGAAAGAAAATGATAAGTGAAGAACTAAAAGCAGAAGCAAAAGGCCACGGCATCGTTCCGGGCGCTGTGATACAATGTGCAGCGGATCCGCGTTACTATGGAACAGTATCGCCTTATAGTGAGTGGGAAACAGGAGATGATCCACCGTATTTAATTGTTGGAATAGACGATGAAGGAGGTGACCTTTTTGCTTTATATGGATATGATTGGGCCACCGTCAGAACTCCAGCCCCGCAACAAGTACAACCCCGAGACGCTTGCAAATGCAGTCCAGCGATGCAAGCGGCTATTGCAGAGAAAGCGAAAGAACTTGGATTGTGGAGTGGGAGTGATTATAGTGGTTATGATGGTGTATTGGTAATAGATAATGGATCAGACAGGTGGAAGGTTCGCCCTACACTTTTTTCAACCAACCCAACCCAAACATTAAACTTCCTGACCCCGGCTCAATTTCTAACGCGTCTGGAACATACTTCGCCGCCCGTGAAGGAGTTGACCACGGAGGAGAAACTGGGGGAGGCTGTGAAGCATGTAAAAACACTTGTGGAGCACGCAGTTTTTCCTTACGATGACGGCCAATTAGTTGCAACTAATGCCCGCGCCTTCCTTAAATCCATCAAGCCATGACACAAGAGCAAGCAAACGCCATAGCGGAGCGGGAGTATCCGATTAACTATGTGACGGATACCGACAATATCATCCTTTGCGAAAAGCTCAAGCGAAAAGCCTACGCCAAAGCACTGATGGACATGAACCCGCTGATCGAGGCGGGGGAGAAGATGCGCGAAGCATTGGGCGATATAGGATATGAGGCCGAAGAGGGTATGCCAATAACAGATGAATCCGCCTGTATAAAGAACTCGGAGCGAGCCGAAGCCAGGTGGATGAACGCCCTTTCCAACCTAACTAAATCAATTGAATCATGAACGACACGATCAACGATAAGCAGTCAACCGAAGACGGTGGGGCTGTTGGCAAGCCTGCTGTTATGGGCAGGCCCGTCTTTTCTCCGGTACACATTGACACGGCTGAAAGGTTTGTGGGTGTGCGGCACGGAGTGCGCGTGTCCATAGCCCTTGGCGATATGGGCCTTTGGGAAGTGGACGCATGGCGCGGGTCCGAGTGCCTGTGTGATGAATACGTTGCAGCGAAGGATATGGATCACGCCATCGCGCAAACCTTGGTGCTGGCCGGTATTCAGGCTTGCCCATAACGATCCGGCGGTTGGCGTAGTTGCGCGTCGGCCTTGTGTGTTGGGAGAATTACGCCAAACGCCTGTTAGGGGCTGCTGCGGTTAAAAACAGATGACATGAAAATACTCGTTGCTTGCGAACATTCAGGGACGGTGCGTGATGAGCTATTGGCCTTGGGCCATGATGCCACTTCATGCGACATCCTGCCGACCGATACGCCGGGGCCACATTACCAGGGTGACGTGCGCGACATCCTGGGCCAGCCGTGGGACATGGTGATCGCCTTTCCGCCCTGCACACACCTTGCGGTGAGCGGTGCCAAGCACTTCGCGCAGAAGCGGGCGGATGGCAGGCAGCAGGAAGGCATCGACTTCTTCCTGTTGTTCACGCGGCTAGACTGCCCACGGGTGGCGATCGAGAACCCCATCGGCATCATGTCCAGCGTGTACCGCAAGCCCGACCAGATCATCCATCCTTGGCAGTTCGGCGACCCGTTCAGCAAGACGACATGCCTATGGTTGAAGTGCCTGCCCAAACTGGTGCCGACCAAGATGGTGGGCAAGGGTGAGTTCTATGTGGCCCCTTCAGGCAAAAGGCTCCCGGCGTGGTATGGCGATGCCGTAGGGCGTGATGGCAAGAAGTTGGCCTACGGCTCAGAGGCCATGAGGCGCATACGGAACAAGACGTTCCCCGGCATCGCCAAGGCCATGGCAGGCCAGTGGTCAGAGGCTCTTCACGCACCGACCTTGTTCTCAACCGCAGATGGTAGCAGTTGCCCCTAACTCCCGGCTATACGCAATGCAAAACGAACAAAGCCACCCCGCTACTGAACCTCGGTGACTCGTCCCCAGATACCGATCATCTGTCCTTTGTTGATAAGCGGATATGCTTTTGCTTCAACCCGCACAACGCTTTTATTCGGGCGAACGAATCTGAATTCCATACTGAAGGACCGTTCGAACTTGATACAGTCGGCCCACTCACGTAGCACGTTCGCTTTATCTTCCCTGTGTAGCATGGTCGCCCAGTTGCTTCCTGTGATCTCCGATTCCGAAACAGCCAATAATCTGCAGAATGCCTGGCTCACCACAACGAACCTTCCTTTACTGTCGCTTTCCCAGTAGGCTACGTTACTCACGCTTAACTGTGCGGTGTTGATCAGGTTGTGTTTTGATTGTAGGGATTCTATTCTGTCGATGGAATCCCGGAGCGAGGACCCTCCGTTGGGCATAACCTCCTTTTTGATGTCGTCCAGGGTGGACATGATGGATGGCATCATCTGTACAACAGACCTGAATTGCGCCCGTTCTTCGCGGTCTGCGGTGAGTCGTTGTCTACGTTGTAATATCATTTTCTTGACCCATTTGAACACTAATATAAGCAAACCACTACCCAAGATACCCTTCACTACCTCTACTACTATCTCTCTCTCACCTAATAATTCGAACATCCCTTGCTTCTTTGGTAGACCATCGTATCTTTGTCGGGTGCAAAGTAAAACCTATGGCCTGTTATCGGTTCTAAGGATTATTTTTCCACACTGTTGAAAAGTTTCCACAACATTGAGGATACGATTTCACAAAAACATTCATCTTTGGGCCTGATGACGTTAGGCACAATGTTCGTAGAAAAGTTTGTTGGTCTCCGCCCGGAAACCACAAAAACCGGAGTTGTAAAAGAAGCAGGTGCCTCTGCCTCGATTGCTCTCCGGTTTTGCTTTTCTGGATGGTCATAAGAGTAAATGACCATACCCTCTGGGCCTTCCGGCTCGATCAGCGTCCCTTGATAGCGTATCTACAGGCGCGTCTCAAGATCCATGGCGGTACCCTTTTCGGTACTCCTACCCCTTCGACCTTAAAGAAACTTGGCTGGTCCAGGTCCACGTATTTCAAGAATGTACGTGCCATGGTAAAGGCTGGTCTTGCCACCAAAGACCCGTGGGGGAACTACAGACTATTACCATCGAGGGACTTTGTTCAGCTATTCAGGTTCAAGAACAAGCCGAACCGGTACAAGTGTACCTTGATACTAAACCCTAATTCAACACGTAAACAAATTATCTCCGCGATAAGAGACAAGTTCGCGGAACGCAGAATAGCTCAACTGCTGTGGGCTGAGAGGAATCAGAATAAGGAGGCATCGAAAATAACGGTAGCACGTAAGCGTAAGCAGCGTGCAAATGCGGGATCCACTGATGGTTTCATCTCTATCGCAGCAACAAACCTATCCCTACACATGGGTATCTCCACCAAGACCCTCGGACGGTGGAAGAAGGACACCAGGAACATCGAGCACCGTTCATCCAAAACCATCGTGGGCAACACGCGCTACCATCGTATGCTTGTTGGTATGGTTGGAACCTACATCCGGAAAGACGGGGCGGTGGTTCGCGTTGAACCAACCAAGTACCGGAGCCGGAGATTTCCCCCAGCGCCCCCCACACCCCACCGTTTAATTAAAGAGACACATCGGAGACTTTCCAGCAATAGCAAGGGTTTTTAACCATATCCGGAATAACCACGTTATCAACACGAAATAGTTAAGAATTATTTTCTAAGATATTTTAGAAGATTATTCTAAATGTGTTATATTTGCAACCGATAAGAACGAAAGATGAGTCAATTGAAGGCTAAACTACCGCAAGAGCTAAAGGAGGCAATGCTACTTAATGATGAGCAATTTGAGGAATTAGAGATAGACATTCTTAATGAGTGCATGCGCTTCCTTCCAATACTCAATGAATGCAACGGCGTTCCAGTGGACATGTATACAGCATGGAGACCCAAGCAAAATCCAAAAGGACAATACTTTGCAATGTCTCATTCAGTAATGATAGACCCGCTTGACAATAGTGTTAGGCACGAGGTCACCGGGTTCAAGCCAATGTCAAAGAATGGGTATCGCGACTATTGTTTGAAAGAGTTTGGTGCTGATCCATTTATTGACCCACTGTTGAATTGATTACGGGGTACACACGAACAAACCACTAATAGAATGGCGAAGAAGATAACAGACCCTTGGCAAGAGGGTATCAAACGACTAGAGTTCCTTGAGCGATCCATAGCAGTGCGCAAGGTGTACTATGAGATGAGTAAAGCAATGGGAACACAGAACTACATGATACACGCCAACCGGCAGTGCCTATTGGATAACAAGCGGCAGTTGACCGAGGAAGAAGAAAAGATAGTTTACCGATTGATGTCCATACAGTCCCCCTTAACAAAGGACCGGGAGGCAGCAGGACAGGTTCTGAAGATGCTTGAGAGATCCACTAAAAAGTTCAAGAAATGAAAATTCCAGAAGAACGGTTCGACACCCTACAACCAGGAGACGCTTGCCAGTGCCACGAGGTCATGCAGCAAGCTATATTGGTAACGGCTAAGTTACATAAGATAAAGGCTGTCACATTCAGGTCAACATACAAACTGGTTCTGTACTATAATAAATACATCGACCTCTGTATGAAGCGTAATGACAAGATCACAACCGTTCTACCTATATCGGAATTCATTCGTCGCCTCGAAAACACAAAACCACCCAACATACTAGGTGATCAAACCTACATAATAGCGGATCATTACGTGATACTAGGTCGCAATCGAATACCCTTCGACCACATCCATAAGTTGAACGCCGAAATACTTGCAATAAAATGAGCAGATCGGGAGACCTAGCACTAGCAGTACAAGAGGAAGAGGCTTGGGTAGGACGCATGAATGACGAGAAGCTACATGACTTCACCCGATCCTACATGACCGAACGACTTCCGCGAACCACCAAGACCCTGATAAATAAGGGCCGGATATGTCCATACTGCCACGAACCATCTCAGTTGATCGACAGCAAAGAGATATACGGAAGGTCCTACGGCATGGTATACATGTGTAAGCGGTGTGATGCCTATGTCGGCACCCATAAAGGAACCGAAGAAGCCCTTGGCAGGTTGGCGAACAAAGACCTGCGGACGTGGAAGAAGAAAGCACATGCAGCTTTCGATCCGCTCTGGAAGGAACAAGGAGTAGAAAGGTCACAAGCGTATGTGTGGATGGCGAACAAAATGGGCCTACCGATCGAAGAAGCACATATCGGCATGTTCGATATTGACCAATGTAAAAAACTGATTGAACTGATCAAAGAACGAAAATGAGTACAGAAAAAACAGCCTACACCGGACGAGTACACCTTGTCGATAAGTACGCGGAGCCCTACCAAAGCAAAGAGGGTCTACGCCAAGCATACGCTGTATCCTTCAAGGACACAAAGGGCGAGAACCAGCAAGGAGGAATGATGGTCGGAATGCCGAACGAATACCCAGTACAACCTGGTAAATTGTATTCGTACACCGTCCACAAGAACAGTAAGAATAGCGATGTGGTCACCATTACCGCACGACCAGCAGATGAAGTTCTTCCGGTAGTCGAAGAGGCCATCGGAAACATAAGTTCGGGTAACCCCGCCACCCAAGAGTCAGTAAAACCCGAAGTACCAAAAAACATGACGAATATCCCCGACACACAACCGCGAAAAGGCGTTGTCCAAGTAATGCACTCTGATGATCCGTGGGTGCGAAAGGATGGACCGACCCTATACAAGACAAGGGTATATTTTGAAGACGGAGCAGCCGGTATAATGTGGTCCGAGAAATCAGGACATCCGCTTGAGGTAGGCCAAGAGATCAATTACACCTTCGATAAGATATATGCGGAGAACTGGAAACGGATCGCTATTCTGCCAGAAGGAAGTAGTACCGATAAAGAGACTATGATCATGCGCATGGGATGCAACAACACCGCCATAGCATTCATGGGGCTGGACCAAACAAAGAAGTGGACCATCGAAGAGATGTTCGCCATCAGTGAGCAAATTCAAACCAACGTTTTACGCAGCAAATAAACAAACCAACAATGTCAGACGGATTCGGAAACAGAGCAAGCAGTGGTACATGGTGCCGACTAGCAGGAGGAAAGGTGATCAGGGTTGTAACCCCTGATACCCCTGGAGCTATAAAGGTGGCTAAGAAAAACAAGGATGGTTCGGCACAAACCGACGAAAGTGGACAACCCTTGTATTCGTACCAGCTACAGAACGACACGGTATCGGGGTGCATCATTAAACTATCGAACAAGACACAGGAGTTCGGAGGCGTAGAGATCACAAACCTTATTGTTACCCTGAAAACAAATTCAGGGCACATGATCAATGTTCAAATGAAGCAGGGTGATCGCTATTGGATGGGATTTGCAAATACCCTTTCGAACATTGACCTTACGAAAGAAGTGTCCTTTGAGCCATACGATTACGTTGCGAGAACAGATGGTAAGCGCAAACAAGGCATGGGAATTAAGCAAGGGGGAGAACAAGTTCCGTGGAAATTCAAGAAAGACAGTGCAGGGGGTCCACCGCAACTACAAACCGTAAAAGCAGGTAACGGAAAAGACCTGGTGATGAACGGCAAGATCGTTTACGATTGGTCTCCGATAATTGAGTTCTATTGCGACATCATCATGCAGCGGAATGTTGAACTTGCCGCTATTGTTGGTGTTGATTTACACGACGAAGAAGCCCAAGAGCATCCAGTAGCAGGAGGAATTACAGATGTTGAGCCAGACGAGGACGACGAAGTTCCATTTTGATAACCTTCTGATAACCAACGAATTAACACCTAAAAACAAACCCAACAATGGCAGTAGAACTTCACTCAAAAGAATCAGTACAGATCTCAATGATCCTTCACCAGATGGGATTTCAGGTTGACCCAGCGGCGGTCGTACTTCTCCAACGCGCACTAGATGCGCACAAAGAACACGGAGGTAGTATTACCGTGGACCAGATCCTTGAGGTAAAATTCCAGTGGGAAAAGGACCGCGCAACCCCGCCACAGCAACCTAAGCCAACGATTATCCAATGATCAAGCCATCAGACCTAGTACACGAGGTTCTTGAAGAAGGAACCAGAACAGCTTTATCCGCACGAGTACTGCTTAAGCGGATGGAGGAAGACATCGAGGCTGCGAAGGAAGCTCTTCGGGAGCAAGCGGTAAGGGAGATAACAGAGTTAGGAAA
>Ga0209476_10001523_pt1 | contig 15611 bp, 9 predicted proteins | sample KloWWTrecipitate_FD_187179 | JGI IMG/M metagenome (GOLD analysis project Ga0209476, IMG submission 187179) | Active sludge microbial communities from Klosterneuburg, Austria, studying microevolution and ecology of nitrifiers - Klosterneuburg... | ecosystem: Engineered > WWTP > Aerobic digester >... | reverse complement strand
GATTCACTGCGGCGCAAGGAAATCTACGCGACCACCGGCACCCGCCTCCGGGTCCGCCTCTTCGCCGGCTGGGACTTCGCCCCGGGCGATGAACTGGCGCCCGACTTCGCCGGGCTGGGCTATCGCAAGGGCGTGCCCATGGGTGGAGAACTCCGTGGACACAGCGCCGGCGCCGCGCCCACCTTCGTGGTCTCGGCGCTGCGCGATCCGAACTGGGCCAATCTCGACCGGGTGCAGATCATCAAGGGCTGGCTCGATGCCGACGGCTCGCTGAAGGAAAAGATCTACGACGTCGCCGTTTCCGGCGACCGCAAGATCGGCAGCGACGGGCGCGCCCGCGATCCGGTCGGCAACACGGTCGACGTGGCCGCGGCCACCTTCACCAACACCATCGGCGCGCCGATGCTCTCGGCCTACTGGAAGGACCCGGATTTCGATCCGGCCGAACGAGCCTTCTACTACGTGCGGGTGCTCGAGATCCCGACACCGCGCTGGACCACCTACGACGCCAGGTTCTTCGGCGTGGACCTGCCAAAGAACGTGCCGGCGACGCTGCAGGATCGGGCCTACACCTCCGCCGTCTGGTACTCGCCGCAGACATAAGCCGTTCCAGCCGCGCCCGGGCAGCGAAGCTGCCCGGGTGCGGCGTCCCGCGCGGGGTCATGCGCGGGCGCATCGCGACAGCCGCCGGATCGCCCGCGTTCAATGGCATTGAGCATTGAAGCATTGGGGTCAGGTCTTGCTGGGCATTGGGGTCATGGGCATTGGGGTCAGGTCTTGCTTGTTGCATCGACCGCGAGCCTGCGACCCGACGAGAATCAACTACAAAAAGGGGCCAGAGTGAATTGGCGTTTGAAACGCTAATTCACTCTGGCCCCTTTTTTCGGGCCCCTTTTTTCGGCCCCTTTTTTCCTTTTTTGGGGTCAGCCAGTATCGTCAGTCCCCGCGCAACGCCACGATCGGATCGACCCGCGTCGCGCGCCACGCCGGCCCGAGGGTCGCGGCAGCGGCGGTGAGCGCGAGCAACCCGGCGACGCCGGCGATGGTCGGCAGGTCGAAGGGTGCGACGCCGTACAACATCGAGTCCAGGAGTCGCCCCAGCGCGAGCGCGAGCACGATCCCCACGGCGGCGCCCGCGACGAGCAGGCGCCCGGCACTGCGCAGCACCGTGCGCAGCACGTCGCGCGGGCCGGCGCCCAGTGCCATGCGCACGCCGAAGTCGCGCGTGCGCTGCTGCACGGTGTAGGCCAGCACGCCGAACACGCCCACCATGGCCAGCACCAGGGCCAGTGCGGCGAAGGTCGCCACTAGGAGCGCGCGGAAGCGATGCCGCGCGGTGGCGTCCCACGCGACCTGGTCGAGTGTCATGACTTCGCGGAGGCTGACCAGCTGCTCGGTGTCGACCCGCGCGATGCGCTCGCGCACCGCCGCGGCCTGGACCTCGCCAGCGCCGGCTTGCGGTCGCACCAGCAGGTAGATGTCGTCCACCGGGCTCTGCGCCAGCGGTACGTAGAGTTGCACGAAGGCCTCGGTCTCATCGGGCCGGTTCCTGACCTGGCGTGCCACGCCGACCACCTCGCGCACCACCACCGGCGCGTCCGCGCTGGCCGAGGTGCGTACCGCGATGCGGGCGCCGATCGGCGAGCCCTCCGGCAGGTGGCGGCGCGCGAAGGCCTCGTTGACGATGGCGACCGGCGGGCCGTCGGCGAGATCGCGCGCATCGAAGGCGCGGCCGGACACGATCGGAACGTCGAGGGCGGAAAAATACGAGGTGCTCACGATCTGGTAGTCGGCGGTGGGCCGCGCCTGCGGGTCCGGAGGCGGCACGCCCTCGACTTCGACGAATGCATCGCCATACGACGAGGATCCGAGCGGCAGCGTGGTGGCCCAAGCTGCTTCGCGCACGCCGGGCAAGGTCGTGACCTCGCGTTCCACGTCGTCGTAGAAACGCAGCAGCTCGGCGGGCGTGGGGTAGCTGTCGCTGAGCGGGTCGACCATCAGGGTCAGGACGCCTTCGGCGCGGTAGCCGCGATCGACGCCCTCGACCGCGAGCAGGGTCCGCAGCAGCAGGCCGGCGCCGAACAGCAGCACCACCGCGGTGGCGATCTCGGCCACCACCAGCGCACCGCGCAGGCGTCCGCCGCGACCGGTGACGCTGCGGCTCGCACTGCCGATCACGCGGGCCGGCGAACCGCCCGTGGCCTGCCACGCCGGCGCGAGGCCGAACAGCATGCCGGTAGCCAGCGCCGCCAGAACGCAGAAGCCGACCACGCGCAGGTCGAAACCCAGCGTGACCGCGCCCGGCAGCAGGCCATCGGGCAGCAGTGCCGGCGCCGCGCGCAGGACCGCGGCGCCGAGGCCCAGGCCCAGCACGCAGCCCGCGGCCGCGAGCACCAGGCTCTCGGTCAGCAGTTGACGCACCACGCGACCGCGACTGGCGCCGAGCGCGGCGCGGATCGCGAGTTCGCGCGCACGCACGCTGGCGCGGGCCAGCAGCAGGTTGGCCACGTTAACGCAGCAGATCAGCAGCACGAAGCCGACCACGCCCAGGAACAGCAAGGCGCTCAGGCGCAGGTCGGCGCCGATGATCGCCTGCTGCAGCGACTCGACGTGCACGCCACGGCCGGCGTTGCTGTCCGGATACTCGGTTGCAAGCGCGGTGGCGATGGCCTCGAGTTCGGCGGTCGCCGCCTCGCGGGAGATGCCGGGTTTCAGGCGTCCGACGGCTTGCATGAAGTAGGCGCCACGCGCGCGCGGCGGGATGTCTGCTAGGCCGAACAGGCCCCAGATCTGGCTACGGCCGATCAATTCGGCTTCGCCGGGCATGACGCCGAGGATCGTGTACATCTCGCCGTCGAGCCGCACCTCGCGCCCGACCACGGCCGGATCGGCGCCGTAGCGCGCGCGCCAGAAGGACTCGTTGAGCACCACCGCGTTGCGGCCCGTGCGGTCGTCCTCGGCGTTGAAGCTGCGACCGATGATCGGCGTCACGCCCAGCGCATCGAAGATCCCGGCAGTGACCCATTGCCGCGACACCGTCTCGGCTTGGCCGTCGGCGCCGGCCATGACCATGCTGGCGACGTTGGGCATCGCGCCGGCGATGCGCACGAAGCTCTTGTTGCGCTCATCCCAGTCGCGCAGGTTGAGCGGCGACACCGCGCCGCGCGGCGTGGCCGCGTTGCGCTCGAACACGGCCATCACGCGCTCGGGTTCTGGCAGGGGCAGGGGCCGCAACAGCGTGGCGTCGACCAGCGCAAAGATCGCCGCATTCGCGCCGATGCCGAGCGCGAGCGTCGCGATCGCAAGCACGGCGAAGGCCGGCTGCTGGCGCAGGCTGCGGACGGCGTAGCGCAGGTCGTGCCACAGGTCCTGGAGCCACGAGGTGCCCGACGCGCCGGCATGGATGGGCTCGGGCAGGCGTGCCTGCCGCAGCGGTTGCATCGCGCGGGCGAGCGTGTCGTGATCGTGCAGTTCCGCGAGCGCCTGGCGCTGCGCCTCGCCCTCGGCGGTGCCGTCCCGGCGCAATTCGGCGTAACGCTCGTCGAGGTGCTGCGAGAGTTCCTCGACGATCTCGGCTTCGCGCTCGGCGCCCAGCGCCAGCCCACGCAGCCGTTCGCGCAGCACCCGGTTCCAGTCAGGCATGGTCGGCTCCGGTGATGAGGTCGATCGCTTCGACGAAGGTCTTCCAAGTCTGGCGCTGGCGCGCGAGCACGCGCAGGCCCTCGGCGGTGATCGCGTAGAAGCGGCGGCGGCGCTGGCCGGCCTTCTCGACCCAGCGGCCGTGCAGCCACCCGCGTTCCTCGAGCCGGTACAGCAGCGGATAGAGCGAGGCGACGTGGAACTTCAGGCGGCCGGCGGAGCGCGCCTCGATCAGCTTGCTGATCTCGTAGCCATGGCGCGGCCGCGTCTCGACGATCGAGAGCAGGACCAGCTCGGCCGAGCCCTTCTTCATCTCGCGGTCGAGCCCGCGGTCTTCGATAGCTGTCATAGCCACATATGCTGCTCCCGGCTATGCGCGCCCGCAATGTGCCGGTCGACAGGGGGGGGCTCGCGCCCCAGCCAAGGGTTCCCCCCACCGATTGACGAGATTCAACGCGTCATTGGGGTCAGGTCTTGCTTCGTGCATCGACCGCGAGCGTGCGACCCGACGAGAATCAACGAGCGCAGGAGATTCAGGACACCAAAAATCGAGCAGGCTTACCCGTTCCCCGGTCCGTCCACAGCGGCGACCTCCGCGCCGGGTTCGGACGCCGGATCCTGGAACACCGCTTCGATGCCGACGCCGAACGCGCGCGCGAGGCGGAACGCGAGTTCCAGCGACGGCGCATAGCGGCCCGCCTCGAGCGCGATGATCGTCTGCCGCGTCACGCCGACCATCCGCGCCAGCGCGTCCTGGGTCATTTCGCCGTGTTCGAAGCGCAGCCGGCGAATCTGGTTGCGCAGCGCAGTGCCGCTCATGCGCGCCGATCCCGCCAGTACGCGATCGCGCTGGCCGCGTGTTCGACGATGCTTCCCCAGAGCAGCGCGAATACCAGCAGGTGCGCCGTGACGATCGGCGTGGCCCAGGCCAGGCGCGACTGTGGCGACAGCGCCAGCATCGCGGCCAGGCCGATCACGCAGAACACCAGCGTGCCGTGGCCCCAGTCCGCCGCATGGCGTTCGATCTGGCGGTCGCGTTCGTCCTCCTGCACGCGCTCCTTCCAGCGCCAGCGCATCACCTGGGCGATCACCGCCCACACCACCAGCAGCAGCACGACGTTGGTACCGATGGGGCCGAGCTCGCGATAGTCGCCGGCGCTGGCGATGACCGCGTGCTTGGCGAGCAGGTAGGCGGCGACCAGCACCGTGAAGAGCAGCCCGATCCACGCCCGACCTTCGCCGGGCGCGAGCTGCTCGTCCCACTCGCCGCGCGGCGCGGTCGACAGCCGGTGGATCGCGCACCACGACGCTAGCGCGGCCAACGCGATCCCGAGGCCACCGATCTCGACGCCCAGCACCCGCTCGGGTCCGGCCAGCAGCAGCCAGAAACTCAGGCCTGCGGCCACCACCAAGGCGGGCAACTGCCATCGACAGAACATGGGTGTCTCCTTTGAGCAACTAAATGTATGGTGTAGATTACATAACGATGAGGGAATGTCAAGCACACATTACATTTCCGCGACGGTTGGCGCCGCGAAGGGGCCCAACAAAGGGGCCAGAGTGAACTAGCGTTTCAAACGGTAATTCACTCTGGCCCCTTTCTTGGGCCCCTTTCTTGGTCACGCGCCCCGGTCGGCACGCCGGGTCCGCTGGTCGCCACGCCGCGGGGTTCCAGCAGAATTCGTCGATGCGTCGGTGATTGGCCCGAGGCGTTGGGATGCGCCACCGCGGCCTGCTAGGCTGCGCGGCCGCGAGCGCCGGCACGCACGGGGATGCGGGCCGCCACACCACCAAGGGACCTCATGATCGGCAGACGTTTGGCGGGCATCGGCCTGCTCGGATTCGCGTGCGCCCAGGCGCTGGCCGCGCCGGCGCCGGAAGTACTGCGGCGCTGGGATGCGCGGCTGCAGCAGCTGGCGCTGGCGCCGGCGTCGCAGCGCCATGCGATCGACCGCGACCTTGCGGCCCATGCGCCCGATGCCGCGCAGTTGCGCCGCATCGCGATCGAGGATCCGGCGCTGGCGCCCAAGCTCGCTGCCCTGACGCTGCTTGACCACGCGCTGCGCGAGGGCCAGGTGGCGCAAGCGCCGATCGATTTCGCGAGCGCCGTATCGATCCTGCTCGACGGCCCGGGCGCGCCAGGTTCCACCTGCGCCGAGCCGCTGCGTCTCGAGCAGGGACAGGTCCTGCGGGTCGCCGCCGATCGTGTCGGCGCGCAGGGCTATTGGCTCGAGGTGCGAGCTCGCACGTTGCGCCCCCTGATCCTGAGCACCCGGGGTTCGCGCGCGGACCTGCGCCTCGCGGCCTACCTGGATTGCCGCGAAACCGACCGACCGGCGGCGGCCGTGGCCGACGACAACTTCGGCCTGCAGGCCGACCTCGGCCTCGCGCCGCGTCATGCGGACCAGTTCTGGCGCGTCCACGTCACCAGCGCCGACGACGGCGAGGGCGTGCTGTCCCTGCTCGGTGGCGAGTTCATCCGCGGGCGCGTCACCCGCGAGGCGGGCGGACAGGCCATCAGTGGCGTCTCGGTCGCGACATTCAACGCGAGCGGCAACTTCGTCGCCAGCACTGGCGCGGCCGCGGACGGCAGCTACCAGTTGCCGGTCTACAACGGCCCGGGCACCTATTTCGCCCGCACCGGCCAGTACTTCGGCGACACCACGCAGTGGCTGCACGAAGCCTACGGTGGCGCCTATTGCAGCCTGCCCGATCCCTACTACCTGGCGAGTTGCACCGAAGGCACCTTGCTGCCGATTGCGGTGCCGGCCGACGGCATCGCCGAGAACATCGACTTCGCGCTCGGCCTCGGCGCCGGCGTGCAGGGGCGCGTGCTCGACGCCCAGAACGGGCTGCCGGTGCGCGATGCGGCGGTGAGCCTCTACAGCAACACCGCGCAGTTGCTGCGCACCAACCTCGTCGATGCCGCGGGCCGCTACCGGATCACCGGCTTGCTGCCCGGCAGCGTGCGACTGTCCGCCACGGCCAACACGCATCGGGGCGAACTCCACCAGGACATTCCCTGCGATCCGAACGGCGCCTGCCCGGTGCTCACCGCGCTGCCGGTGCCGATCGCGATGGGCGCCGTCGCCACCATCGACTTCGCGCTGGATGGCTGGTCCAGCGTCGCGGCGACGGTGGACTACGGTGCCGGCACCGGGGTCGGCACCCTCGTGGTCGTCGACACCAACGGCATCCCCGTCGGCAGCGGATACGTGGGGGGCAGTGGCGTGCAACGCGGGGTGGCGGGTCCGCTGCGCCCGGGAACCTATCGGGCGTATTTCCGCGGCGAGGCCAACCGCTTCAGCCAGGTGCATGGCGGCATCGACTGCCTCGGCGACTGCGGCGCGCAAATCGCGCAGGGCACGCCGATCGTGGTGTCGGGCTACGGCCAGCAGGTCGAGATCGCCTTCACGCCGCGTACCTGGCCGCGGGTGAGTGGCATCGTGACCGATACAGGCTCCGGCCTGCCGCTGGAAGGCGTGCAGTTGCAGTTGGCCGCCGGCAGCTTCGCCGTCGACTATCGCACCACGGCCAGCAATGGCGGCTACACCATGCTGGTGCCGCCCGGGAGCTTCCTGGTGCACGCCGGTTCGGCCGAACACCGCAACGAGGCCTATCCCGACGCCGCCTGCGAATCCCCCTACCCGCCGTCGGCCTGCGTCGGCGCCACGCCCTTCGTGTCCAACCTGCAGGCCAGCGATGCGACCTGGAACTTCGCCCTGCAGCGCAGTGCCCGCATCAGCGGCCGCCTGAGCCGCCTCGGCCAGCCGATCACCTTCGACGCCTACGTGCGGCCGCTCGACGCGGCGCGCCAGCCGCTCGATGGCGTCATCTACGTCGCCGTCTCCGGCGATCGCTACCGGGTGGTCGATATCCCGGCCGGGGCATACACCTTCGGCGCCAGCAACTACCAGTCCTTCGCCCAGCTGTACCCGGGCATCGACTGCCCGTCGCCGCAGAATTTCATCCACCCCTGGGTCGACTGCAACCACGCCGCGGCGCAGGTGCGGACCCTCGCCGACGGCGAAGCCGTCGACGGCATCGACTTCGACCTGCGCGCGAACGGCGCGCGTCGCGGCCGCGTCCTGCGCGCCGACACGCTGGCGCCGATCCCGGGCGTGGCGATCGACCAGTGGAACGCGCAGGGCGATCGTGTCGCCGTCACGGTGAGCGATCAGAACGGGGACTTCGGCGTCGCGGGCAGCGGCAGCGGCGGATTTGCGCTGAGCAGCGACGCGCCGGGCCCGTACATCGACCAGGTCTACAACGGCATCGCGTGCCCGAATGGCTCAGCCTACGAGGGCCTGTGCGCACTCACGGGGGCGACCTACGTGCCGTTGCCGAACTTCGACCCGGGCGCGCCCCTGCTGGAGTTCCGCCTGGCGCCAATCGACCCGATCTTCGCCAACGCCTTCGATTGAGGGAGGAACCGGGTCGACCGAAGGCACGGTTCGCTCGCCGCATGGAGCCGCGCAAAGCACGCCGCCGCGGCCGGACCCGGCCATGCTTCAGCCTTCAAAGCCATCGCGCAGCAGCGTGTCGGGAGCGTCCAGCGTGAGTTCAGCGGCGATCATTTCGCCACCGACCCGCACCCGTACCCTTCCATCGGCCATCTGGTCGATCTCGAGGCGATCGCCAAGGCCGACCCGGGCGCCCAACGACGGCGATGACGCAACAACCTCGCCCGTCGCGAAATCGATGACCTGAGCGCCAGCGTCGCCCACCGCGACAAGCAATTCGCTCGAACCGGGGATGAACTCAAGCGCATGGGCAGGCGCGGGCAACGCGATCCTTCGCGTCGTCGCCAAGGTATCCGGATCGAGCACGCTCAAATTGGCATCCGTGTCGGCGGTCACGAGGGGGTGCGGAAGCTCAAACCCGCGCCCAACGGCGACGCCTATCCGACCCCCAACGATCACCCGCTCCACTGCCAGCGTTCCGAGGTCCCACACCCACAATCCCACATCCGTCCCCGATATCAGCTCCAACGCTGGATCCTGGTCCAATTGCTCAACGGCCACGAAGTTGACCGCATTGCCGCTGAGCGCGACCGATGTCCAGAGCAGCGCGCGTGACTGCAGGTCGTACAGTCCCAGTCGTGGCACGCCATCGCTGCCCAGCAGGACTTCCGCTGGTGCGTCGCCATCAGCCTGCACCGGCACCATCAACTTCCAGGAGTCCTGCGCTCCAATCGTGAGCAAGGCCTCGACCTCGCGCGTGCGTCCATCAACCACCCGGATTCTCTGGCCCTGCAGCAGCAGGATCTCGGCTGCCGGATCGGCGTCAACGTTCGAGACCAGGAGGTCCAGCGCAGACGCCCTTTCGTTGAGCGGCAGGTTGCTGCTCTGGAACTCGACCGAACGACTGGCCGCATCGAGAACCGCGAGGCCAAAGCTGGGAAGTATCTCGGAATCCAGGCGCGAATACGAAGCCAGGACGAACTCCTCGCTCCCATCGGCGTCGACATCGATGCGGACCGGCCCACGACCAAAGTCCTGTTCCCACGGAACCACGCCCTCGACCAACCCCGATTCGACGCCGACGAACTTCAGGAAGCTATCGCGAAAGGAGTATCCATTGCCGCCGAATGCAAACTCGGTGGCACCGTCGCCGTCGAAGTCGCCGACGGCGATGCCCTCGATGCCGGACTGGGTCTGCTGGAAACTGCCGATCATTCCACCGCCAACCGTGTCGAAGACCCGCAGTCCATCCGCACGCCGTACGACGATCTCGGTGCGACCATCGGCGTCGATGTCGATCGCGTCGATCGCATCCAGCCCGCCGGGCCCGGTGGCGATCGCGGCGATCGGCACCACGTTGCCGGCATCGTAGATCGAAACCACGCCATTGAGCATGAGCGCAATCTCGAGCATCGGGTCGGCATCGAAATTGCCGATCTCCAGGTCCAAGGCGAAGAGCTGGTCCGCTTGCCACTCGACCGCGCCCGTAACCGTGTCGACCAACGCAAGGCCCTGCGATAGCAGCAACACCAGCTCCAGCTGCGGATCGGAATCGAACTGCCCGAGTCGCGAGCGCGAGAATGATTGGTTGACCTCGAAGCTGCGCTCCAGCACGCCGGATTCCGTAAAGCTGGCGAACGCTCCGCCGCCGAGCACGGCGATCTCGTCCTGCCCATCCCCGTCGACGTCGACGATGGCCCTGAGAGTAGCGGTCACCGTTCCGATCGGCAGGGTCGCCCGCACTCGCGGCGGCCACCCATTCATGACCAACAGTTGCGTTTCCAACGCAATCAGGATGCGCGAGAGGCCCGGTGGTCGGCAGGTACCCGTGACCGCTTCGACGGTAGTGGCGCCAAGCCAGATCGGCGTTCGACGCATGCGGCCCGGCAGGCCCATGGGCGTGGACATGACGACCGCCCCGCCATATCCATGGGTGGCGCTGACGAGTTCGGTGCCGTGCTCGCCGTCGAGATCGCAAGCGAAAGTTCCTATCCGGCCTTCGCCCCAGATCGTCGAAACGCGCAGCGCCTCGATCGAAAGCGCCGGCCCAGCGAGCGCGGCCGACATGTGGGTGCAACTGGCCACCAGCGCCGCAAGCAACCTCAAGGGCCACCGTCCGTTCACTGACCGTCCTGCCCGGAGTTCTCGAATCCGTCGCGCAGCAGCACGTCAGGATCGCGAATCGTGAAGGAGAAGACTCCGGCCGCTGCGCCGACGATCAGCGAATAGTCGCCGGAAGCCTGCCGTTCCAGGAAAAGGACATTGCTTTCGCCTGGTAGACCACCCATTGGCGGAAACCTGTATGTGAGCGCATTTGCGCTCTCGTTCGTCACGTACAACGTGCCACCTGCTTCGCGCAGGACCATGGGGTGTGGGCCAGGCATGTAGCGCAACGCGGTAGCGTAGTCGCCCCAGATGCCGCGTGCCTCTCGGACAGTCGATCCATCGAGCGGGTTCAGCCACAGAAAGGCGCCGTCGCTCTGGGTCATGAAGATGCAGTCGCCAGCCAATCCGCAGGGGGCGAGATCGATCGCGGGCGTGGCCAAAGCGCGCTCCCACTGGGTTGCGCCATTGGATCCATTCAAGAGCGATACGCCGGTGGATGTGGCCATTACCACCTCCAGCGCGGCGTCGCCGTCGGCCTGGAGAACGCGCAAGTCGTTGACTCCATCGTCGTGGACGAGGTCCCTGGACCACTGGACCTGCCCGCTCCATGGATCCACCGCGCGCAACTTCCGAAAGTTCGTTCCCACCAGCAACTCGAGCGCGCCATCGGCGTCGACGTCGGCAATCGCCAGCTTGGTGCCAGGTCCGAGGTCCAGGGCCGGATTGCGTTGCCGCAGGCTCCATTGAAGCTGGGCACTAGCGCCGTCGATCACGTGAACGTCGGCCGGTTCGCCGTTCCAAAGTGCCAGAATCTCCAGCCCGGCATCTCCGTCGAGCTGGGCAACGGCTACTGCGCCGTAATCGACGCCAGCGCTGCCAGGAACCAAGTCCTGCGTTTGCCACTTCAACGCGAGCGTTGTCCGGTCGAGCACCCGCAAGCGCCCATCGTTAACCCCAGTCTCGCCACGACTGTGACCGACCACGACCTCGAGTCCGGCAACGCCATCGACGTCTCCCACCGCGATGGGACTGAGCCCACCGGAGTGCACGCGCTCCGTCCATTCCAATGCACCCGTTGCAGTATCGTGTATTCGAGGGTCGACATTGGAAAGGTCCGAGACGCCGGCGTACAGTTCGATCGCGGCGTCGTTGTCCGCCTGGCCGGCACGCAGCTGCACTCGACGAGCCCCGGGCGAGGGAATCGACACGCGAGGCTCGAGGGTGAGCCCCTCGTAAACGCGAATCTCGCTGATTGCTTGAACCGCGACGTCGCCAGTCCCGTCGCCATCGAAATCGGCGATGGCACAGGCGAAGGTGATCGAACCGTCGGTATCGGCAACCGGAAACCCGCTGGGCCGGTCGAACGTCACCAGGCGATCGCCCTGGCCAAACAGCGCCTCGTTGTGCTCATCCGCGTCCAGCTGGCCATGGGCGAGAAATCGGTTGGTGCCCGGATAGCTCCAATCGACCTGCAGCGACTGGCCGTCGAACGCCCTCGTTGGGTTCGAATACACCATGAGTTCGAGCGCGGGATCGAGGTCGAACTGGAGCGCGTCCACAATCGTGCAACCCGCTTGCGGGCATGAGTCGATCACCACCGTGCGCAGGATCGCGCCATCGGCAAGATCGCAGGTCCACAGCGTCGACGACTGGCCATCGATGCCGAAGGCATCCAGATCCCCGTCGCCGTCGACATCGCCAAGGCCCCTGAAGTCGCGCGCAGCGCATGCGCCGTCGTAGCGACCCACCTGGACCAGCGGCAACCCTGCATAGACGTCCACCGCACGGGAAACTCCATCTCCACCGCGGCTGGACACGGCAACAGCAGGGCCCCCGCCCCACAGTGGCCGCGGTAGCGGATGGGTGCCGCCGACGCGCTCCGAAACCAGTGACGAAACGATGGGATACCGCACGCCGCTGGCCGAGAACTTGCGCACGGTTATCACTTGGGCTGCGGGAGCCCAAAACGCGCCTCGATGGGTTCCTTCGCTGAGCAACTCATCGACTTCGTCGCCGTCGAGGTCAATCAGCGCGATCGAAATCGGCGCCGCCTCCGGGGCAAAGAATGCCGTTGGTTCGAGCGCCGGGGCCGGAATCCCCAGGGGGTTCGCAAGAACCTCGCCTGCGAACGCCAGCGCTACGACGAAACATGGCCTCAAGGTCTTCACGGCACGCAGTAGGTTCGCTGCATGGTACGGGTTGTCCGGACAGGGCATTCACGTCGGAAGATCGCAGGGCGATGATACTGGTTATCCCTGCCGGAGACCGGTTGAACTCCAGTTTCATTGCCATTGCATCAGGTCTCGCGCTCCTGGCAGCCGTAATGGCAACTCAGGCCCGGCTCGGCTCCGGTTTCGCTTGGACCTGCTTGGTGTCCCGCGGGTGGCGCCCCCAACCTTTCGCCCATGCGGCCCCGCGCGCGGGCCGGTAGGCTGCGCGACCTGAATGAGTCCCGCGATCTTCCATCCTTGGGTGCGCGAGCAGTCGCTCGCCGCCGCCAACCAGCTGCGCGACGCGCTGCGGCAATGGCCGCAGACGCTGTTCGTGCTCGCGGCGTGGGCGCTGCTGGGCGCGCTGGTGGTGTTCGTGGCGCGCCATGTCGACGGCGACCGCATGGGCCTGGTGGTCGAGGCGTTGGTGCGGCGGCCGGCGGTGGCGGTGCTGCTGATCGCGGCGGTGGGCTTCGGGCTGGTGCATGCCGGGGTACGCACCCTGCGCGCCGAGTTCCTGCATGGCTGGTGGGGCGCGATTCCCGTGGGCCGTGGCGCGCAGTTGCGTGCGCTGGCGCTGCTGGGCCTGCTGATGGGCCTCGGCTTCGCGGCGGTGCTGGCCGGGGCGCTGTGGGGCCTGGCGCAAACCGCCGATCTCGCCCATCGCTGGTTCCTGCCGGCCTTGCAGCTGGTCGCGATCGCGGTGCCGATCGGCGCCCTCGCGGGCCTCGTCAGCGGCAGCCGCGGCGCCGTGGTGGCGAGCGAGCGTGGCAGCGATCGCGGGCGCGGCCTGCCACTGCGCGACCTGCCTGGATTCGGCAGCGACGGCCTGCAGTCGCTGTCGCGCTGGCAGCGCATCAGCGCCCTGCGCCACTGGCGCTCGGCCGGCGGCGCCTGGCAGTTCCTGCTGCTGGGGCTCGTGATCCCGGCCAACGAGGCGCGCGCCTCGCTGGCCGGATTCCTGATCATGGGCATCGCGCTCATCTGGTACCTCACGGTGCTGCGCACCGGCGCCAGCGTGATCGGACGCGCGCATGCGCTGCTGGCGGCGACGCCGCTGGCCTTCCAGCCCTTCGCGCGCGCGACGGCGCGCTATCCGCTGCTGGCGAGCGTGATCGCCGGCATTGCGTGTGCGCCGGCGCTCGCGCTGCAAGGCGCGCCCGTCACCTTCCTGGTCGCGGTGCCAACGCTGCTGCTCGCGCTCACGGCGCTGACGCTGGCACTGGCCTGGCGCTACAGCCGCACGCCGCGGCGCGGCGACGTGCGCCTGGGTGCGGAGCTGGTGCTGCTCGGTTCGATCGCGCAGTTCGCGGGGCCACTGGTGCTGCTGCCGTACCTCGCGTTGCTAGTCCACCACCTCCACGTTGCGAACCGGAACCCATGACCCCAGCGCTCGCCATCGCAGGCCTGTCCCACAGCTACGGCGAGCGCCGCGTGCTCGATGCGGTGGACCTCATGCTCGCGCCCGGGGATTTCCTCGCGCTGATCGGTCCGAATGGCTCGGGCAAGACCACGCTGCTGCGCTGCCTCGCCGGAATCCAGGCGCCGAGCGCCGGCACCATCCACATCGCGGGCGTGGATCTCGCGGCCGATCCGCTCGGGGCGAAATCGCGCCTGGGCTTCGCGGTCGATCCAGTGCTGCCGCCGCCGGCCCTGAGCGGCCGCCAGTGCCTGGCGCTGTTCGCCGGCGCGCGCGGCCTGGCGACCGTGCCGGATTCGAGCCTGGCGCTGGCCGAGGCGCTGGCCTTCAGCCGCTGGCTGGACCAGCGCGTGGAGTCGTACTCACTGGGCACGCGGCAGAAGCTCGGCATCCTGCTCGGGCTGATCGGCGAGCCGCCGCTGCTGGTGCTCGACGAGCCGCTCAACGGGCTCGACCCGGTGAGCGCCTACGCGCTCAAGCAGCATCTGGTGACGCTCACGCGCGAGCGCGGCACCGCGGTGTTGCTCGCCACGCACGCGCTCGAAGTCGCCGAGCGCTTCATCACCCGCGCGGCGCTGCTGGTGGAAGGCCGCCTTGCGCGGCATTGGGACACCCCGGCGCTGGACCTGATCCGCCACGATCCGGCGCACTCGCTGGAGCAGGCCATGGTCGAGGCCCTGCAGCAGGGCGCGACCACCTGAGCACTCGCGTGCTTTTGTAGAAGCGCGTCTTACGCGCGACCGAGGCCTATCGCGCGCAGAGCGCGCTCCTACAGAGCGGGCTTCGTAGGAGCGCGCTCTGCGCGCGATAGGCCTCGGTCGCGCATGAGATGCGCTCCTGCCGGGCGACCAAACGCCGCCGCCAGCTTTCGAATGGACGGTCGCGCGCAAGACGCACTCCTGCGAAGGCACGCCAGCGCGTGGCTTGAGCGCAGGCTGCGAGACCTACTGGCCCGGCGCAAGGAATGTGTGCCCGGTGCGGGGGCCGCGTGCGTTTCGTTGGTCGTGCGCAGTGCGAGGATCGTGCGCGGTGCGAGGATCGTGCGCGGTGCGGATGGCGTGCGCATTGCGAGGCCCGTGCTCGCAGTGACGGGGCGTGCGCGCGTGTACTCGACGCGTTGGCGCCGTTGGACTTGCGGCCGCGATCAGGGCTGCGCGCGCAGCCAGGTGGCGATGGCGCGGCCCGCATCGCGGCCATCGGCGACGGCGGTGACCACGAGGTCGGCACCGCGGACCATGTCGCCGCCGGCGTAGAGCTTGGGGTTGGCGGTCTGGCCCGACAGCGCGCTGGCACCGACGCGGGTGCGGCGCGCGACGTCGAAGGCGACGCCGGCGGCCTCGAGCCAGGCCGGCGGATCGGCGCGGAAGCCGAAGGCCAGGATCACGAGGTCGGCATCGATGGTGCTGTCGCTGCCGGCGACCGGCTCGAACTCGCGGCGGCCGCGCGAATCGACCGCGCGCACCGTGGTCTCGACCACGCGCACGCCGGTGGCGCGGCCGTCGACGCCCGTGATCGCCAGCGGCGCGCGCTGGAACAGGAACTGCACGCCTTCCTCGCGCGCATGCTTGACCTCGCGCCGCGAGCCCGGCATGTCGGCCTCGTCGCGCCGGTAGACGCAGGTGACGGAGGCGGCGCCTAGGCGGATCGAGGTGCGCACGCAGTCCATGCCGGTGTCGCCGCCGCCCAGCACCACCACGCGCTTGCCGGCGATGTCGAGCGAGGGTGCGGCGCCCTGCCATCCGGCGATTGCGGTGGCCTTCGAATCGAGCACGC
>Ga0209476_10001520_pt1 | contig 15619 bp, 14 predicted proteins | sample KloWWTrecipitate_FD_187179 | JGI IMG/M metagenome (GOLD analysis project Ga0209476, IMG submission 187179) | Active sludge microbial communities from Klosterneuburg, Austria, studying microevolution and ecology of nitrifiers - Klosterneuburg... | ecosystem: Engineered > WWTP > Aerobic digester... | reverse complement strand
GAAGAAATTCTCTCTCTCCATTTCGAATACCTGTTCGATCACGTTCAGCAGCAGATCCGCATCAAAGGGCAACAAGAGCAATCGGGGTCACGCCTGCTATTTTGTCGATTCTCGATTGAGGTTCTCATTTGGTAGAGATAGTATCATCGAGCAAATGGCGAGGAAAGCGAGGATCGGGATCGAGGGCGGGCTTTATTATGTGACGACGAGAGGGGTGGATCGGAGGGACATCTTTCATTCGCCGGAGGACTATCGGAAGTTCGTTGAGCTGTTCGCCGGGCAAAAGGAGAAGCTTGCCTTTTATCTTTAAGCCTACTGCCTGATGACCAATCACATTCATCTGCTGATCGAGAGGCGGACGGATGATGTGGGGCGGATCATGCATCGGGTGTTAACGAGCGTGCGGTCGGTGCGTGAAGATGCGGCGAGGGCGTGGCGGAAAGGGAAAGAACCCAGAAAGAACCCAGTCGCTATGGCTCCCGGTTCTGACAAGAGTTTGGCGTTCGCGGGAACAGAGGGAACTTGCGATGGTCATTATTTGACCGTTGCGACGGTCGATACGGACTACCGAGATCCGCGCTTTAGCGTCACTCGAATGGAATGTCGTGATCAAGTCGTCTGACTTTTCCGCTCAGAAAGCTCACACACGAGTTCGGGCTTGCCTATGGGGTTAGGCCATTGTGGTGCGTTTGGAGAACATTGCACGGAAAATCCACCAGACCAGGCCGTGGCCGACGTAGATGGCCGAAATCACGAGCAGTGCGTAGCCGGAATATAGCCACACCGCCATACCCATCGCGACCAAAGCGAGGAGCATCATAAAATTTGTACGACGTGTTCCGAGCGTTTTCATACTCGAATAGCGGATCTTACTGACCATCAGAACGCTTAGAACCGCGATCAGGCAATAGACCAGGATGGTGTAGTAACGCGAGTTCTCGGGGCCGTAGAAGTTAAGCGGTGCGGGCGAGAAATGAACGATCGCGGCCAAAAGACCGCCGGCGGGCGGTATCGGGAGCCCGACAAAATTCTTTTTATCGACCTTGGCCGAGCCCTCAGCCAGGACGCGTGGACGCGTAGCCTGCAGATTAAATCTGGCCAGGCGGAAAGCTCCGCACATCAGATACATAAACAGCAGAAGGACGCCGGTATTGTATGCGGGTCCGCCCTCGGCAAATGTCGGAGCAACGGCCCAGGCAAATACCAGTGCCGTCGGAGCAATGCCGAATGTAAGGACGTCAGCCAAGGAGTCGAACTGGACGCCGATCTCGGTGGCGGTATGGGTCGCTCTGGCGACGCGTCCGTCGAGCGTGTCGAACAGAATGGCGAGGCCGATCGCGATCGCCGAATGGTCAAAATATATGCCTGCCGTCGCCGGGTCGGTCACAGCGGCGTGAAATCCACGGATCGACCAGAGCACGGCCAGAAAGCCCATTCCGACGTTTGCCGCCGTAAATAGGGTCGGGATCACATAGAGCCCTTTTTTGATACCTTTATGCGGCGGCCGTGTGTCTTTTTTGTCTTCCATTTAGGTGGATGCGAGCAAGTATGCAAACTGCTGTACGGGTGACTCCGCACGGAGTTGCGTCAGTTGCTTTGTTCGTTTGCCAGCCTGGCGATGACGGTCTCGCCACCTCGCACGCGGTCGCCGACCTTGACTTCAATCGTTACGTTGCTCGGCATAAGCAGGTCGGTGCGCGAACTGAACTTGATCAAACCGAATTTCTGACCGCGTTCAAGATTATCGCCTGTTGTCGGCCAACAGACAATGCGCCGTGCCAGAATTCCGGCGATCTGAGTACATTTTATGCTGATGCCGCTATCGCAAATATCCAGCGTGTTGCGTTCATTTACAAAACTTGCGTTATTGCTGGTCGCCGGCAGTTTCTTTCCCTTGACGTAATCGATGCTCGCAATGCGGCCCGCGATCGGCGAACGATTGATATGAACGTCGAGCGGCGATAGAAATACGCTCACGAGTTTGCCGTCGGGCGATTCGTCGATACGCGTGACGCGACCGTCGGCGGCCGACACGATGATCCCGGGCTCGGTCGGCACCGTGCGTTTAGGGTCGCGAAAAAAGTACGCCATAAACAGGCACACGATCAGAAAGACCGCTGCCGGTATCCACCATTGCAGGACACCGAACAATATTATGAACGCCCCGGGAACCAGAACGAATGGAATGCCTTCACGTACCATAAGAACAAGCGATAATGTTACACAATTTACGTTGATTATCGAAATACAAAAAAAGCCCGGCATCGCGTGACACCGGGCGAAGAGGAGGATCGTAAGAAGAGACTCTAGCCGCGAACGGGATTATCCTTAGCGTAGCTATACGCACACCAGCAGGCGATCAGATGAACTACCCAACCGAAGAGACCGGCCGTGCCGATCCAAGAAAAGCCGGTTATAACTAACCATATAATGCCGACTATCACCCTGCCGTTATAGATCTGCCCGATACCCGGGATCAGAAGACTTAGAATTCCTGCCAGTAAAGGTTCTCGCATCGTAGCCATTTGCCTCCACAAATGTTAAACGAAAGTCCGGAGAAAAGGTTTCAGAAATGTACGGATCTTTAGTGCGGGAGCATCTCGTGCAACACGAAATGGAAGGCAAAGAAGATCGCCACACCGGCGAATACAGATATCGAAACTCCAGGGCGATTGCCGCCGTGGTGATTGACCTCCGGTATCAGGTCACTGGCAGCGACGTATAATGTGACACCGCCGGAAACCGGCAGGGCATAGGCGACGGCCGATGTGAGGTTGCTGCCGACAAAATAGAACGTAAGGACGCCCACCAGCGTCGTCACTCCCATCAATCCGGTTGCCGTCATCACCGATCGCAGTCCTTTGCCGGTCGCGAGTACCATCGAACCGATCGAAAATCCCTCTGGAAACTTGTGCATCAAGACTGCAATGAATACCAGCAGGCCAAGTCTCTGGTCGAGTTGGGCCGCGGCTGCAATCGATACGCCGTCAAAAAAAGTATGGACCAGCAGTCCGCCGACAGCGGTGTATGCTGATCTGCTCGAGATCAACTCGTCAGAGTGCACCTCTTCGCCAAGGTGAAAGTGCGGTGCGATCGTGTGTTCGACAAACTGTGTCAGCAGGTATCCCGCCATTATCAGCAACATCGGGACATAGAGGTCTTCGGATGTTTCGGGATAGTTCTTTTGCCACAGCAATATTGATTTGGGCAGTATCTCAAACACTGTCACCGAGAGCATAAATCCCGCGCCGAGAGCCAGGAGATATTTCAGAAATCTCTTATAAGTCGTATGCAGTTTTGAGGGAAAAAGTATAAGGCCGCCGACAATGTTTGCCGCCGCCGCTACAATACCGAATATCAAAAGTTGAATGAACACGCTACTTAATATTTCGCACCGGTTGCGGGCGAAAACTAATCCTATATCAATCGGAGCATAAACGACAAAATGGGAATTTCGAAGCGCGCATAGTTGTATAAGTGATTAAACAAAATCATTTTTAAAAAGTCTTGAGATAGTTCTTGACACAATTCAATAAAGAGTCCTAATATATGGATGCGTGATTGAAATGGAGACTGAAAAGGCGACGGCCAATTTAGAAAATTGTAAAGGTAGTGTTTAAGCAGTTAAGCACTTCCGGTCAATATTCAGTCAGGTAAGTTGTTTATCAAACCCGTAGTATCCGGTTAGTCGCGACGGGCGGCATAGGTGCTCGGGACACAAATTTTACAAAATAAAATATAAGGATTCCAGTCGGCCCGAAGCGGCTTAACGGAATCAGCACGCGGCGAGTCACATAGCTCTTTGAAGATGCACACGGACGACACCGAATTTTCGCATAGCTCGGTCCTGCTGCAGGAAACGCTTGACGTTATCGACGCCGGAGCTCGAAACACGGTCGTGGATGCCACGCTCGGATTGGGCGGGCATACCGAGGCGATACTTGATTGCTCGCCGAATGTGTCGGTGCTCGGGATCGATCAGGATGACGCTGCTATCAAGATAGCTACAGCGAGATTGGAACGGTTTGGCTCGCGGATCAATATCGCTAAGGGAAACTTTTCGGAGATCGCCGAGATCGTCAGGTCGTCTGACATTGGCCGCCCCGATGCGATCATCGCCGATCTGGGAGTTTCGTCTTTGCAGTTCGATGATGCGGCCCGCGGATTCAGTTTCAGGTTTGACGCACCGCTCGATATGCGTATGGACCCGGCATCAGGCGGACAGACGGTTGCCGAGCTGCTACTTGAAACGAACGAGACCGATATCGCCAACATTATATATGAGTATGGCGAAGAACGATTTTCACGCCGCATAGCTCGGCGGATCATTGAAAGGAATCAGCGAGGCGAACCCGTAACGACGACGCGCGAACTTGCCGAATTGGTCGCAAGATCGGTCAAGCGCAGCCCGAAAGACAAGATCCATCCGGCGACACGGACTTTCCAGGCCTTGAGGATCGCGGTCAATAGGGAACTTGAGGTACTTGAAAGATTTATTACGGACGCGGCCGATGTGCTTGCGGAAAACGGTGTTTTAGCGATCATCACCTTTCACAGTCTCGAAGATCGGATCGTCAAACACGCGTTTCAGAAGTTGTCAGGAAAGTGCACTTGTCCGCCACGCATTCCACAATGCGTTTGTGGTGCCAAAAAGAGGGTCGAGATACTGACGCGAAAGCCGATCGTGCCCGGCGAACCGGAATTGAATGAGAATGCACGCTCCCGAAGTGCAAAGTTGCGAGCCTTTAGAAAGCTCGAACCCGTTGACTAGACCGATTTAGACCGAAAGCGAAAGATTATGACAAAACGTGAACAACAAAGGTGCTCCAACACCCGCAACCGAAAGACATCACCCGCCGCGAGACTGAAGTTTTACGTTTTGATCGGCATCGCCGTCGTGATCGTGTGCACTGGCTTCTTTGTTGCCGCGGGGCAGCATTTCTGGTCGATGGACTACGGAATTAAGAACTCGAGACTCCGTAAGCAACTCGACGATCTCGAAACGGAAAAGCGCCGACTGCTATTGTCACGCGAAGTTTCGGTGTCGCCCGGACAGGTCAAGCAGGCGGCCAAACGGCTTGGCATCACCGGCCTGAACGGGGAAGCTCCGCAGCTTGCCTCGCTCGTCAAGACATCGCCCAATAGCGCATCTGCCACGGCGTCGATCAAGGATCCGGTCAAGACCGAGTCGCAGTATCCCGTTGTAAACGCTGCGTTTACGGCATCGATGTCGAAAATTGCAAAATCAGTTACGACCAAGAAGGAAGAGGCTCCGCGACCGCGCGTAGTAACGACCGCGATGGTCTCCGCTCGTTAATTTAGAGTCTGTATCGGTCCGTCAGCTTAGCGTTCTCCAAAAACTAAAAGAGAAATGGCACGTAAATCACCGCGAAAGAAAAAGGTTGATGCTCGTCAGGTCGCATATACGCGATTTATGTTCATCGTGATAGTTTTTGCGTTTTGGATGCTCGGCATCAGTGCTAGGCTCGTTAATTTGCAGGTAACACAGCACGAGTGGCTGCGAGACAAAGCCGTCGTCCAGCGACAGGACGTCAAAAAGAGCAAATTGCTGAGAGGCACTATTTACGATCGCGATGAACGTCCGTTGGCGATGAGCATACGCGTCAAATCACTCTATGCAGACCCCACCGAGATCACGGACATAGACGCAACTGCGAAGATCCTCGCGAAATCCCTCAAACTCGACGCGGGACAGATCGCAAAGCAATTAAATGACGGAAAGGCGGCCAAAAAGCGTTTTGTGCCGATCCTGAAAAAGCTTGATGAGGAAACGGTCCAAAGGATCAATAAGACGCTCGTCGCGGATAAGATCCAAAAGGCTGATATGCCGCGATTCGAGGGCCTGCATTACTCTGAGGATCAAACGCGGAGTTATCCTTACGGAGCGTTGGCCTCGCAGGTTATCGGTTTTTCTAATAGCGAAGACCTTGGGATGGCGGGGATCGAGCAGTCCCAGGAAGACATTTTGCACGGTGCTGTCATCAAAAAACTGCAGGAACGCGATCGTTTGGGACGTATCTATGACGAAACCGTATTTGAGCGAGAACAACCGGGCGACATCAGCCTGACGATCGCCGCCTCGTATCAATACAAGGCGGATCAGGCACTTGAGAACGGAGTGAAAGCCGCAAACGCAAAATCGGGAATGGCCGTCGTGCTTTCGGTTAAGACCGGCGAAATATTGGCGATGTCCAATTATCCGACCTTTGATCCGAATTCGATCAGGGACGCGGTGCCGGCCAGCATAACCAACAACTCGATCCAAAGTGTCTATACGCCGGGATCGGCGATGAAACTCGTAACCTACGGCTCCGGGCTGGAAAAGAACCTCTTTAAGCCGGACGATCAGATCGACGCCGGCAACGGAATGATCGAGATCGCGAAACATAAATTTACTGATTCACATCACATCGGAAGCGTCAGCTACTCGCAGGCTCTGGCCCATTCCAGTAATGTTTGTGCCATCAAAACGGGCCTTAGGGTCGGCAAAGATGATTTCTACTCGATGCTGCAGCAGATGGGGTTTGGTGCCCGCACCGGCGTCGAATTACCGGCCGAAACTGCGGGCATCGTGAGGTCGCCCGAAAAGTGGAATGGTGACTCGCTGGCGTCGATGTCCATTGGCTACGAAATTGGTGTAACTGCGTTGCAAATGGCATCGGCTTTTGCGACGATAGCCAATGACGGAGTCAGGATTCAACCGCGGTTAATAAAGGAAATTCGAAAGCCGGGCCAGACGCCGATCGCCGGCAACAAGGCGGAAGGCGTGCGGGTCGTTTCGGTCGAGACAGCACGGAATTTACGTACGATGTTGCGTCAGGTAGTCCTTACAGGAACCGGGCGGCGGGCACAGTTGAATGGCTATACGTCAGCCGGAAAGACGGGTACGGCGTGGAAATTTGACCCGGTTTCGAAACGCGTTGATTCGAGCAAGTATATTTCGTCATTTATCGGAATGGCACCGGCGGATAACCCTGAGATCGTCATTGCGGTCGTGATCGACGAGCCAAAGGGTGGGCCGCGTGACGGCGGACAGGTTGCAGCACCTGTATTTGCAAAGATCGCCGAGCAGCTTTTGCCGGAGATGAATGTTAAACAGGACGGTAACGCGATCAAGGACGCAACCGTCGCTCAGGACATCCCTGAGGTGACGCCGTCTAAGGCCGCCGAAAAGCAAGCGGCAGGCGACAAGCAGACGGGTAAAACGGCAGCATTGACTGCTCCGAAGTCGCCCGAGCCAAAGAAACCGGTCGATGTAAAAAAAGGTACTGATAAAAGGCAGGGAAAAGATAAGCGAAATTCGGATAGCACCGCTGCCGCGATAAATCCTTGGCGGCGAGATCAAGCTGAGTTGGTAGAAAGTTGAACTTAAAAAAAGCGATCGAATACTTAAAAGGCGAAACGCCGCATTTGTCCCCCGCTTTGCTCCAACGAGAAGTCACGTCATTCGTGATCGATTCGCGTGAGGTTAAGGCGGGTGACGTTTTTTTCGCGCTATCACAACCCGAATACCTCGAAAATGGATTTAACGGTGATTTTGCCGACTCGACGGCGTTTGCCGCAGACGCACTGCTCAAGGGAGCGGTTGCGGCGGTCGTTCGGCGTGATCGGTTCGAAGAGCATTTAGTGAAACTCGAAGCGTTTCGCGACCAACTGATATTTGTCGATGACGTTATCGCGGCCTTTCAGCGACTTGCACACGGCGTGTATTTGGAGTGGGACAAACCGGTCGTTGCAATCACCGGCAGTGCCGGCAAGACGACCGCAAAGGAATTGACCGCACACGTGCTCGCCGCATCCGGACGCAATGTTCTGCGAAATATCAAAAACTACAACAACGGACTCGGTCATCCGCTGACTGTTCTGAGACTGGCCGCTGATGCGACTTTTGACGTCGCCGTTCTCGAGATGGGGATGTCGACGCCGCTAAATGAGATCGCTAGGCTGTGCCGCATTACTCCGCCGGACGTAGCGGTGGAACTCAATGTTTTGCCGGTTCACCTGGAGCACCTTGGCTCGATCGAGAATATCGCAAAGGCAAAGGCCGAATTGATCGAAGGAATGAAACCGGGCGGAACGGCCGTGCTCAATGCAGACGATCCGCGAGTCGCGGCAATGAGCGGTCTCTCAAAAGGTCAGGTGATCACGTACGGACTAGACAGTGCTGCGGATGTGACTGCATCGCGTGTCGAACGAGCGGGGTTTGGCAACACACGGTTTCAATTGAATACGCCAGACGGTTCGGCTGAGGTCGAGTTTCCGCTCAACGGCAAACATAATATTCTTAACGCACTTGCCGCCGCCGCTTGCGGCCACATATTCGGTATGACGCCGGGCGCGATAGCAAATGCGCTTTCCAGCGTGGCCGCTCCGCCGCAAAGAGGTGAGATCCTGCGGTTTGCCGCCGGTTTCACAGTGATCAATGATTCGTATAATTCCAACCCCGACGCATTGTTGTCGATGGTCGACACGCTTATCGAGGGAGCACCTGAAGGTTCGCGAAAGATCGTTGTTGCGGGCGAAATGCTCGAACTTGGAGAAAACGGCATTGAAATTCACCGCGATACCGGCATCAAGATCGCAGGGCGTTCGGTTGATATGCTGATCGGCGTTCGCGGACTCGCAAAGGAGATGGTCGAGGGTGCAATGTCGTCGGGAATTGAGGAAGCTAGTTTTACAAGTGACTCGGATGCCGCCGGTGATCTTCTCGCATCCTTGATCAGAGCGGGCGATGTCGTCTTGGTCAAAGGCTCTCGCGGCGTGCGAACTGAAAGGGTGATCGAAATACTGACCAAAAAATTTGAACTGGAGGAATCGCGTTCCGCTGCCCGATAGGCAGTCCGCATCGGCCTTCTAATGCTCTATTACTTTCTATACCATCTGCTCTTTAAGGAATACGGCTCGACAAGCGAGTCGTACTTTATCAAGGGCCTGAACGTTTTCCAGTACGTTTCCTTCCGTACCGGGCTCGCCACGATAACGTCTTTGCTGATCTCGCTCCTTCTCGGAAATAAGGTAATTAAAAAGCTGCAGGAGCTTAAGGTCGGCCAGGAAATTCGCGAAGAACTGTCTGCGGAACACCAGGCGAAAAAGGGCACACCGACAATGGGCGGAGTGCTAATTATCGGGTCGGTCATCTTATCGTCTCTGATCTGGGCGAGACTGGACAGCCTCTATCTTTGGCTGGCTTTGATCGCCACTACGATGTTTGCGGCGATCGGATTTGCAGACGACTACATCAAGATCGTTAAAAAGCGAAGCCTCGGCCTTACCGGTAAGCAAAAGTTGGCCGGACAACTCATAACGGCGGTCGGAGTGTGGGCGGTGCTGTATTTTCTGACCAATTATGCCTGGAATCTGAGTATTCCGTTTATCAAGGCGACCGCCGAGACAAATCCGGCGATCAGTATCAGCTACGTCGGGCCTTTTGTCTATTTGGTCTTTATTGTCTTTATTCTATTGGGTTCATCCAATGCGGTGAACTTGACGGATGGCCTTGACGGGCTTGCATCGAGCGTTACTTTCATCGCAATGTCGGCGTTGACCGCTTTGACCTACGTCGCGAGTGATGCTCGTTGGGCAGAGCGTTTGGATATTACACACAACCCGGCATCGTCGGAATTGACCGTATTTTGTGGGGCAATGGTGGGGGCGAGCCTCGGATTCCTGTGGTTTAATTCGCCGCCGGCCGAGGTGTTTATGGGAGATGTCGGCAGCCTTGCGATCGGCGGCGCCCTCGGAACCGTAGCGATCCTGACCAAGCAGGAGTTTCTACTGCCGTTCATCGGCGGCGTTTTTATTCTCGAAGTACTTTCTGTGATGATCCAGGTCTCGTATTTTAAGTTTACTAAGAGAACCGGCGGCGTCGGAAAGCGAATATTTAGGCAGGCTCCTCTGCATCATCACTTTCAGATCTCGGGCTGGAAAGAGCCGAAGATCGTGTTTCGGTTCGTCATAATCGCTATATTGTTCGCACTGGCGAGTCTCGCGACTCTCAAACTCAGATAGATCGTATCAGTAACTTGTCCGTATGGAGTTGGAAGGCAAAAAAACACTCGTTCTTGGTGCCGGCAGGTCCGGCATTGCCGCCGCACGCTTTCTTGCCGAACGCGGTGCGGTAGTTGCACTGCACGATAAAAAAGAAGTCGAAACGTGGCCCGAAGCGGCGCAGAGCTTAAAGGAAAGTCACGGCGTCGGTTTGATCAGCGGGCAATTGCCCTCGTGGTTGCTCGATCAGATCGAACTGGTTGTGATATCGCCGGGTGTGCCTACAAACACGATCCCGGCGCGGTATGTCGACCGCAATGACGGCGAGGTGATCGGCGAAGTCGAACTTGCGTTTCGGTTTATGAAAGGCAGGATCGTCGGCATCACCGGATCGAACGGAAAGACGACGACGACCACACTGGTCGGCGAACTGCTGCGAAATTCCGGGATAAAAACGCAGGTCGGTGGCAATATCGGCACGCCCTTACTTAGCCTTGCCGAATCGAGCGACGACGATACTTGGACGGTCGTTGAACTCTCGAGTTTTCAGCTCGAGACCATCAAGGATTTTCGCGCGGATGTGGCGATGTGCCTGAATGTCACGCCAAATCACCTTGATCGATACGAATCATTTTTCGACTACGCACTCGCAAAGCACCGCATCTTTATGAATCAGACGGACTCGAACGTAGCCGTCTTGAACGCGGATGATGAGATCACGGCCGAATGGGCTTCGGGGTTGAAGGCACACGTCGTTATGTTCAGCATTAAACGCGAGCTTGACGAAGGCCTGTTTCTGCGTGGACGTGAGCTAATCTGTCGGTCAGGCGGCAAGGAAAAAGTTTTGACCACCCGCGACGAGATATTTTTGCGTGGCCTGCACAATGTGGAGAATGTTCTGGCGGCGTTTGCGGCGGGCCTCGCGTGCGGTGCCTCGCCCGACTCGATGCGAGAGACGGTCGCGGCTTTCAAGGGCGTCGAGCACCGAATCGAATACGTTGACGAGATCAGAGGCGTACAGTTTTACAACGATTCCAAAGCGACGTCGGTCGATGCGACCACCAAGGCATTGGAGGCTCTCAGCGAGATCGACGGCAAAACGATCTTAATACTCGGCGGACGCGGCAAGAATGCACCTTATGCTCCGTTGATCCCGCTGATCGAGCATTCCGTCAGATCGATGGTGGTGATCGGCGAGGATTCTGACAATATCGCAGAGCAACTTACCGATCACGTGCCGATCGTACGGGCATCATCGCTTGAAGACGCTGTTAAAAAATGCTTTGGAGTTGCTGAGACCGGCGATGCGGTTTTGCTCGCACCGGCGTGTGCAAGCTTTGATATGTTTGGCAGTTATGAGGAACGCGGCCGCGAGTTTAAGCGGTTGGTTGCCGAGTTGAAGGGAAGTATTGATAGGGCTTAGTTATTGATGGCTAAAAAGCGGCAAATTGATTGGTTTATGTTCGCTATCGCGGGCGGGCTGGCTGTGTTCGGCTCGATGATGGTTTACAGCGCATCGGCGATGATGGCGATGAAAGAGTCGAGCGAGAGCAGCCAATATACATACTTTCTCAAGCAGTTGATGTTTGTCGTGATCGGGATCGTACTGATGTATATCGTCAGTCGTTTTGATTACCGAATCCTCAATAATAAGACCGCCGTGACCTCAATTCTGGTTGTCACGTCGATAGCCCTCGCCGCGGTGTTGTTTTTCCCTGAAATCAACGGAGCCAAGCGTTGGATCCGATTTTCAGGCGTTTCCTTTCAGCCTTCCGAACTCGCTAAGGTCGCGTTGCCGATATTCCTGGCCTGGTATCTCGCCAAGCACGAAGCAACGGTGACCGAACTAAAGACCACCGTGCTTCGCAGCGTCGCCGGGTTGGTGCTGCTGGGCGGATTGGTGATGCTGGAAAAAGATCTCGGGACGACCATCGTTTTGTGTTTGATCTTTTCGGCGATATATTTTGCCGCCGGGGCACGAATGGTGCATATCGCGGCAGTTGCGGGTGTAATGATCCTCGCAGCGGTCGGTGCCATCGCGATCGCACCGTGGCGCGTTCAGCGTGTGCTCGCATTTCTCGATCCATACAAATACGCCGATGATGAGAGCTATCAGGTGATCCAGTCGCTCTATGCGATCGGCTCCGGCGGCATTTTGGGCGAAGGATTTGCAAAGGGACAGCAGAAGCTATTCTATCTGCCATATCCGTATTCGGATTTTATTTTTTCAGTCGTCGGCGAAGAGTTTGGCCTATTGGGAACGCTCGCGATCGTCACTACGTTCGGACTATTGCTTTGGCGGGGAACTAAGGCGGCGTTAAATGCTCCGGACCGGTTCGGGATGTTGCTCGGAATTGGACTTATTACCGGGATAATCGCTCAGGCTCTATTCAATATCAGCGTCGTGATCTCTATTATGCCTGCCAAGGGAATCCCGCTGCCATTCATTTCGTACGGCGGGTCATCGGTGGTCGTGACCTTGATCGCGGTGGGGATATTACTGAGTATTTCAAAGTTTTCTGATGAGACTGTGACGACAGATGTCGTCGCTCGCCCGAGAGCATCGGGCAGACGCACGCGAAACGCTTGAGGCGTTATAATGTAATGAAGGTACTTATCGCAGCCGGCGGGACCGGCGGACACATATATCCGGGGATCGCCGTGGCAAAGGAACTGGTGGCGCGCGACGCGGCGACGGAAGTGCTATTTGTCGGAACTGCCCGCGGACTGGAAAATAAGATCGTACCCGATAGTGGTTTTCAGCTTGTTTTGATCCATAGTGCGGGGCTCAAAAGCGTTGGATTTGTAGGAAAGATAAAGGGCTTATCGGTTTTGCCTAGGAGTTTTATCGAGGCTCGGCATCTGCTCAAGGAATTTAGGCCGGACGTCGTGGTCGGTGCCGGCGGATACGTTTCCGGACCGGTGCTCTTGACCGCCCATTTTATGGGTTTCCCGACACTTGTGATGGACTCGAACGCTTTGCCCGGGTTTACTAATCGGAGGCTTGCGAGATTCGTCGACAAGGCGGCATTGACCTTTAATGATGCACTTCCTTTTTTTGGTGAAAAGGGAATTGTTACCGGCAACCCGGTCCGGCGTGATTTCTTTGATGTGCCCACGCGAACGCCGTCAGAGCCGTTCGGACTTCTGATCTTTGGTGGTTCGCAGGGAGCCAGGGCAATAAATAACGCGATGATCGAGGCGTTGCCGCTTTTGCGCGAAACCGGATCGCCATTGCGTATAACGCACCAAACCGGCGAGGCCGATTTTGAGAAAGTACGCGAAGCGTACATTAATGCCGGTGCTGAAGGTGCCGATGTTCGGCCATACATCTCGGATATGGTCGCTGAATTTGAAAAAGCCGATGTGATCATCAGTCGGGCCGGGGCGACAACGTGTGCGGAGGTGGCGGCAGCGGGCAAAGCGTCTCTAATGGTGCCGTTGCCGAGCGCCGCCGATGACCATCAGCGTAAAAACGCAGAGGCGATGGCAAAAGAAGGTGCGGTCAGTATTATTTTGCAGTCAGAGCTTAACGGAGCAAGCCTTGCCGCAAGGCTCAGTGATCTGCTGGCTGACCCGGACAAGCTGGCCGCAATGGGTATAGCGGCACGGCGATTGGCACGGCCGGACGCTGCCGCAGTGACCGCTGACCTGATCGAAGGACTTAAAAGAGCTTAAGGTAAAAGATGTTTCGAAAAGTAAAGAATATTCATTTCATCGGCATTGGCGGTATCGGTATGAGCGGGATCGCCGAGGTGCTCTGCAATCTCGGTTTTTCCGTCACCGGTTCGGATATAAAGAAATCAAAAAATACCGAGCGGCTGGAAACGCTGTTTAATATGACCATTACCGAGGGCCACGCCGCTGAAAACGTCGGTGATGCCCACGTCGTAGTTTATTCGTCGGCCGTCAAAGACGATAATCCGGAAGTCGTATTTGCCAAAGAAAACGGGATACCGGTTATTCCGAGGGCGGAGATGCTGGCCGAGCTTATGACGCTCAAGCCCTATGCCGTCGCCGTTTCCGGCACCCACGGTAAGACATCTACGACGTCGATGGTGGCGACTATCCTTGGCCACGCCGGCATCGATCCAACGACGGTCGTCGGCGGAGTTGTTGAGACCCTCGGGTCAAATGCACGTCTGGGCAGTTCTGACTGGTTTGTGACGGAGGCGGACGAGAGCGACCGTTCTTTCCTGATGTTGTACCCGACGATCGCCGTCGTAACCAACATCGACAAAGAGCATATGGAGTCGTACAAGGGAATGGAGGACGTCGTTCAGTGCTTTACGGATTTTGTTAACAAGGTACCGTTCTTTGGCGCGGCGATCATCTGCCTCGATGACCCGAACGTACAACTCATAATCCCGAACATCAAACGGCGGCGCGTCACATACGGAATGACGGCACAGGCTGACATCTCGGCCCACGATATCCGTTATGATGATAATTTTGGCTCGACATTTACAGTCTGGCAGGGCGACACCGTCCTCGGCGAAATGTATTTGCCGGTACCAGGTAAACATAATGTTTACAACGCGTTAGCCGCGACGGCGGTGGCTCTGGAAATGGAGATACCGTTCGCAGTCGTCGCCGAAGCGTTTACAAAATTCAAAAACGCTAACCGCCGTTTTCATTTCAAGGGCGAGGTTGACGGCATTACGGTCGTTGACGATTACGGACATCACCCGACTGAGATCGTCGCGACACTTTCGGCGGCAAAGAACAGTTCGGGCGGCAAGCGTAACGTAGTAATTTTCCAGCCACATAGATATTCGCGAACTCAGGAATTGATGGACGATTTTGTCGTTGCTTTCAATAATGCGGACGTCCTCTTTGTTCTGGATATCTACGCCGCGAGCGAACAGCCGATCGAAGGGATAACGGGAGATATCCTGGCAGAGAACATCAAGAAATTTGGACACAAAAATGTCACATATATTGGTGATATCGACGGAGCGATCGAACGGGTCTTGCCTAATGTTCAGACCGGCGATCTTGTCATTACACTCGGTGCGGGAAGTGTGACCAGGCTCTCGGACGATCTGGTCGAGGCCCTCAAGGCACGCTCAGCCGGGCAATAGGTATTGGATCGAGAAATATGGCAAAGCCTAGAAAAACCACAACGAAACGCAAAAGGACGACACCCGTAAGGTCGCGTTCGCAATCCGTGCGGAGTCTGCGGCGTAATGCGGCATCGCAGCGATTCAATCGGCTTGCCATACCGTTGGCTCTGAGTCTGTGTTTATTGATCGGGATCGGATTTATTGGGCTTTTGGGCTACAAGTCGGCGACCGCATCGTCCTTTTTTAAGGTTCGAAGTGTCGAAGTCAACGGTGTCGAACGCTCGCAGAGCGATGACATCCGCCGTATCGTCACATCGGGTGCCGAACCGACGGGTGTGTGGCACGCTGATCTGGCCGAGATCCGGGCAAAGATCGAAAAGCTTCCGTTCGTAAAGACTGCAGCAGTTTCGATGGCACTGCCCGCAGGTATTCGTGTAAACGTGGTCGAACGCGTCCCGGTTGCGATCGTAAAATTGGCCGGCGGCGACTATTTGGTCGACAGTGAAGGCGTTGTCCTTGCACCAGCAGCAAAGATCGAAGCGTCG
>Ga0209476_10001519_pt1 | contig 15620 bp, 11 predicted proteins | sample KloWWTrecipitate_FD_187179 | JGI IMG/M metagenome (GOLD analysis project Ga0209476, IMG submission 187179) | Active sludge microbial communities from Klosterneuburg, Austria, studying microevolution and ecology of nitrifiers - Klosterneuburg... | ecosystem: Engineered > WWTP > Aerobic digester... | reverse complement strand
GATGGAGCCGGCGGTTTACGCACGACACGGCGTCGATGCGTGCTTCGTCGGCCATCCACTTGCGGATGCGTTTGCCCTGCACCCCGATCAGCGTGCAGCCCGGGAAAGCCTCGGCATCAGCGACGATGTCCCCGTGCTCGCCCTCCTGCCCGGCAGCCGCCTCGGCGAGATTCGCCGCCTCGGTGCCGACTTCATCGCCGCCGCCATCCTGCTGGCGCAAGAGATCCCGAACCTGCATGTCATCGCGCCCATGGCAAATGCCGCATGTCGTTCGGCTTTCGCGAGCGAGCTCGCGAAAGCGGGAATCGGGAATCGGGAATCGGGAATCGGCAAAGCAGATTCTCGCGGACATTCGCTTTTCTCGATTCCCGATTCCCCATTCCCGATTCTCGTCCTGAATGGCCAATCACATACCGCCATGATTGCCGCCGATGCGATCCTGCTCGCTTCGGGCACCGCCGCGCTGGAAGCGATGCTGGCCAAACGGCCGATGGTGGTGGCCTACCGACTGGCCGCGTTGACCTATCGCATCGTCAAGGGTTTTGGCCTGCTCAAGGTCGAGCGCTATTCTTTGCCGAATCACCTGGCCGGTCGCGAAATCGTGCCGGAGTTGATGCAGGATCGCTGCACGCCGCAGGCACTGGCGGAAGCCTTGCGCAAGCCGCTGCGGCAGCGGCACCTGGATGCAACCCTGCTCGAAGAATACGTGCGCCTGCACGAACTCCTGCGCGGCGAAGGCAATAGCGGCGCGGCGGCGGCCATCGTTGCCCCATGAAGCCCGTGCCGACGGCATAATGCACGCCGATGCAACGATACCTCCCGCCATGGCCGTCCCGAGCCTGAGCCCTTGACCGATCTCGCCGCCGATCCACGCCTGCCCGGCAAGCGCCATCTGCGCCAGAGTGCCATGCGCGGTTTCGCCCTGGTCGCCTTCGTCGCCATGCTGGCCGGCGTGCCGCTGGCGGAAAAGCTCCCGATTGAAAAAGCCTTTGCCCTGGCCATCGTCGGCAGCCTGACCCTGGTTCTGCTGTTTGCCACGGCGCGGCTGGCCTTCTCGCTGCTGGTTGCAAGCCTGCTGTTTGGCGCACTGGCCACGGCGAGCATGCTCAAGCTCGAGTTCCTGATGACGCCGGCGCTGGCACCGGATCTCAAGTATTACTTCAACTGGCAGACCATCGAGGTCATCTACCGCTATCCGGTCCTGATCGGCTTCAGCGGGCTGGTGGTCATCCTCATCCCGCTGCTGCTGATCCCGGCCTGGCGCTGGGACAGCGTGCCGGAACGCCTGCGGCTGCGCCATTGGCCGGCGCTCATCCTGCGCGGCTGCGGCTTGCTCGCCGCGCTGGCGCTGCTCACCGCCAGTCTCATTCCGGCCGGGCCGTTTGCACCTGCGTTCAACAAGCCGATGTGGGCGACGATCACCGATCGCAGCTATGTGACTGCCTTCATGACCTCGTTCAGCGATACCGAGGCGCACGTGCCGCCGACTCCGGCGCATGTCGATCGATCGATCAAGTGGACGATCAATCAACGGGCGCCGGTGACGCCGCGGCAGCAACCGGATGTCGTCGCGATACTCGAAGAGAGCACGTTTGACCCGCACATGCTCGATGCCTGCACGGTGCCCCAATGCGACCTCGACATGTTCAAGTCCGGGCGCTACACGCGCGCCGGCAGTCCGTTGATCGTGCATACCTTCGGTGGCGGCACCTGGACCAGCGAGTTTGCCCTGGAAACCGGCCTCGCCGACGTGTTGTTCGGCAATGCCGGCTTGTATGCGCCCTACAGCCTCGCCCCGCGCGTCGAATACAGCCTGCCACGCGCGTTCAAGGCCGCCGGTTATCGGGTGATTGCGGTGTACTCGCACAGCGGCGAGTTCCTCAATGCACGCAATGCCTATGCCAACTATGGTTTTGACCAGTTCTACGACGGTACCGATCATGGCCTTGGCTGGGAAAGCACCGATGCCGACCTGTTCGAGGTGTTCGAGCAGATCTATGCCGACGAGACCAGGGCGCATCCGCAGCAACCGCTGTTCATCTTCACCCTGACCCTGCACCAGCACGGCCCGCACATGACGCCGCTGGAACAATTGCCGGCACCGTTCGACAAACCCTTGTTTCGCGGCAAGTTCAAGCCACCCGAGCTGGATGACTGGCTCAACCTCAACCTCGGCAATTACCTGCAACGTGCCGCCTTGTCGAGCCGCATGCTCGAATCGATGCGCGACCTGCTCTGGAACAGTGGCCGGCCGACCGTGCTGATGCACTTTGGCGATCACCAGCCTTCGTTCGATGGCGCCATGCACGCGATCCCGAAAACCGTGCCCAGGGCTGCCGGCCAGAATGACAGCCGGGTCACCTACTACCGCCTGCTGACCAGTTTTCCGATGAAGCCGATGAAAACATGGGACGCACTCGACATCACCTATCTCGGCTCGATGCTGCTGGATGCGGCCGGCGTGCCCAAGGATGCCTTTTACCAGGCCAACAGCCTGCTTCGCGATCGTTGCAAGGGACGCTACCTGACTTGCAAGGACCGCAACCTGCTCGGCTCGTACCACGACTACATCTTCAACACCCTGAAAGACGTGCGCGATGAGGAATGATCTGTTCGAGGCCGCGCTGGAGTGCGGCGAGGATGGACACATCGCCGGTGTCGATGAGGCCGGCCGCGGGCCGCTGGCCGGGCCGGTAGTGGTCGCCGCGGTGATCCTCGACCCGCTGCGCCCGATCGAGGGCCTTGCCGATTCCAAGGTCTTGAGCGCGGCGCGGCGCGAGCAATTGGCCATCGAAATCCGCTGCCGCGTGCTGGCCTTCGCGATCTGCGTGGTCGAGGCCGACGAAATCGATCGACTGAACATCCTCGGCGCGACGCTGGCCGGCATGTCGCGTGCCGTGGCGGCTCTGGCAATCCGGCCGGCGCTGGCCTTGATCGATGGCAACCGCGTGCCCAAGGACCTGCCCTGCCGCGGCCAGGCGATCGTGCGCGGCGATGCCAGCGAAGCGGCGATCAGCGCCGCCTCGATCCTCGCCAAGACCGAACGCGACCACATCATGTGCGCGCTCGATCTGATCCACCCCGGCTACGGTTTCCACAAGCACAAGGGCTACCCGACGGCCGAGCATTTCGAGTCGTTGCGACGCCTCGGCCCATGCCCGCAACACCGTCGCAGCTTTGCCCCCGTGCGCACCTGCCTGGCCGACTGACACCCACATCCGGCGGCGTCGCACAAGCTTGTCCGCTCCGGGCCACACCGCTACCCTGTCCGTTCCTCACGTTTGTTGCCGCCATGCCTGCGGATTTCATTCATCTGCACGTCCACAGCGAGTTTTCGCTGGTCGACTCGACGATCCGCATCGATCGCCTCGTGGCTGCGTGCGCGCAAGCCGGCATGCCCGCCGTGGCACTGACTGATCAGGTCAACCTGTTTGCCCTGGTCAAGTTCTACACGGCGGCGGAAAAAGCCGGCATCAAGCCGATTGCCGGCTGCGATATCTGGATTGCCGATCCGGCCGATCGCGGCAAGCCGCATCGGCTGACCTTGCTGTGCCAGGATCTCGAGGGCTACCGCAATCTCTCGCGCCTGGTTTCACGCGCCTGGGCGGAGGGTCGTCACGGCGATTTCGCGCTGATCGAAGCGGATTGGTTGTTTGCGGCGAATCGCGGCCTGATCGTGCTGGCCGGGCGCGAGAGCGATGTCGGCGCCATGCTGCTCGGAGGTCGCGAGGAGCTTGCCCGCGCCCGCATGGGCGAGTGGATGCGGCATTTCCCGGATCGCTACTATTTCGAGCTGGTGCGCACGCAGCGCGCGGACGAGGAAGCCTTCATCGCGGCGGCGGTCGACCTCGCCATTGACCTTGATCTGCCGGCCATCGCCAGCAACGACGTGCGCTTTCTCGATCGCGAGGATTTCGAGGCCCACGAAGCGCGCGTATGCATCCACGAGGGTCGCGTGCTGGCGGACCCGAAACGCCCGCGCCCTTATTCCGCCGAGCAATACCTGAAATCGCCGGCGCAGATGATCGAGTTGTTTGCCGACCTGCCCCAGGCAATCGAAAACACGGTCGAACTGGCCCGGCGCTGCAATCTCGAATTGAGCTTCGGCACCTATTACCTGCCGGAATTCCCGATACCGCACGGTTTCACCCTGGATTCTTGGACGCGCACGCAAGCGCGCAACGGCCTCGCCGCACGCCTGGCCCGACAATCGCCCGCAGCGGGTTTCAGCGTCGAGGATTATCAAAGCCGCCTGGAAACCGAGGTCGACGTGATCGTCGCCATGGGGTTCCCGGGCTACTTCCTGATCGTCGCCGACTTCATCAACTGGGCCAAGGATCACGACATCCCGGTCGGCCCCGGGCGCGGTTCGGGTGCCGGATCGGTGGTCGCCTGGGCACTCGGCATCACCGATATCGATCCGCTGCGCTACGGCTTGCTGTTCGAGCGCTTCCTCAATCCCGAACGCGTGTCGATGCCCGATTTCGACATCGATTTCTGCATGGACAAGCGCGATCAGGTGATCGACTACGTCGCCGCGAAATACGGCCGCGACCATGTCAGCCAGATCATCACCTTCGGCACCATGGCAGCCAAGGCCGTGCTGCGTGATTGTGGCCGCGTGCTCGGCATGCCCTACGGCCAGGTCGATCGCATTGCCAAGCTGATCCCGATGCGCCCGCTCGACATGAGCCTCGAAGATGCGCTCGGGCGCAGCGAGAAATCAAGAAAGGAACCCGAGCGCATCGTCGCCGAGTTCCGCAGCGAGTACGAAAGCGAAGACGCCGTGCGCGAGCTGGTCGATCTCGCCCTCAAACTCGAGAACCTGACCCGCAATGCCGGCAAGCATGCCGGTGGCGTGGTCATCGCGCCGGGGCCGCTGACCGACTACGCGCCGGTCTACAGTGAAGCCGGCGGCGAAGGTGCGGTCACCCAGTTCGACAAGGACGATGTGGAAAAGGTCGGCCTGGTCAAGTTCGACTTCCTCGGCCTGCGCACGTTGACCATCATCGACTGGGCGGTCAAGGCGATCAATCTCAAGAGCCGGGATTCGGGATTGGCGATGACCAGCCGTTCGGCTGTTGAAAACGGCGATTCGGAGAAAGCAGCCACGGGCGGCTTGGATATTTCGACGATTCCGCTGGACGACCCGGCAGTGTTTGCCTTGTTCAAGCGCGCGCAGACGGTGGCGATCTTCCAGTTCGAATCGCGCGGCATGCAGCGGGCGCTCAACGACGCCCGTCCCGACCGCTTCGAGGATCTGATCGCCCTCGGTGCCTTGTACCGTCCCGGCCCGATGGACCTGATTCCGAACTTCTGCGCACGCAAACTCGGCCGCGAACCGATCGAATATCCCGATCCGCGCGTGGAGCCGATCCTGAAAGAGACCTACGGCATCATGGTCTATCAGGAACAGGTCATGCAGATGGCGCAGATCGTCGGTGGCTATACCTTCGGTGCTGCCGACCTGCTGCGTCGCGCGATGGGCAAGAAGAAGGTCGAGGAAATGGCGAAGCACCGTGCCATTTTCCGCGAAGGCGCGGCGCGCAACGGCGTCAACGAAGCCAAGGCCGACGCCGTATTCGACCTGATGGAGAAATTTGCCGGCTACGGTTTCAACAAGTCGCATGCGGCCGCCTATGCGCTGGTGTCGTATCAGACCGCGTGGTTGAAGACCCACTATCCGGCCGAGTTCATGGCGGCGGTGCTTTCAGCGGACATGGACAACACCGACAAGGTGGTCAATCTGCTTGGCGAGGCGCGCGCGCTGGGCTTGACCGTGATGCCGCCCGACATCAATGCGTCGGGGCACAAGTTCCATGCGCTCGATGCGGACAAGGCCGCTGCCGCATCGAAAACCATCCGCTACGGCCTCGGCGCACTCAAGGGCGTCGGCGAAGGTGCGATCGAGAATGTCGTGCACGCCCGTGAGCGCGGCGGCGCATTCAGGGATCTCGCCGATTTCTGCACGCGCGTGGATGCGCAAAAGGTCAACAAGCGCACGCTGGAAGCGCTGATCCAGTCCGGCTCGATGGATGCACTGGCAGTCAATCGCGCCAGCTTGATGGCGCAGTTGCCCGAGGCCATGCGCGCAGCCGAGCAACAGGCGCGCAATGCCCAGGCCGGCCAGAACGACATGTTCGGCGCCGCCAGCCCGGCCGCGGTATCGATCAAGCTGGTCGAAGTCGAGGACTGGCCAGCCGCCCAGCGCCTGGCCGGCGAGCGCGACACCCTCGGCCACTATCTTTCCGGACACCCGACCGACGCCTGGCGCGAGCTGTTCGCACGCGTGGTGACCTGCCCGATCGGTGAGCTGGAAAAACATCACAAGCCGCAGGAAGGACGCAGCCGCTTTGGTGGCGGCCAGTCCTTCACCTTGGCCGGAGCGGTTCTCGGCCTGCGCAAGCAGGGCGATTCGCGCGCCTTTGTCCAGGTCGAGGACTGGTCGGGTCGCTTCGAGGCCGTGCTCTACCGCGAGGCCTGGAGTGACTATGCCGCCCTGTTGAGCCGCGATGCCATCCTGGTCTTCGAAGGCTCGTTGTCGATCGATGATTTCTCCGGCAATTACCAGTTGCGCACGCAGCGCGTCAGCACCATTGAATCGGCCTGCGAAAGCCGCGCCCGCGTGCTGCGCCTGCGCGTCAACGGCATTGGCGGTGATTTCGCCACGCGCCTCTACGCCGTGCTCGAAACGTGTCGTGGCGGCAGCACGACAGTGCGCATTGCCTTCAGCAACTCCAGTGGCCGTGGCGAGATCGAGCTGGGTCCTGAATGGACGGTGCGGGCGAGCCCGGCTCTCGCCCGGACCCTTGCCGCGCTTGATGGAGTCCTCGATGCCGAATTCGTCTACGGCGCTTGATCCGGCCTGCCACGCGGCATGTGACCGGCTATACTTCCGATCTTCTGATTCAAACATCGTTGAATGAACCCCAACTTCCTCGAATTCGAAGCACCGCTCGGCGAACTTGAAGCCAGGATCCAGGAGCTGCGCCATGCCAGCCACGGACAGGCTTTCAATATCGAGGACGAGATCGGCAAGCTGCAGGACAAGCTGAAGACGCGCACGGCGGAAATCTTCCGCAGCCTGACGCCATGGCAGGTCGCCCAGCTCGCACGACATCCGGCGCGGCCGTTCACGCTCGACTACATCAAGGTCATGTGCGAGGAGTTCCACGAGCTGGCCGGCGACCGTGCCTATGCCGAGGATGCCGCCATTGTCGGCGGACTTGCCCGCATCAATGGCCGCGGCGTGGTCATCATCGGTCACCAGAAAGGCCGCGACACCAAGACCAAGATCCGCCGCAATTTCGGCATGCCGCGTCCTGAAGGCTATCGCAAGGCATTGCGCCTGATGAAACTGGCCGAACGGTTCAAGCTGCCCCTGCTGACCTTCATCGACACACCCGGCGCCTATCCCGGCGTCGGCGCCGAGGAGCGCGGTCAGTCCGAAGCAATTGCGCGCAACCTGATCGAGATGGCTGAACTGAAGATTCCGATCCTGTGCACGGTGATCGGCGAAGGCGGTTCGGGTGGCGCACTGGCCATTGGCGTCGGCGATCGCATCAACATGCTGCAGTATTCGACCTACTCGGTGATTTCCCCGGAAGGCTGTGCGTCGATCCTCTGGAAGACCGCCGAGAAAGCCAAGGACGCCGCTGCCGAACTCGGCATCACCGCCAGCCGGCTGCTCGAACTCGGTCTCATCGACAAGGTCATCCGCGAGCCGCTCGGTGGTGCCCACCGCAACCCGCAATCGATGGCGGTGCGCCTCAAGGCCGTCCTTCTCAACCAGTTGGAAACACTCGACAAACTCGAGATTCCAAGCCTGCTCGAACAACGCTACCAGCGCCTGCGCGGCCACGGCGCATACAAATCCAGCTGACGCTGCGCCTGTACGCAGCGTCCGGCAACGCCGATCAATCCGATTCGGGCACGTCGACCTTGCCGCCGACGTTGCGGTGGTTGATGTCGCTGCTGCCGGCGGACTTGACCGTCAGGTTGCCGCGCACATCCTCGACGCTGACATCACCCGATCCTATCGAATCGATGCCGACATCACCGCCGACTTCGGAGAAATCCAGATCCCCGGAACCGACCTGATCGACCTGGATGCTGCCGGCGACCTTGCGCAAATCGAGATCGCCCGAACCCACATCGCCGACTTCGACATCGCCACGGATATCCCGCAGGTTGAAGTCGCCCGATCCCGTCGAACGCAGGTGCAGACGGCCGAGGCCTGATCCTTCGACATCGCCCGAACCCGTTTCCACCGTCAATTCCCCGGCAATATCCGTGACGTCCAGATCACCCGAGCCGGCCGTGTAGTCGAGACTCGACAGCTCACGCGCATCGACATCGCCGGAACCGCTGTTGACCTCCAGCGGAAGATCCCGGGGCACGCGGATTTCAAGCTCCAGGTAGGCATAGCTCGAACCAAACAGGGAGAGCGACCAGCTGTCGTTGTTGCGCTCGGTTTCAATGACCAGTCGATCACCATCGCGACGCTGTTCAACGGTGAGCCGTTCGAGATCGCCCGCGTTCGAAGCACAAGCCCGTGCCTGTACTTCGATGCGCGCAAGCCCGTCGACGCCGCGCACTTTCATGTCGGTCGATCCCAGCTTGACGGCCAGGGTCTTGATGTCGGCCCGCTCGACATTGAAGGAGCGATCGGCGTGATGGGCACAATCCACCGCGAATGCGGCGGTCGAGGAAAGAATCAAGGCTGCGACGACGAGCAGGCGCATGGGGAAACTCCGTTGAAGGGACGGGGCATTGGATACGCCGAAAGCGAAAAGGGTTTAAGGCATGCGCACTGCCTCAACCCAGGAAGCACGAAAAAATTCAAGCTCTTCTCCCCTCGGGGGAGAAGGTGGCGCGCCGCGCCGGATGACTACTGCATGGATGCAGGAGGTATAGCAACGCATCAGTTGCCGAGGAGACTGCCGCGTAGCTGCGCCTATCAACCATTCTCTTCTCCCCTTGCGGGAGAAGGTGGCGCGCAGCGCCGGATGAGGGGAACGCAGCGTAGCTGCGGCTATCCGCGCCGATGGATCTGTCTCCGCAACCCTAACCCGCAGCCGGGAGCAAGCATGGCGGTGCCGAATCAGCTCGAATCCACGCCATTCGGGTCAAGCCAAACGCTCTTCCCGCTTGGCCTGCAGCCACAGATCTTCCTGCTGCTCCAACGACTTTTCCGCAAGTGATGTGCCGGCTTCCGCTGCAATGGCCTCCATGCGCCGGAAGCGGCGCTCGAACTTGGCGTTGGCATGGCGCATGGCCGTCGAGACATCGACATGGGCATGGCGGGCCAGATTCGCGCAAACAAACAGGACATCACCAATCTCGTCGGTGAGCCTGGCCGGATCGGCACCGCCGGCGAATTCGGCGCGCACCTCGTCGATCTCCTCATGCAGCTTGTCGAACACCGGATTCACGTCGGGCCAATCGAAACCGACCCTGGCCGCACGCTTCTGCAGCTTGGTCGCACGCTGCCACTCCGGCAGGCCGCGCGCGATTCCGGCCAGCGCGCTGCGATCCGCGTCGCCAGCGTCTTCACGTTCCCGGCGTTTGATCGCCTCCCAGTTGCCCAGCACTTCCTCCGCCGTGTCCGCCCTGGCCTCGGCGAACACATGCGGATGCCGCGAGACCATCTTGTTGCAGATCGCCGCCACGACATCCTCGAAACGGAAATGTCCGGCCTCCTCGGCCATGCGCGCATGGAACACGACCTGCAGCAGCAGATCGCCCAGCTCGTCGCGGAGATCGGCATAGTCGCGACGATCGACGGCATCGGCGACTTCATAGGCTTCCTCGATCGTGTAGGGCACGATGGTCTCGAAACTCTGCTCGACATCCCACGGACAACCGTTGTCCGGATCGCGCAGGCGCGCCATGATGGCGAGCAGATCGTCAATGTTCGGCATCGGGCTTCCTCGATATTCGCGTGCGCATTGACGCCTAGAGTGCGTGAATCGGCAACGCTCTGCCAATGACTGCGCTTGCGCCCCGACCGAGATTGCATGTCCGCCACATTCCGCTCGCTGCGTGGTTTCAATTTCCGGCTCTGGGCGGCCGGCGCGTTTGTCTCGAATATCGGCACCTGGATGCAGCGCACGGCGCAGGATTGGCTGGTCTTCGCCGAGTTGACCGACCGCAACGCCACTGCCGTCGGCATCGTCATGGCCCTGCAGTTTGGACCGCCGCTGCTGTTGCTGCCCTTGACCGGCTTGGTCGCCGATCATTTCGACCGCCGTCGCGTGCTCATGCTCACGCAGACCTGCATGGGCCTGCTCGCGCTCGGCCTCGGCCTGCTCACGATCAGCGGGCATGCCGTGCTCTGGCACGTGCATGTGTTCGCGTTTCTGCTTGGCTGCATTACCGCCTTCGATGCGCCGGCCCGGCAGACCTTTGTCTCCGACCTGGTGACCGAGGCGGAGCTGTCGAATGCAGTGGCCCTCAACTCGACTTCGTTCAATGGCGCGCGCCTGGTTGGCCCGGCCGTTGCCGGCCTGCTCATTGCATGGATCGGCACCGGCTGGGTGTTTGTCCTCAACGCGATTTCGTTCATCGCGGTGATCGCCTCGCTCCGCCTGCTGCGCATCAATGAACTGCAACGCCATGCCCGTGCGGTACGCGTACGTGGCAGCCTGTTCGAGGGATTCCGCTATGTCTGGAGGCGACCGGATCTGGTCGCGATCCTGACCATGTTGTTCCTGATCGCCACCTTCGGACTCAACTTTCCGATCTTCGTCTCGATGATGTCGGTGACCATCTTCCACGGCGGCCCGGGCCAGTACGGCGTGCTCATCTCGACCATGGCCGTGGGCTCGGTGACCGGTGCCCTGCTCTCCGCACGCCGCGCGCGACCGCAGCTGTCGCAACTCCTGATCAGCGCGATCGCGTTTGCCTTGAGCACGCTGGTGGCCGCGATCACGCCCAATGCAGTGCTGTTCGGCCTGGTGTTGATCATTGTCGGCATGTCCGCGCAAACCTTCATGACCACGTCCAACAGCCTCGTCCAGCTCTCCACCGAACCCGCCATGCGCGGTCGCGTGCTGGCGATCCTGCTCGCCCTCGCACTCGGTGGCACACCGATCGGCGCACCGATCGTCGGCTGGGTCGCCGATACCTTTGGCGCACGCTGGTCACTGGGCATCGGCGTGGCAGCGGGTGCTGCCGCCTTGCTGGTCGGCATTCGCTACCTGGTCCGCCATCGCGGCTTGCGCGTGTACTCCGAAAGCGGCCGATGGCGCATCACGATCGACCAGGGCCCTTTGCACCGCCCGCCGGATTGAGTCTGTGCATCAATTTTCAGCCCGATGCATCACGCATCAAAGGAATGAATGACCCGCAACAAGCAACAATCCCCTTGTCAGGCACCGGAATTGACATACGCTTGTATTCATTGTACAAGATCACGTACAACAGGAGGATCCGATGGACGCTATTACCTACAGCACTGCCAGGGCCAAGCTGGCCGACACCATGGATCGCGTCTGCGACGACCACGAGCCAATCATCATCACGCGCAACGGGGATCAAGCCGTCGTAATGATGTCGCTCGACGACTTCAAGGCGCTGGAGGAAACCGCCTACCTTCTGCGCAGTCCGAAGAACGCAAGGCGGCTGCTGGAGAGCATTGCCGCGCTTGACTCCGGCAGGGGTGCGCTACGGAAGCTGGCAGAGTGAAACTGATCTTCTCGGAGCAAGCCTGGGAAGACTACTTGTACTGGCAACAAATTGACAAAAAGCTCTTGCAGCGAATCAATGCCTTGATCAGGGAGATTGCGCGAACGCCATATGAGGGCACAGGGAAACCCGAGTCACTGAAGCATGCGTTATCAGGCTACTGGTCGCGGCGTATCAATGATGAGCATCGAATTGTCTACAAAGTAGCTGACGACTCTTTATTTATTGCGCAGTTGCGATACCACTACTGACGGCACCAAATCGGGACGACCCGCTCTTCTCTTGCCTCCGGCTCTACTTGCCTGGCAGCACGCAATAACCCGGCCCAAGCGCAATGCGCATCTCCGATACTTCGTTTCCAAGTCTCGAGAGAAATCAATGACTCTGCCCCCGTCGATCCGGACTTAAAATTACTTTGACCCATCGATTCTTGAAATCGCTGACTCAACCCTTATCGGTCTGCTATCTGTTCTATTTGGCGGTATCACTCCACTCCGAGTTCACGCAAGCACTCGGGCAAAGGGTCCATGCTGAGCTGGCCCGCGCCCGACAGAGGCTGCACTTGCACTGTCGAATTAACGCATATACGATAAACAAGCATGAGCCACGACCCTGCCAAGCGCCGAAAGAATCTGCGCAAGCACAAGATTGACTTGCCCGGCTGCATGGAAGCGTTTGATGGCCCGATGCTTTCCCGGGAAGATGACCGGGAAAGCTACGGAGAACAACGGTTGGTGAGCCTGGGCTGGGCGCATGGGCGGGTGGTTGTGCTGGTGTGGACCGACCGCGAGGAAGGCCCGAGATTGATTTCCTGTCGAGAGGCCGAAACCTATGAACGAGAAGCGTACTACCGCGCGTACCCGCAAAGCTGACGTGCCCTACAACCCGAAGGACAAGGCGGCCACACTGAAATACTGGGAAGGCGCTACCCCGCACAAGGGCACTGCGGAGTTGCACGCCAAACGTGGCCGGCCTGCAAAGGCGGCCGAGGAGCGCAAAGAGCAAATCGCGTTGCGCGTGGATAAGGAAGTGCTGGAGTGGTACCGCGCCCAAGGCACGGGATGGCAAACGCGAATGAATGCAGTGCTGAAAGCGTTTCGAGACGCGACAGTCTGATCCCTTTGCGCTCCCCTTGGAAATCTATGGCCTGAATTCAGCCGCCGCGTCAGCGGTCGGATTGACTAGCGTGTGAGAAGGAATACTAGCAACCGGAGCGGCGAAACCGCTCTTCTGCTGCGCGCATGCTCGTGACGGTTCGATTGAAATCTGAGTTGGCGTTTTCCAGCCTCTGCTGTTCTTGCTGACAGTAATCTTCGCGATTCTGCGCTTGGTAGCCCTCAGAGGAATCACTGCTGTTGGAGTGTTGGACAGGCTGCGGTGTGCAACCGTACAGCACATTCACTCTATTCAGCCAGCAACCGCCCGCTCTGCCGTCCGTATATGGGATCCACGTATCTGCTTTCGCAAGCAGAGGCGCGATGAGAAGCGCAAAACCCACAAGACATACTGGAGCGATCTGCATGATTTTCCCCTTCTGACGCTAGAGTTAAGCGGCACGCGGGTCTATCCGCGTCCGGTCGGACGAATGGCTAGAACTGCTGCCAACCTTCATTTCCGACGAGTCTCGTCAATGATTACGCCAGCCAGCGCGCCACCCGCGCCAAAGACAACGAACAAGGGTACGCCAATAGCACCGCCCAGCGCCGCGATGCCGGCACCTTGGCCAGACAGCGTAAGTGCCCCAACCGCTGCGCCCATGGCCATTCGGGCCGGCAATCCACGCTCCGTCCAACCTACACGTTTGAGCTCCTGCCAAGCAACTTGAAGGACTGGTGCAAGCACTTTCCGATCGGTTGAGGCGAGAATTGCGGCCTTCGCTTTGGAAATTGCCGACGTATTGCTTGATCTAATATCAAGCATGGCCTGCGCCCATAAGCGCAGCGCGTCTAGCTCGTTAGGCTTAGTGGCAATGACAATCGCCATTCCGATCTCCCGCGCTTTGTCTTGTTTCGCTTCCATAACCCTCCTCCAATGCAACCAAGCAGTTCTAACTCTATTCGACCCGAAAATGGGATGTATTCCACAAGCCTAACACGGATTTTTGACTGAGGCCTGTCGGAATTTGTTTATTACAATCATTGTGTTTTGTCCCTTCCATGACTTAATTCCACGATCTAATTCTGGGTATTTTCCGGGTAGGCTTGATCAAAAAATTTCACGGGATCAATTGGCGTGGCTGCAAATTCCCGACAGGCGTCGCGGCTGAAGCCGCTTCCTACAAAGTGGGCTGGAAGCAGAGGTTTGCATCAGCATGTCGCTCACACCCCGGCGACCGGGACCGGCTTGGGCGGCTCGAACAGCGTCGTGCCGAAAGTGGGCAAGGATTTCGGCAGATGCAGGCGCGGCATGCCGACGACATAGCCTTGCGCCATGTCGACGCCGCATTCGTAGAGGGTGCGCAGCATGGCCACGTCCTCGACGCATTCGGCAATGGTTTTCTTGCCGGCGGTTTCGGCGATTGAAGTCAACGCGGCAATGATCGTGCGATCGAGATCATCGTGCGGCAGGCCCTGGATCAGCGAGCCGTCGATCTTGAGAATGTCGGCCTCGATCTGCTTGAGGTAGGCGAAGGTCGAGAAGCCGGTGCCGAAATCATCGACCGCGATGCGGCAGCCGAGCGCGCGCAACGCGGTCAACTGCGCCTGCGCATTGTGAATGTCGTTGATTGAATGCGATTCGATGATCTCGATGATGATTGCTGCCGGATTGACGTCGTATTCGACGATCTTCGCGGTGACGAAATCGGTGATCCCGGCCTTCTCCAGGGTCTGTGCCGAGATGTTGATGGTCAGCGCGATCGGCCGCGGGCTGTCGCGGGTTTCGCGCAGCGCCATGAGAGCGTGGTCGATGACCCAGAAATCGATTTCCTGCATGAGGCCGAAGCGTTCGGCGGCAGGCAGGAAGGCGTTTGGTGAAATCAGCTCGCCCTGACTGCCCTGCAGTCGTACCAGCACCTCGAACAAGGCCTCCTCGTACGGATTGCGCTCGAGCTGACGCAGCCAGATGTCCTTGCTGTTCTTGCTGGTGACGGTATCGTTCTCCATGCCCTTGAGCGGCACGATCGGCTGGTAGCAGAGCACGAAGCGGTTGGTGCGCAAGGCGTCCTCGAGACGCACCGACCAGCCGAGATCCTCGTCGATCGCGGCCAGTCGACCGGTTTCCTCCGAATACATCCGGCACTGGTTGCGTCCGCTGCGCTTGGCCATGTGGCAGGCGATGTCGGCGTGCGCCATGGCGTCGCCAGGCGACCACGCCGTGTCGTCGATCCTTGCGCAACCGATCGACAGGGTAATGCGGTAGCTCTTGCCGCCGTAGGTGAATGGCGTTGCCGTGAGCACCCGGCGGAAGCCGTCGGCGAGGCTCATCAGGTCGCTGGTACCGACATTGGTCAACAGCACGGCAAACTCGTCGCCGCCCATGCGCGCCAGGTAGTCGCTGCCGCGCAAGCGCGATTTCAGCCGCTGGCTGACTTCGAGCAGGAGCCGGTCGCCGGCGACGTGGCCGGCGGTATCGTTGATGTACTTGAAGCGATCCAGGTCGATGAACAGCAACATCGCGGCCTGACCGGTGCGGCGCACGCGATTGCATTCCTGTTCGAGTTGCGCCTCGAACCAGCCGCGATTGAACAGCTTGGTCAGGCTGTCGTGCTCGGCCTGCCAGCGCAGCTCGTCCTCCAGCGCGCGCCGCGCGGAGACATCGCGGAAAGCGACCACCGAACCGTTCTGCTCGGCGTCCATGCGCAGCGGATGGACGTTGCACTCGACCAGCACGCCGCGCTTGGCCGAGGTCCAGAAGCGCGTCTGCAGGGCCGACATCTCGCTGCCGCTGGCATAGCACTGCTGCAACTGCGACGCCGCACGCTGCATCGGCAT
>Ga0209476_10001518_pt1 | contig 15622 bp, 14 predicted proteins | sample KloWWTrecipitate_FD_187179 | JGI IMG/M metagenome (GOLD analysis project Ga0209476, IMG submission 187179) | Active sludge microbial communities from Klosterneuburg, Austria, studying microevolution and ecology of nitrifiers - Klosterneuburg... | ecosystem: Engineered > WWTP > Aerobic digester... | reverse complement strand
GCGGCATCTCGGTCACCAGCTCGGTGATGCAGTTCGACTACGGCGGCCACACCATCAACCTGCTCGACACGCCGGGTCACCAGGACTTCTCCGAGGACACCTACCGCGTGCTCACCGCCGTCGACGCCGCCGTCATGGTCATCGACGCCGCGAAAGGCGTCGAGGCGCAGACCATCAAGCTGCTCGAAGTCTGCCGCCTGCGCAACACGCCGATCATCACCTTCGTGAACAAGCTCGACCGCGAGGTGCGCGAGCCGATGGAGCTGCTGCAGGAGATCGAGTCGGTGCTGAAGATCGACTGCGCGCCGATCACCTGGCCGCTCGGCATGGGCAAGACCTTCCGCGGCGTCTGGCACCTGCTGCACGAGCAATTGATGCGCTTCAAGCCGGGCGAGGAACACGCCGGCGGCGAGACCGAGCTGATCGAGGGCATCGCCAACCCGAAGCTCGACGAACTCTTCCCGCTGGAAATGGGCCGGCTGCGCGAGGACGTCGAGCTGATCCTGGGCGCCAGCCATCCCTTCGACATCACCGCCTTCCTCGCCGGCACGCAGAGCCCGGTGTTCTTCGGCTCCGGCATCAACAACTTCGGCGTGCGCGAGATCCTCCAGGCGCTGGTCGAATGGGCGCCGCCGCCGCAGCCGCGCGACGGCGGCACGCGCATGGTGCAGCCAGCCGAGGCGCCCTTCTCCGGCTTCGTCTTCAAGATCCAGGCCAACATGGACCCGAAGCACCGCGACCGCATCGCCTTCTTCCGCGTCTGCTCGGGCCGCTACACACCAGGGATGAAAGTCAGCCACCGCAGGACGGCGAAGGAGATGAAGCTCGCCAACGCGCTGACCTTCATGGCCAACGAGCGCGTGGCGAGCGAGGACGCCGTGGCCGGCGACATCATCGGCATCCACAACCACGGCCAGTTGCAGATCGGCGACACGTTGACGGAAGGCGAGGCGCTCGGCTTCAAGGGCATCCCCTACTTCGCGCCGGAACTCTTCCGCGTCGCCCGCCCCCGCGACCCCTTCAAGTCGAAGCAGCTGGAGAAGGGCCTGCAGGAGCTCGGCGAGGAAGGCGCCATCCAGGTGTTTCAGGCGACCATCAACAACAACCTGCTGCTCGGCGCCGTCGGCGTACTGCAGTTCGAGATCGTCGCCCAGCGACTCGCCACGGAATACAAGGTCGACGCGATCTACGACGCCGCCAGCATCTCGACGGCGCGCTGGCTCACCTACCCGGACGAGGCGACGCGGCGCGATTTCGAGCGCGAGCAGGCCGCCGCGCTCGCCATCGACGTCGACGGCAACCCCGTCTTCCTCGCCACCAACAAGTACAACCTGCAAGTCACCATGGAACGCTGGACCAAGGTCGGCTTCCACACCACCCGCGAACACGGGCAGCGGGTCAGCCACGGGTAGCAGCTACTTCGAACGCCGCCTGACCAGCCCGAGCTTCTTCCTCGCGCTGCCCGACAGCAGCGGCGGGGTGATCATCTTGCGCACCCACTTCAGCGTCGTCATGGGTTTCTCGACGAAATAGCGCTCCCGCAATTCCGAAAAGCCCTTTTCGAACCTGGACAGGGGCGGCTGGCTCCCCTTGAAGCCGATGCCCACGACCGTATGGGGGAACTTCTTGACGCCGACATGCCCGACCCAGGCATGCGCGAACGGCTTCAGCAGCGACCTGAAGGCCTCGGGTGTAAACCGCCAGTAGTCGTAAGGATAGTCGTGGATGGGAAAGTCCATCACGCTGGTGATGACGGCGATCCCCTCCGGCTCGATGATGCGGTGGATTTCCTGCACCGCCTTGTGCGGGTACTCGACGTGCTCCAGCGTGTCGAGACAGAGCACGGTGCCTGCCGTCGCATCCGGCAGGGCGACGTCGTGCAGATTGAGAATCATGTCCACGCCCGGGCCCTCCCGCATGTCGGCGCCGACGTACTGCTTTCCCGGAAAAAGCGGGCGCAGATCCGCCAGCTTCTCCTGGCCAGGCACCAGGAAAGCGCCGAATTCGTAAATCGGGCCATCGAGCGGAAGGGTATCGCAGGCCAGCGCGACAAAATCTCTGATCAGCTCTCGCATTGGTTTTCCAGTTCGAATCGATTGCCGGGGAAAGGCAGCTTCACCAAAAGACAGCTTCATCGGTGGCCTGCCACGCAAGCCCGCGTAGTATAAAGGCACTGCCCTGTCCCGCCCGCAGGAGAATGCGGCGGACGAACGGCCAAAGTCAGTCCCCGCGACACGGCGATATCTTTCGCCTCCGCAAGAATCGGATTGCCGACTTTCCCGGTACTGACATACTGCGGTCCAACGTAACTGTTTTCTACGCCATGGATCCCGCAAGCTTCTCCCGTACCGAGGCGAACCCGCCTGACCGCCATTATCAGACAATCACCGCGGCGATCGCCTTCATCCGCGCCCATGCCGGCGCGCAGCCGACGCTGGAGGAGATCGCCGCTGCGGTGCACCTGAGCCCCTTCCACCTGCAAAGGCTGTTCGCTGACTGGGCCGGCATTTCGCCCAAGCGCTTCCTGCAATACCTGACCAAGGAGTACGCGAAGCGGCGGCTGGCGGCCGCGGCGGACGTCCTCTCGGTCGCCGCCGACGCCGGCCTGAGCAGCACCAGCCGCCTGCACGACCTGATGGTGAGCTGCGAGGCGATGACGCCCGGCGAGATCAAGTCAGGCGGTCTCGGCATGGAAATCGGCTGCGGCTTCGCCCCGTCGCCGTTCGGCGAAACGCTCGTCGCGTGGACCGCGCGCGGCCTCTGCCATTTCGCCTTCTGCATCGCGGACGAAGCCGACATGCTCGCCGAACTGTCGGCGCGCTGGCCCGGGGCAACGCTCATTCGCGACGACGCGCGGGCCGGCGCGCTGCTGCGGCAGATCTTCCCGGCAACGCCGACGCGCGGAAACATCCACCTGGTCCTGCGCGGAACCAACTTCCAGATCAAGGTGTGGGAAGCGCTGATCCGCACCGAATTCGGCGAGGTGGTGTCCTACCGGCAGCTGGCCCGGCAGGCCGGCGCGCCGTCGGCAGCGCGCTGGCCGCCAACAGCATCGGCTACCTCATCCCCTGCCACCGGGTGATCCGCGAAAGCGGCGAGGTCGGCCACTACCGCTGGGGCAGCGACCGCAAGCTCGCCATGCTGGGGTGGGAGGCGGTGCAGGGCGGCATGTGAGGCGCGCGCAGGGGAAAGTCAGTCCCTGCAACACGGCGCCGAAAGCTCCATCGCCAGCATTTGATCCGCCCCCTGGCAACAGGCTCACCTCCTGAGCCAGCAACGGCCCGACAATGTGCCCAAACCCTGGAGGACAGGATGGGCGCTGATTTCACGCGGAATGCACCAGGCCGAAGGCACGCAATAAAAAACGCCGTGCTTGCCGGTCTCGCCGTACTGCTCATCGGTTTTGCCGGCTGGCCTTACCTGCCGGCTGCGACCGAGTGGGCGGTCCGGCAACCATTGGATATTGCATTGCTGATTCTCGGCGCCCACGGCAAATCCCGGGAAGCGGCCGAAAAACCCGGCCGTGACGAATCGGGAAGGCAACGCCAGGATCAACAGGAGTGGCTCGATACGCTGCTTCGCCTGTTGCGGGAACCGATCATCGAGTTGCGGGCGCATTGCCGTTGCTAGCCAAGGCCCACAAGACCATCCTGCGCGACGCCAAGGTGCTGTTGCGGCCTGAGGAGCGGGATGCGGCCTATCTGTGGGACATGCTGAACGCCGCGCGCGAGGCGCACATGACCGTCGAGGGCACCGCAAGCGACACGTTTTCAGTTCGGAGTGCCCAGCGCGTAAGAACGGGTTCAGGCCGGAGGCATTGCGGCGAGCCGCGCCGCCTGACTCTCGATGCCATGGAAAACCGGGTCGCTTACCTCGGCCGTGAACCCCGGCGGTAGCTGCGCGCTAACCTTGGCGATCACGCCCGGCACCGCCGCCAGCACCTCGTTGATAGTCAGCTCGAAGTCCTGCCCGAGCGCATTTCGCTTGGCAGTCTCGTTCCAATGTCGGCGGAAGATATCGGTCAAGCGGTAGTGTCGACTCTTGCCACTCACGGCCATGGCCAGCTTAAGCCGCCTCGGATCGAAGAGATTCGGCCCGACGCCCAGGACCGGCCAGGCTGACATCACGTCGTAGAACGGGGTCAAATGAAAGTGGCCGCCAGCCTCCAGCCGGATGCTGAAGTTCTTCGCGTGACCATCGGGCGCCGCCAACAACCAGAAGAGCAGCTGAGCCTTGAAGAACTGGCGGCGGTCCACCTCGGGCCGCTGGCTGCCACGCAGTACATCAAGGATCTTCGCCATGCCGGGGCCGCCATGGGCCTCGTATTTGCGTCCCGGAGGGTAGCCTAGTGCCTGGCAGAAGTCCTCCTGTGGAAGCCGGGCCCACCAAGTATCGAACCGGCGCCGATCGAAGCGTTCCACCACTAGAACCTTATGGCGGCCGAACTGGGCTATGGAGCAGTCAGCTATCTCCATGTCGAAAGCGGAAAAAAGCCGACTGCACAGCCACTCGTTTTCCACTGAGGTCGAAAAATCAGCCTGGACGGCGCCAACCCGCCCCAAAGGCAGCTTCAGTATATGGGTGGTCGGCGTCGCGCCATGGGGGATACACCAGCAGCCCTCGTGCCAAAGCAGCGCCGCCTTTTCCTGGGCACCGGCGAGCGAGATCCGCAACTCGTCCCGATCGTCGAGGGGGTGGGTGGGGTTGATCACCTGATCGAGCAGCGCCTCGACACCGTGGTCGTCGATGGCCGTCGCCTCGATGGTCCGCACATCCGGCGGCGGAGACGCCGCCGGCAGGAGCTGCACGGCGCCGACGCAGTCCCGACCGATAGCCTCCAGCAACGGGAAGGCCCGCGTCGCCACCCCGTAGCGTTCGGCCAAGCGCTTGCGGATGGTCTCACTATCCGGGAGCAGGTTCTCGAAGTAGGACGAAACCCTTTCGTCGCGGAACAGCGCCTCTCCCTGCTCAAGGGGGAAGGATAGCGACAGCGGTCGCCGGCGAGGGCTGTCCAACCAGGATGGATCGTAGGCGAAGGTGTCGGAGCCGGACTGGCCGGTGGTCCACGTGCCCACACGCTCGCCATTCATCCAGACCCCGAGGGCTTTATTCCGGGAGGGACGGCCAGCCATGGCTACCACTCCTCCTTGGGCTGCGTGTTCTTGCCGGGAACGAACCTGACCTTCGCTGAGCCGGAGACCACCACACCTCCTTCCCCGGTCACCTCATACCGGGAAGCCACGAGAAGGCCGGCATCGAGGGCCATCAAGATGGTCAACAACTGATCCACGGTGACCTTCTCGGGATGACGCTCGATGCGTGAGATCCGCTCCTGGGAAAGGCCAATCTTGTCGCCGAGCGCCTGCTGCGACAGGCCACGCTGACGCCGCAGCTTGATCAGGACAGTGCCGAGTTGCCCCTTGGTAGTAATCATCGAATTCATAGCCATATGCCGGATCAGGAATAATCTCAAGATATGCTCAATTACGCATATTGTCAAGATATTCCTAATCGCGCATATGAATCTGGCTAGACAATCCAATCCTATTCAAGAAGCTCGATTATCAGATGGCCAACATCTGCAACTGAGACGAGAAGGAGCACCACGAGAAGTGGCCTATAGTCTGGCCTGCCCTGGGAATTGGATTCAAGGACAATGCGACACCCTACATCGGCAAGGGCGCTGGGGCGTGGAGTGAATGCCGAAACCCAACAGCTCCACGACGAGGGCATCAAGCCGCCCCGTTCTTCCTCTCCAACCCATACCGCGTCAGCTTCGCCCGCAATCCCACCCGCGACAATCCCAGCTCATCCGCCACGCGCGTCTTGTTCCAGCGGTGGCGCACCATGGCTTCCTTGAGCACGCGCGATTCGAGCATTTCCAGGCGGTCCTTGAGCGAGCCGTTGATGCCGGAGAGCATGCGCAGCTCGGGTTCCTCTTCGAGGCTGGCGGCCTGGACGACGCGGCCGTTGAGGTATTCGGCGCCGAGCCAGTCGGAATCGCTGAGCGCCAGCATGCGGTGGATCTCGTTCTGCAGTTCGCGCACGTTGCCCGGCCAGCGGTAGGCGGTGAGGCAGTCCATCGCCTCCTGCGTGAAGCCCTTCACCGGCCTGCCGAGCGCGACCTGTGCCTTGTCCAGCACCTGCTGCGAGATGAAGGGGATGTCCATCGGCCGCGCGCGCAGCGACGGCACGTGCAGCGTCATGGTCGACAGGCGGTAGTAGAGGTCCTGGCGGAAGCGGCCCTGGCGCACGTCCTCCTCGAGGTCGCGGTTGGTGGCGGAGACGACGCGCACGTCCACCGAGACGGTCTTGGTGCCGCCGACCGGGCGGATCTCGCCCTCCTGCAGCACGCGCAGCAGCTTGACCTGGAAGGCCGGCGAGGTCTCGCCGATCTCGTCGAGGAAGATGGTGCCGCCGTCGGCCTGCTGGAAGAGGCCGATGCGGTCTTCGTAGGCGCCGGTGAACGAACCGCGCTTGTGGCCGAAGAGCTCGGATTCGAGCAGGGTGTCGGGCAGCGCGCCGCAGTTCTCGACGACGAAGGCCTTGTCGGCGCGGCCGCTGCGGTAGTGCATGGCGCGCGCCAGCAGCTCCTTGCCGGTGCCGGACTCGCCGGTGATCAGCACGGAAATGTCGTAGGGGGCGATGCGCTCGACCAGCCGGCAGAGGTCGTTCATCGGGCTGTCCGGCGCGCGCACCAGGCGGTCGGTGTCGAAGGCGCGCTTGACCTGAGCGCGTTTGGCGTCGACGCGGCTCCTCGCCACCGGGCCGGCGGTGCGCAGCTCGATGTTGAGGCGCTGGTTCTCCTGCTGCAGGCGGTGCAGCTCGGCGGCCGCACGCACGGTGAGCAGCAGGGACTCGGGCTGCCAGGGCTTGAGCAGGTACTGGTAGATGCCGGCCTCGTTGATGCCGGAGATGATGTCCTCGGTCTCGGTGTAGCCGGAGACGATGATGCGCACCGTGTCGGGCCAGCGCGTGCGCGCCTCCTTCAGCGTCTGCACGCCGGAGATGCCGGGCATGCGCTGGTCGCAGAGGATGACGTCGACCGGCTCACGCTCGAGCAGGGCCAGCGCCTGCTCGCCGCTGGAGGCGGTGAGCACCTCGAACTCCTCTTCGAGCGTGCGGCGCAGGGTCTCCTGCGAGCGGACCTCGTCGTCGACCACCAGGATTGTCGGTAATGTCGCCATGATGTTTCCCCCTAGGCTGCGTTCCGCGTCTTCAGCGCGGACTGTTTCTGCCACATGTTCTGCCGGTGCCGCGCCAGATGGAGCGGCGTCCACGCGTGCGGCACGCGGTGGACGAAGTGGTAGCGCGCGACGTGGTAGCTCGGGTCGAAGCCGTAGAAGTTGAGCTTCATGCGCGCCAGCTCCTCCTGCCGGTGGGCTTCGAGCGGCTTCGTCGCCTCGTCGCGGGCGCGTGCGGTTCGTTTCTCTTCAAGCAGCTTCATCAGATCGGGACGCGCCGCGAGTTCGATGGCCTGCCGCCGCACCTGCGCCGCGAAGGCCGGCACGTCGGCGCCGAAGCTCTCGTCGATGAGGCCCTGCTCCACCGCCTGCTTCGCGCCGATGGGCAGGCGGTTCTGCGTGATGGCATGCGCCCGCTCCCAGCCGACGCGGCGCGGCAGCAGGTAGGTCCAGTACTCCGAGCCGTAGAGGTTGCCCATGCCCTTGTAGTGCGGGTTGAGGATGACGCCCTCGCGCGCCAGCACGCGGTCGGCAGTCAGCGCCAGGAAGACGCCGCCGGCGCCGGCATTGCCCTGCATCGCCGCGACGACGTAGTGGCTGCCGCAATCGAGAATGGCGCGGCAGAGGTCGTCCATGGCGTTGATGTTGGCCCAGGACTCGTCGGCGGGGCTGTCGGCTGCCTCGATGGTGTTGAGGTGGATGCCGTTCGACCAGAAGTCCGGCCCGCCCATCAGCACGATGACCTTCGTCTCGCGCTGCGTCGCTTCGACGAAGGCGTCGCGCAGGCGCAGGCAGTCGGTTGTCGACATGGCGCCGTTGTAGAAGTCGAAGTGCAGGAAACCGACGCCGCCCTCCTCCTCGTAGCTGATGTCCTGCCAGGTCGAGGGATCGTGCAGGGGCAGCGCGGGCAGCGCCGATTCGGGCACGTTCGCCGCCGCTTCGGGCAGCGCCTGTGCCGCCGGCAGCTTGAACGTCGGCTGGTCGGACTTGCGTTTGGCGTGGGTGAGCCACACCGCGCCGTCGACGGTGGCGCGGCACAGCGCGCCCTGGCGCTGCGCGATGATCGCGCCGGGCTGCGCCCCGCGCAGCGTGCCTTCGGCGTGGGCATTGAAGAGCCAGCAGTCCACGCCGGCGATGCGGTCGGCGAGGCCGGGGAAACTGTCTGAAGCGCGCAGCTTGCGAAGTACCGTCGCGATGTCGTCGCGCGCCCAGTCGACGCGGCGGTCGTCCTGTTTCATCAGCGGGCGCTCAATGCCGCGCACGGCAGGATTTGAATAATCGAGTGGCGTCGGCTTGAAATCACCCTTTTCGAACTTCTCCACCGCCTCCAGCACGGCGGCCGTCGCCGCCTCGGTCACCTCATTGCGGTAGAGGCTGCTTTTGCGCGCGGCGCGCATCGGGAAGCTGCGCGTCGCCCAGATGTCGCCGCCGTCCATGACAGCGTTGGCCTGCAGCACGGTGACGCCCCACTCTGTTTCATTGTTCATGATCGCCCAGTCCAGCGCCGAGGGGCCGCGGTCTCCCGGAATTCCCGGATGCACCACCAGGCAGACCCGCTCGCGCCACACCGCCTCGGGAATCGCCCGCTTGAGGAAGGGGGCGATGACGAGGTCCGGCTGGAACAGCGCGACCGCCTCGATGGCGACGCTGTCGTTGATGTCGAACTCGATGGACACTTCGTGGCCTCGGCGCGACAGCTCGACGTAGAGCCGCTGGGCGAGGCTGTTGAAGCTGTGGGTGAGGAACAGGATGCGCATCAGCAGATCCTTGGCAGTTGTTCGCCGGTGAGCCAGTCGACGATGCGCTTGCCGCCGAAGGCAGTCTCCATCTGCACGAAATGGTGCGGGTCCGCGTGCACCGCGCCGATGATTGCCGCTTCCGCACCGAGCGGGTGGGCGCGCATGACGGCGAGCAGCGGCTCGGCATGCTCCGGCGCGCAGATGCAGATCAGCTTGCCCTCGTTGGCGACGTAGAGCGGATCGAGGCCGAGGAATTCGCAGGCGGCCTCGACCTCCTGCCGCACCGGGATGGCTTCCTCCCGCAGCATCATGCCGACGCCGGACTGGCGGGCGATCTCGTTGAGCGTGGTGGCCAGCCCGCCGCGCGTCGGGTCGCGCAGGGCGTGGATGTCCGGCACCGCCGCGACCATGCGCGCGACGAGGTCGTGCAAAGCCGCCGTGTCGGACTGGATGCTGGTCTCGAAACCGAGGCTTTCCCGCTGCGCCATGATCGCCACGCCGTGGTCGCCCAGCGTGCCGGAGACGAGGATGGCGTCGCCCGGCCGCGCCCGGTCGCCGGAGATGTTCACGCCCGCCGGCACCACGCCGACACCGGTGGTGGTGATGAAGACGCCGTCGCCCTTGCCCTGCTCCACCACCTTGGTGTCGCCGGTCACGATGGGCACGCCGGCCTCGCGCGCGGCCTGCGCCATCGAGTCGACGATGCGCTTGAGGTCGGCAAGCGGGAAGCCCTCTTCCAGGATGAAGCTCGCCGAGAGGTAGAGCGGCTTGGCGCCGGACATGGCGACGTCGTTCACCGTGCCGTGCACCGACAGGCAGCCGATGTCGCCGCCGGGGAAGAACAGCGGCGAGACGACGTGCGAATCCGTCGCCATCACCATGCGCCCGCTTTGCACGGCGAAGCAGGCCTGGTCGTTGGCGGCGCGCAGCCAGTCGTTGTCGAAGGCGGCGAGGAACAGCTCCTCGATCAGCTGCGCCATCGCCCGCCCGCCGCTGCCGTGGGTCATGTCCACGCGGCCGTGCTTGAAGTCGACGGGGCGGATGTAGCCTTTTCTGACGGTATTCATCGTTATCCTTACGCGACCGCGTCCTTGTAGCGGCCGTAGGTGTAGTGCGCCGCGCAGGCGCCTTCCGAGCTCACCATGCAGGAGCCCATCGGGTTCTCGGGGGTGCACACCGTGCCGAACAGCTTGCAGTCCTGCGGGCGCTTGAGGCCGCGGAGTATCGCCCCGCACTCGCAGGCCTTGTTGTCGGCGACCGACTTGTATTCGATGCCGAAGCGGCGCTCGGCGTCGAAGGCCGCGTACTTCGCCTTGATGCGCAGCGCGCTGTAGGGCACTTCATTCAGGCCGCGCCACTCGAAGCTCTTCCTTAGTTCGAACACCTCGGCCACCAGGTTCTGCGCCTTGACGTTGCCCTCGCGCGTGACGGCGCGGGAGAACTCGTTCTCCACCTCGGCGCGGCCTTCGTTCAGTTGCCGCACCAGCATGAGGATGGCCTGCATGACGTCGAGCGGCTCGAAGCCGGCTATCACCACCGGCTTTTCGTATTCCTCGGCGAAATGCTCGTAGGGCTGGCTGCCGATCACCGTCGACACGTGGGCCGGGCCGATGAAGGCGTCGAGCGGCACCGTGCCGTGCAGCCTGACTTCCGGCGACTCAAGGATGTTGGCGATGGCCGAGGGCGTCAGCACGTGGTTGCAGAACACGGAGAAATTCTTCAAGCCGAGCTTTTCCGCCTGCACGATGGCCACCGCCGTGGGTGGCGTCGTCGTCTCGAAGCCGATGGCGAAGAACACCACCTCGCGCTCCGGGTTGTCCTGCGCCAGCTTCAGCGCGTCGGCGCTGGAGTACACCATGCGCACGTCTGCCCCGCGCGCTTTGGCCTTCAAGAGCGACAGACCACCGCTGGCCGGCACGCGCAGGCAGTCGCCGTAGGTGGCGAGGATGACGCCGCGATTCAAGGCGAGGTCGATGGCGTTGTCGATGCGGCCGATGGGCAGCACGCACACCGGGCAGCCGGGGCCGTGGATGAGGCGGATGTTCGCCGGCAGCAGGTCGGAGAGGCCGTAGCGCGAGATGGCGTGCGTGTGGCCGCCGCAGAATTCCATGATGTGGTAGCGGCGGTCGGCGCGCGTCTCGGCGGCGATCGCCCCGGCGATCACCCGCGCCGTCTTGCCGTCACGGAATTCGTCGATGTACTTCATGCCGCGGGGTTACCTAAACTCGCTCCCATGTTTTCACCGAGCTCGGCGAACAAGGCGAGCGTCTTCTCGGCTTCCTCCGGGTCGAGCTTCTGGATGGCGTAGCCGACGTGGAGGATGACGTAGTCGCCGACGGCGATGCCGTCGACCAGCGCCAGCGAGATTTCCTTGCGCACGCCGCCGACGTCGACCGTCGCCTGGTCGCCGTCGAGCAGTTCAACAACCCTTACCGGTATTGCGAGGCACATGTCCGTATCCCTATGAGTTGATCGCCACCCAGGCCTGCCCCAGGCTGAGGCCGCCGTCGTTGGGTGGCGCCTGTCGCGCCTCCAGCACTTCGAATCCGGCCGCTTCCAGACGGCGGCGCAGGCGGACGCTGAGTATTCGGTTGAGGAAGCAGCCGCCGCCCAGCGCCACGCGGCCGATGCCGCACTCCTGCGCGGCGCGTTGCACCCACGCCGCCAGCGCCTCGGCCAGCGTGGCGTGGAACAGTGCGGCGGCGAAGCCGGCGTCTCGTTCGTCGGCCAACCGCGCCAGCAGCGGCAGCAGGTCGAGCGTGCCGTCCGCGCCGAGGATGAAACCGTCGCGCATCGGCTCGACTTCGCCGTATTGCGCGGACTGACTTTCATAGAGCATCGCCGCCTGGCCCTCGTAGGCGGCGACCTCGCGCAGGCCGGCGAGCCCTGCCGCGGCATCGAACCAGCGGCCGCAGCTCGACGTCGGCGGCGTGTGGGCGTTGCCGCCGAGCATCATGGCGACGGCGCCGGCCGCGCGCTGCTGCGGGAAGCGTTCGCGGATCTCGCCGCCGCGCCCCAGCGCGAAGAGCGCCGCAGCGGCCATGCGCCATGGCTCGCGCGCCGCCTTGTCGCCGCCGGGCAGCGCCAGCTCGCGCAGGTGGCCGAGGCGGGAAAAGCGTTCGTTGTCCACCTGCAGCAGTTCGCCGCCCCACACGCCTTTGTCGGTGCCCATGCCGACGCCGTCGAGCGCCAGGCCGATCAGCGGTCCCGTCGCGCCGTGCTCAGCCGCCACCGCGGCGATGTGGGCGTGGTGGTGCTGCACGGCGACGGACTTGAGATTGCGGCTCCTTGCGAAGTCGGCGGCGAAGCGCGTGCTGTGGAAATCCGGATGCAGGTCGTGGGCGACGATCTCCGGCTCGATCTCCAGCAGGTCCATCAGGCGCTGCGCAGTTTCCTCCAGCGCGCGGCAGGTCGGCGCGTTGTCGAGGTCGCCGATGTGCTGGGAGAGGAAGGCCTCGTCGCCGCGCGTGAGGCAGATGGTGTTCTTGAGGAAGCCGCCGGTGGCGAGGACGGAGGGGCCGGACTTTGGCAGCTTGATCGCCTGTGGCGTGAAGCCGCGGGCGCGGCGAATGAATTGGCTTGTGCGCACCACGCTGTCGTCGACGCGCGTGACAATCTCGCGGTCGTGCAGAAGATACGCATCTGCGATGCCTTGCAGCCTTGCCAGCGCCTCGTCGTCGTCGCGCACGATGGGTTCGCCGCCGGGGTTGGCACTGGTCATGACCAAAGTCAGTCGCTGCGGCACGGCGATCCATTCGGTGCCGGCCGGCCGCCCGGCCGCTTCGTGGAAGAGCAGGAACTGGATCGGCGTGCACGGCAGCATGGCGCCGAGCTCGGACAGGCCCGGCGCGATGCCGGGGAATGCGGCGTCGCAGCCCTCGCGCTTGCTGAGCAGCACCACCGGTCGTTCGCGCGATTCGAGCAATGCGCGCTCGGCGTCGTCCATGTCCGCATGCGGCGCCACGGACGCTGCATTGGCGAACATCACGGCGAAGGGCTTCTCCTCGCGGTTCTTGCGCTCGCGCAGGCGCGCGACGGCTTCGGCATTGCTTGCATCGCAGGCGAGGTGATAGCCGCCCAGCCCCTTGATGGCGACGATCTCGCCGCGCAGCAGGCGCGACAGGGTCTCGGCAATCGGATCGCCTGCCGCATCGCGCATCGAGAGTTTCGGCCCGCACTCCGGGCAGGCGTTCGGCTGCGCGTGGAAGCGGCGGTCGGCCGGATCGTCGTACTCGCGCCGGCAGGCCGGGCACATCGCGAAGGCCGCCATGCTGGTCTGCGGCCGGTCGTAGGGCAGATGGCGCGTCAGGGTGTAGCGCGGGCCGCAGTGCGTGCAGTTGATGAAGGCGTGGCGCCAGCGCCGACCGGCTGCATCGAACAGCTCCGCGAGGCAGTCCGGGCAGGTGGCGGAGTCCGGCGTCACCGCCGTGTTCGCCGTGCCGTGGCGACTGACTTTTATCTCGAAACCGCGCGCGTCGCTCGTCGGCGCCTCGGCCGCTTCCACGGAAGTGACGCTCGCCAGCGGCGGCGCTTCCGTCTCCAGCCGGGCGATCAGCGCCTCGACCGCCTGCGCCGCGCCCTGCACTTCGATGTCCACGCCTTCGCCGTCGTTGCGCACCCAGCCGGCGAGGTTCAGTTCCTGCGCCAGGCGATAGACGAAGGGCCGGAAGCCGACGCCCTGCACCTGCCCGCGCACGCGGATGCGGCGGCAGACGGTGGCAGCAGGGCGGACGGCAACAGACATCTCAGGCAGCGCGCGCTTTGGAAACGCCCTGCTCCAGCCAGGCGAGCCAGCCGTCCATGCCCTCGCCGCTCTTGGCCGAGACCTGCATCACCTCGATCTTCGGGTTCACGCGGCGGGCGTACTCGATGCACTTCGCCACGTCGAAGGTGAGGTGCGGCAGCAGGTCCGTCTTGGTCAGCAGCATGAGGTCGCTCGCCGCGAACATGTTCGGGTACTTGAGCGGCTTGTCCTCGCCCTCGGTGACGGAGAGGATCACCACCTTGTGCGCTTCGCCGAGGTCGAACTCCGCCGGGCAGACCAGGTTGCCGACGTTCTCGATGAGCAGCAGGCCGCCGCCCTTCAGGTCGAGCCGCTCGAAGGCGTGGCCGACCATGTGCGCGTCGAGGTGGCAGCCCTTGCCGGTGTTCACCTGGATGGCCTGGGCGCCGGTGGCGCGGATGCGCTCGGCGTCGTTGCTGGTCTGCTGGTCGCCCTCGATCACCGCCAGCGGATGGCGGCCGGCGAGTCGCCCGATGGTTTCGACCAGCAGCGTGGTCTTGCCCGAGCCGGGGCTGGAGACGAGGTTGATGGCGAAGAGGCCGCGCGCCTTCCATTCCTTGCGGTTGGCGCTGGCATAGCCGTTGTTCTTGGCGAGGATGTCCTGCTCGATCTGCACCATGCGGCCGGGCGAGAGCCCCGGCGCGTGCGCGTGGTGATGATGGTGGCGCGGCGCATAGCTGAAGCCGCCTGGCGCATGCGCGTGCTCCGGTCCGCCCTCGATCTTCGTTTCGCCCTGGCCGCAGCCGCAAACTGTACACATGGTTCCTCCGTTACTCGACTTCCAGTTCCTTCACCCGCATCTCCGTGCCGCCCTGCACCTGCAGCTGGTAGCCGCCGCAGCGCGGGCACGGATCGTAGCGCTCCGCCACCGGCACCGACGTGCTGCATTGCATGCACCAGCTCGTGCCCGGCACGGCGACGATCTCCAGCGCCGCGCCGTCGGCGACGCTGCCGCGCGTCACCGCATCGAAGCAGAAGCGCATCGCCTCGGTCTCGACGCCGGACAATGCGCCGATCTCCAGCCACACCGTCTTCACGCGCGAGAAGCCGGCCTTCGCCGCCTGGTCCTCGATGATCTGCAGCACGCCTTCGGCCAGCGACATTTCATGCATGTTGCACGCTGGTTTCGTAGGCGACGCAAGGATCGAGCGCATGCGCCAGCAGCGCCGCCGCCTGCCGCGCTTCGCCCTCGTTGCGCGCCGGCATGCCGACCAGCCCGCGCGGAAAGGCACCGCGCGGATGGAAATTCCATTCCGTCGGCGCCACGATGCGATAGCGCATCACCTTTTCGCCGTCCAGCGCGACGCAATGGATCAGCGTGCCGCGCGCGGTTTCCACGGCAGCGAGGCCGACGCCGTCGCGCGGCGAGGTGCTGCGGATGCCGTTCGCCAGCGGCCGCCGCAACTGGGCCGGCAGAACCGCCAGTTCGGTCAATCGGGCCAGCAGCCGGGCCGACAGGCCATTCACGGTCAGTTCCCGCGCGATGCGCGGTTGCTGCCGCTGCCGCGCCAGCGCGCCGGTTTCGGTCGGGCATCCGCGCCAGGTCGGTTCGGACGCAAAACTTTCCTCCGACTCCATCGGCGGGGCGATCCCGGCCAGCAGTTCGTTCTCTCCCAGCCAGGGCAGGAAGTCCTGCGGCGCGCCCGACGCGAAGCCGCGCAGGCGCGCGAGCATGCCTGCCGCCGGCTGGGCCGCATCGTCCAGCCAGCGCGCAAACCGCGTCTCGTCCAGTTCCAGCCAGTCTTGCGGCCGCATGCCATACACCCGTTTTTCCAGCAGTTCCTCGGCGTCGGCGGCGATGTCGAGCCACTCCGCCTCGCTGGCCGCCGCCGGCATGCGCCGGCGCATGTCGGCCAGGTCGCCGGGCCGCGCCGCTTCACCGAGCAAGGCGGGCAGATCGATGAACAGGCGCCACA